>SDBT01009759.1_pt1 | contig 15544 bp, 13 predicted proteins | sample 2277101 | NCBI WGS metagenome assembly SDBT01 (sample SAMN10404973, study PRJNA504765) | marine sediment metagenome | isolation source: marine sediment core GS10_PC15, 103 cmbsf | place: Arctic Ocean: Southern Knipovich Ridge | collected 2010 | reverse complement strand
CTGCATCAGCTCGAAACCCTCAGCGTATGCTTCCATCAGGCCATACTCAATGCCATTATGAACCATCTTGACGAAGTGTCCGGCTCCGGACGGTCCAACGTGGCCGTACCCTTTGTCCGGCGATGGCGCCAGGGTCTGGAATATCGGCTCCAATCTCTGAAATGCCGCCGCCTCTCCTCCGACCATCAGGCAGTACCCTTCCTTTAATCCCCAGATGCCGCCACTCGTGCCCACATCGAGAAAATAAATGTTCTTTTCAGACAGAACAACGGCCCGCCGCATGCTGTCCTTGTAATACGAGTTGCCACCATCGATTAGGCAATCCCCGGCTGATAGATTGGCAGCTACTTCAGCCACGGTACTCTCGGTGGCTTCACCGGCCGGCACCATCAGCCAGACCGTCCGAGGTGCGCTGAGCCTGGACGTTAATTCCGCAATCGACGAGGCACCGACCGCGCCCTGTTTCACCAGCGTCTGCACCACTTCCGGCACCGGGTCAAAAACGATGACCTTATGTCCACCACTGAGCAGGCGGCGTGCCATATTGCCCCCCATCCGCCCCAGCCCTATCATGCCTAATTCCATCTCAGCCCTCCTCCGTTCTCCAGTTACCTTAAGTCAGACACAATTTTAGCAAAAGCGGCCGTATCTCCAGAATCAAGATGAACTCTGACCACACGCCTTTTCAGCGACAGCAGAGTCTGAAGGTCGCCAAGCGCCTGGGCATCCGCCAAAATATCAAAAGTGTACGGGACGTCGGGAATGAGTATCTTATGCTTGTGGGCCATGGTTACCTGAAGGAAAAGTCCGGAATTGGGACCTCCCTTGTGCAGTTGCCCGGTGGAGTGCAGCAAACGTGGACCGTAGCAGGCGGTGGTGGCGATATGGTGCTTCTCCATCACCTTGCGACGCAATTCGGCACAGACTTTTTCCAGTTCCGGCATCTGCCTGGTGTAAGCCATAATCGCCAGGTAATCGCCCTGCCTGGCATCAGCCAGTAACTCATCAAGTGAGTCGGAAATTTCCAGAGATGGCAAACGGCCGGAACCCTGAAACTCCTCTAAGACCTGACCGATGGCATCCTTAGCCGCCTGTACATTGGGCTGGTCAAACGGATTTATTCCCATTACAGCGCCGGCTACGGCGGTGGCAAACTCCCAGCGGAAGAATTCGGCGCCGATATCATGCTTATCTTTTAGTTCAAAAGTAATAACGTCCTGTCCAGAAGACTTTATACGCGCCACGGCACGGTCAATATCACCATTATCATCATTTTGAAGTCGCAGATAGACGAAAAGTCGGTCATCTCCATAGTGCTCAGGTGCTGCAAGTGGCTCACCCATGACGGGAATAATTCCGGTTTCCTCCTTGCCCGTGCTCTCGGCGATAAGTTGTTCCAGCCACAGCCCAAAGCTACTGATTGAAGGCGAAGTAATCAGTGTCAATTTGTCTCTATCCCGCCGGGCAAAAGTGCCAATCACTACCCCGAGCCAGGCACCCGGATTTTCCTCAGGTGGTACCTCGGCAGCACATTGATGCTTCATCTCGTCAGCACGCTCAAGGACACGCTTTATGTCAACTCCTGTCAGCGCCGCCGGTACCAGTCCGAAGTATGACAGCACCGAGTAGCGACCACCCACATCCTCCGGATTCAGAAAAGCACGTCGGAAACCCGCCTCCTCGGCAAGCTTGGCCAGCGATGCCCCGGCGTCGGTAATGGCGATAAAGTTCTGCCCGGCCCGTTCCTTCCCTACCGATTTCTCCACGAGTCCCCGAAAATACCGATAAAACGTGCTCGTCTCGATTGTCCCGCCCGACTTCGATGAAACGATAAATATGGTCCGTGCCGGGTCGATAGCCTCTGTAACCTCTGCTACCCAGTCTGGCACGGTAGAGTCCAGCAATTTGAATGCCGGATAACCCCCGGCACTGCCCAAAGTATCGTACAGCACCTCCGCGCCCAGGCTGGCGCCGCCCATGCCCAGCAGCACAACGTGTTTGTATCCGGCGTCGCGTACCTCTTCCGCAAACGACGTTAACTCAGGTATCTTCTCTTTCATCGTTTCGGGAAGAGCGAGCCAGCCAAGCCGATTGGCTATCTCTTTCGGTTCCGGCTTCCACACCGTGTGGTCCTTCCGCCAGATGCGTGCCACCATATCTTTCTGTCTGAAATCTTCGAGCATTTCTTTAACAGCCGGCAAGTCCGTCATAGTAAGCTCTCTTATCCGCCTTTCTTCTTTATCATGTTCTGCGATTCAATATCCAGCATTTTTTGCAGGCGCCGTTGGTGGCGCTCTTCACCGGAAAACTCGGCTTTCAGAAAAGCCTCGACCACTTCCGTGGCCAGGGCTCCTCCCACCACCCGTGCCCCGAGGCAGAGGACATTCATATCGTCGTGCTCCACACCCTGATGTGCCGAATATGTATCGTGGCAGAGGCATGCCCGCACCCCTGGTATTTTATTGGCCACGATGCAGGCGCCAATGCCACTGCCGCAGATAATGATACCGCGCTGCACCTTTCCCGAAGCCACCGCCTCGGCGACGGCCAGCGCATAATCAGGATAGTCATCGGTCGGGATAAGTGTCTCAGCACCCATATCCAGCACTTCATACCCGTTTTCCCGCAGCCAGGGTGTTAACTCAGCTTTCAGGGGAAAACCGCCATGGTCCGCACCTATGGCAACTCGCAATGTCATTTCTCGCCTCCTCGTAGAAGGTTCTCGGCTTCATCAGCCACGCGCTGGGCGGTCAGGCCCAGCTTCTCGTAGATTATCTTGCCCGGGGCAGAAGCCCCGAAATGAGAAATCCCGATAATAACCCCGTTATCGCCGACATACCGCTCCCACCCCAGCGGGCTGCCGGCCTCAATGGATATCCGGTTCTTTATATTCTTTGGCAACACCGTTTCACGGTATTCAGCAGGCTGGGCATCAAATAATTCCCAGGACGGCAGCGATACGACACGAGCCTTGATACCCTTTTCCTGCAGCATTTTCCCGGCCTCCAGTGCGATATGCACTTCCGAGCCGGTGCCTATGATAATCACGTCAGGTGCTGCTGTCGCCTCCCAGAGCACATAACCACCTCGCTGAACACCGCTGGCCGGAGCCAGATTATTACGGTCAAGCACCGGCAGATTCTGGCGGCTGAGCACAAGCGCCGTCGGGCCATCGCGCCGCTGCAGGGCTATTTTCCACGCCTCCACGGTCTCGGTGGCATCGGCGGGGCGGATGGTCACCAGGTTGGGCACCGACCTCAAGCCAGCGAGCTGTTCAACGGGCTGGTGGGTCGGCCCATCCTCCCCCATTCCCACCGAGTCGTGGGAGAAAATGTAAATCACCCGCAGCCCCATCATGGCCGCCAGACGCACCGGCGGGCGCATGTAGTCGTAGAAGATGAGAAACGTTCCGGTGAACGGGATAATACCCCCGTGCACAGCCATACCGCTGGCGATAGCACCCATGGCATGCTCTCTGACGCCGAAGTGCAGATTTCGGGCAGCATAATCACCGGGGTTGTAATCGCCATAGTCCGACAGGTTTGTCTTGGTCGACGGAGATAAATCCGCCGAGCCTCCCACCAGAGAGGGGATTCTGGGCGCCAGGGTATTCATTACCAGCCCGGAGGCCGACCGGGTGGCAATCGGCTTGGTCTCTTCCTTGAATAAGCTATCAAGACCGCTATCCCAGCCTTCCGGCAGTTCACCCTTAAGGTCTTTTTCAAGCTGACGCGCCTCATCGGAATACGCCTGACGGTATGCCTCCAGCCTGTTCTGCCACTCATCTTGCTGCTTTCGGCCACGCTCTTGTGCTCGGCGCAGGTGTTCCAGCGCTTCCGGGGGCACGGCGAAAGGTTCTTCATAATTCCAGCCCAGCTGCTTCTTGGTCAGCCGTACTTCATCCTCCCCGAGCGGTTCGCCGTGAGCAGCCGCGGTGCCGGCTTTGTTCGGACTGCCGTAGCCGATGACTGTCCGGCAGATAATCAGGCTGGGACGCTCCTTTTCTGCCTGAGCTTCTTGAATCGCGCTTTCCACGCGGTCAATATCAAAGCCGTTGAGCGACCCGATAACCTGCCATCCATAGGCCTGAAACCGCCCTGCAATATCCTCGGTGAAGGTGATATCGGTCTTTCCCTCAATGGAAATGCCGTTGTCGTCATAGAGGTAAATGAGCTTGCCCAGACGCAGATTCCCCGCTATGGAAGCCGCCTCCGAAGAAACGCCCTCCTCCAGGTCGCCATCGGAGACGATGGCATAGGTATAATGGTCGATTATTTCATGGCCTGGCCGGTTGTAGTTTGCCGCCAGCCAGCGCTCGGCCATAGCCATACCCACGCCGTTGGTGAATCCCTGCCCGAGCGGGCCCGTAGTCACCTCAAGGCCGGGGACAACCCCGTATTCAGGGTGGCCGGGTGTTTTGCTACCCCACTGGCGGAACTGCTTGAGGTCATCCAGTGACAGGTCATAGCCGGTCAGGTGCAGAAGCGCATAGAGCATCGCCGAAGCATGGCCACAGGAGAGAATGAAGCGGTCACGGTCTGGCCACATAGGGTCCCGGGGGTTATGCCTTAGAAATCGGTCCCACAGGACGTAAGCCATTGGCGCCGCACCCAAGGGCGCTCCAGGATGGCCGGAATTGGCCTGCTGCACCGCGTCAACGGCCAGAAACCTTATGGTGTTGATGCAGAGTTCATCGAGCCTGGAATCGCTCATGATTTGCCCCTCCAGCTTCCCGGATGGCCGAATGCAGGTGATTTTCTGCCATTCTACACTGCTAGCTATTCTTTTTCAATCGAGGGGAAAAAACCAGGTTAACTGGATTATGACGACCTGGATTTAACTGAGGACAACAATGCTTCACACCGAGGCCGGTGAAGTTAATGCTCCTCCTCGCCCCACTTCTGCATGATTTCCTTGAGGCGTTGTGCCAGCTTGGGATTATCACGCAGGCGGGTGATAAAGACCGGGCACCCTTCAAGCAATGAGTTCTGCGCGGCGGTGGCCATACTGGATAATAGATTTTGCATTCCCAGGTCCGCCGGCTGGGAGACGTTTATCCCCGGCGCTGACTCCAGCTGCCGGCGTATATCTTCAGCCGTGAAACGCATTGGCGTCACGCAAGCCTTGTACCAGGGGCATTCCTTGCACTGGACTATCCCGTAAGCTTCATTCAAAACATCGTTCATTTTCACTCTCCACTCTTCATTATATCAATTACGGCATGATTTTGCCCAATTTCGATTCAATCTCCCCCACTCCCGAAAACGCACCGATTTTAATATCGCGGATTACACCATCGACATCGATAAGGAACGTGGCCGGTATGCCACGTACGTTATAGGAAAGAGGAACCTTACTGCCAGGAGACAGCAATATCGGGAATGTCAAACCCATGCTTTCCGCGAATTTTTCAACTATAATCCGGTTTTCCTGGAGGTTCACCGCCAGCACCACCAGCCCTTTGCTGTTCCACTCTTCGTATACCTCCTGCAGAAACGGCATCTCTATACGACAGGGGCCACACCAGCTGGCCCAGAAATTAATCAGCACCGGTTTACCGCGAAAGTCGCTGAGCGATACTTCCTGTCCATCCAGCCCGGTCAATGTGAAGTCCGGTGCCAGCTTGCCTACCTCCGGACCGTATTCCGTTGCCGGACCGGAGCCGGAATCGGGATTGGCACAACCGGACAATAAAATTCCTGAGAACGCCACCGATAAAATCAGCAGGACCACCACTATCAACAATACTTTCTTCATGGTTACCTCCATAAATAATCTCACGCTGCGAGCGTGGAGAACCAGAGTATTTTATTCGTCAGAACCAGAATACCGATAATTATGAGAAGCAAGCCGCCGATTACGTGTATTATCTTTGTATAACGCTGTATTCGTCTCAGAACCGGAGAAAGCGAGTCAAAGGCCAGCCCGATGACCAGAAACGGAAGCCCCAGACCCAGAGAATAAATTGCCAGCAGATATGCTCCGTGCCAAGCGGTTCCAGTATTCAGAGCGATAGCTAGAATGCCGCCAAGTATCGGGCCAACGCAGGCGGTCCAGGCAAGAGAGAAGGAAGCCCCAATGATAAGGGAGCGGAGATAGCCCGTGGTATTCCCCAGCGACGGACTCAGGCGCTTTTCGTAATTGAGCCATGGTATTTTCAGCGCTGCCAGCAAAAAGACACCGAAGGCAATTAAGAAGCTGCCGGAGATTTTGTTGAGCAAAGCCAGGCTCGGGTTGATGGCAAATGCGGTCAGCCCGGCAATAGCCCCCAGGGTGGTGAAAACCAGCGAGAAGCCCAGGACAAAGCTGAGCGAGTGGAGAAATGTCGGCAGGCGCAGGCCGCTTCCCTTTTTGTCAAGCAGTTCCGGTCCGACCAGGCTGGCCAGATAGACCGGGACCAGCGGTAACACACAGGGCGATAAAAAAGATAACAGCCCCGCCGTAAAGGCAACGACCACGGATACATTCTCCATAATTAAAATTGTACAATGGTATTGGGATTGTGTCTAATAATATCGGCCCTGCTCCAAACTCGTGGACAAGCGCCCGTTTGGGTCTTATAATTTTAGTTAGAGCCCTGTTTAACCGCTTGGGAAAAAGGAGAATAGCCATCAGACCGATCAGTTATTCACAGATTAATACGTATCAGATGTGCCCCCTCAGCTACAAGCTTCAGTATATCGACCGCCTGAAGCCAAAGGAGAAGTGGTATTTCAGCTTCGGCTCAACCGTGCACCTCTGTGCCGAACATTTTTTCCGTGTAAGAGTGCCGCCACCTCCCACCCTCGAAGAGCTGCTTCGCTTCTATGATGAAAACTGGCTCTCCGGAGGCTATGAGTCCGCCGAAGAGGAGGCCAACTACAAAGCATACGGGAAAGAGATACTGACCATTTTCTGGGAAATCCACAATCGTGATTTCCAGATGCCCCTGGCCGTGGAGAAACTATTCTACATTGACATCGGTGGCGTGAAACTGAGGGGCTTTATCGACCGGGTGGACAAGCTGGAAAACGGCGGATTATCCATCGTTGACTATAAAACGAGCAAAGAGCTGTTCACCAGTGATTACCTTAATAAAGACCTCCAGCTAACCCTTTACCAGGTCGCCGCCGAGCAACTATGGCAGCTGCCAGTGGAAAAACTTACCCTGTACCACATGAGGTCAAATACGCCTGTTAGCTGTCCCGGTCGCAAGCCCACACAACTCAACGAGGCAAAACAACTGGTCCTCGACGTCGCGGAAAAGATTAACCAACAGATTTTCCCGGCCACGGAGAACGATTATTGCCCGTGCGATTTCCCCGAGCATTGCCCGTACTACCGCCATTTATACAGGGAGGGAATTGCGGAAACAGCCGTCGGAGAGCCGCCGTCCACCATTATCGGGGCCGAGGACATAGAACGATACGCGTCCCTTCAGGCGCAGATTAAAGAGCTCCAAAAAGAATTGGACGAATTGAGGCAGGGAATAATCAGTTACTGCGAAGCAGAAGGGCTGAAACGCGTTTTCGGGCCGGAGAACGAAATCACCTACCAGCTCGTGGAGATGACCAGTTTCAAAGAAGAAGATATCAGGTCTCTCCTTGAGCCGGAGGGCTTGTGGGAAAAAGTAATCGGCCTTGACCAGTCGAGGCTCAAACAACTGCTCAATGATGAGGCCGTCGCTCAGGAATTAAGAGACCGGATTCAATCTTTAAGACAGATAATCTCCACCCAGCAACGGTTGTCGGCAAAGAGACGCCAAGACGAAGACAAAGAAGCATAAGCGTCATACTGCTCCTGAACTTGTGGAGCTAAATATTTCCTTCTGCTAAAAGCCGTTTAAGTGAACTGTTTTTCCACCGCGGCAACGGCTTTATCAACGGCATTGACAATCATGCCGAGCTCGTCATTGGTCATGGTCAACGAGACCATCATCCAGAGGATATCGCCGTACCACGTCGAGCAAGCGAACAGGACTCCGTTTTCCCGACCCACTTTACCGATAACTCCAGCCACGGCAGCACGGTCGGGGAACAGTTCCTTGGTCGCCTTATCTTTGACCAGCTCAACCGCAATCAAGCCGGCATTGGCGCGAACGTCGCCGACAACGGCTGATTTGTCCTTGATGGCACCCAGCTCTTTGGCCATGATATCGCCGATTTCCTTCGCCCGTGCCAGCAGGTTGTGCTCTTCCACGTACTTTATGCCGACAAGCCCGGCGGCGGCCAGATAACCGGTACCGCCGAACGTGTATCCATGCTGCAGGGTGTTCTTACCCGTAAAGGCCTCGGCGATTTCGCTCTTTACGTGCGTGCCCGCCAGCGCGCCACAGCCCCAGGACATGTTCTTGCCCATGGCCAGCATATCGGGCACAATGCCATGCTTTTCGCATTCGAACCAGAAACCACTGCGGGCAAATCCGGTGATTACCTCATCGCAAATGAGCAGGATTTCATACTGGTCACAAATCTCACGAATTCGCTTCATATATCCCGGAGGCGGCGGAACGATTCCCAGTCCGGTATTGGTTGACTCAGTGATGAAGCAGGCTACAGTCGACGGGTCTTCGAACTCGACAACCTTGCGCAGCTCTTCGGCGCAGAGCAGGTTACACTCGGGGTAGTCTAGTTCATACGGGCAGCGATAGCAGTTCGGGGCGTGGATAGCCACGAAACCGGCCATGAGCGGCTCAAACGGCGTCCGCCGAAAGATATGGCCGCTGGCGCTGGAAGTACTCATGCCCATGCCATGGTAGTCACCGGGGTAGCGATGGATGACCTTATACTTCGTACCCTTGCCCATTATCTTCCAGTAATGCCGGGCTATCTTGAGCGCTGTCTCGTTGGCATCACTGCCGTTGCTGCTGTAAATGGTATATTTCAGGCTGCCGGGCGTTATCTGGGCGAGCTTTTCAGAAAGCCAGACCACCGGTTCCGTAGGGGCAAAGAGATTGGGAGTGGTAACGACTATCTTCTCCATCTGCTGCCTTATCGCTTCCATGAGCACCGGGTGATTGAAGCCGAGTGAAGCGGCCGCGCCACACGAGTTAGTTTCCAGCAAACGGTTGCCAAAGCTGTCGATTACATAGTTGCCTTCCCCGGCGCTGATAAGAGATAAGGGGAGGTCAAAAAAGGTGGAGTCCCTGCCGAAAGCCGGCCATACGTATTCCTTGGCCGTGGCGATTAATTCGGCTAATCCGGCTTGCGCATTATTTACCGTTGTCTGTTTCATTCCATCTGCCTCCTGCCTGAACACTTCGTAATATGTGGGTAGTTTATCAAGTTTAATATAAACGGGCGATTATTTACAAGCACGCCGTCGCCCTATCCAGCCACTACTTGTTCAGTTTTACGATGAGTACCTTGTACATATCCGGTATGGCACGTATCTGTTGATAGCACTCCTCGGTTATTGGGTCATCCAGACAGAGCACCATCATCGCGCTACCACTGCGGTGCATTCCCCGGCTAACCTGCATCTGGCTGATATTGATATTCGCGTTGCCGATAACGGTACCCACCATTCCAATCATCCCGGGACGGTCTTTATGTTCGGTAAATAACATGTAACTGCCCGTTGGCTCTATCTCCAGCCAGTAATCGTCAATTCGCGTCAGGTGAGTTCGGCCCCGGAGCGATGAACCGGCCACGAGGGTCTTTCCCGCTCTGGTGTTTACCTCTACCGTCAGCATATTAGCGTAATTTTCACAGATAGATTCTTTCTGTTCGGTAACGTTTAACCCACGGCTGTCGGCGATGATGTCGGCATTGACCATATTCACACGCTCTTCCGTAAGACCGTTCAGCAGACCGGCAAGCACAGACACCTTTACCGGATTGGTATCCTCTCTGGCAATATCACCCTGGTAGCGAATGGCCAGCGAGTCCGGATGCCCTTCCAGCAACTGCACGGCAATCCGTCCGATGGTCGTACCCACCTGGATATACGGCCCAAGTATTGACAGGGCCTCTGTTGTTATCATTGGCGCGTTTACCGGAGACCTGGGCGGGTGCCCCTGGAGAACGGCAACCACCTGCTCGGCAATATCGATGCTGGCGCTTGTCTCCGCCTCAAATGTTGAGGCCGCCATATGAGGGGTGGTGATTACCTTATCGCTCTGAAGCAGAATGTTATCCTGTGCCGGCTCCTTGCTGAAGACATCGATTGCCGCCCCGGCCAGTTTCCCCTGATTGAGCGCGTCATAAAGGGCCTTCTCATCCAAGATGCCACCCCGCGCGCAGTTAATCAGCATGGCCGTAGGTTTGACCAGCTTCAGTTCACTGCGGCCAATTAAATCTTTGGTGCTGGCGTTAAGCGGCACGTGCATGGTGATGAAATCGGCCGTTTTCAGCAGCGTTTCCAGTTCCACGAGCTGTACGCCGAGTCTTTCTGCCCGGCTTTCCGAGACCATCGGGTCATAGGCGATAACCTCCATACGCAACCCTTTAGCCATTTCCGCCACCTCGGTTCCCACACGGCCCAGACCGATGATGCCCAGTACCTTGTTGCGGATTTCGGCACCCTTGAACTCGCAATTCCACACCCCGGCGTGGAGAAGGTCATGTGCCTGCGGAATGCGGCGTGCCAGGGCAAGCAGCATGGCAATGGTATGCTCGGCGGTGGAGACGATATTGCCTTCTGGAGAATTGATTACAATGATACCGTGGCGGGTGGCGGCGTCGACATCGATGTTATCCACCCCCACCCCCGCCCTGCCGATGACCTGCAGCTTTTCCGCCGCTTCGATAATTTCAGCAGTGACTTTTGTCTGGCTGCGTACCACCAGGGCATCATAATCTCCGATAACCGACCCCAGCTCCTCCGGAGTAACGCTCTTTCTTACATCGACTTCGGCATGCTGCCGCAGGATGTCAATGCCCTGTGCCGCTATCGGGTCGGCTACGAGAACTTTCATAAACTGCCTCTTTCCTGAGATTTATACGGAAGGGTATTCTGCTCGTCAACATAATGCTACATAAATAAGATCTTTATGTCAAAAGCACTCCCACAATGCCATCTTCGATACAGGCAAACCTTGACAGCGTAAATGATGTATGCTAGTCTGCATCACATAGCGGCAGGAGAGACCCGCAAGGGCGCCGAAGGGGAAAGTCCCTCCAGTGGAAGGATGAAACTCTCAGGCAAAAGGACTGCCCAAAATAACACCTCTGGAGAGTCCTTCCATAGCTGGAAGGACACCGAAGGGGCAACCCTTCCGAGAAGGGCGATCTCTCAGGTAAAAGGACAGAGGGGCTAGTCTATAAAAAGTAGATTGGCCCCTTTTTGTTTGTGGGAAAACAGAATGAATCGGAGCCGGAGAAAGAAATGAATCTGCAGGAATATAGATATTCACAGGAACACGAATGGGTCTGTTCCGAGCCTCAGGGAAAAGCGAGGATTGGAATCACCGATTATGCGCAGTCCCAGCTTGGCGACATCGTTTTTCTTGATTTGCCCGAGGCCGGTTCTCAGGTGACGCAATTTGAGAAGATGGGAGAGGTTGAAACGGTTAAAGCGGTATCCGACCTTTTCTCTCCAGCGAGCGGGGAAGTGCTGGAGAGAAATCAGGCCGTGTTGGATAACCCCGCACTTTTAAATGAGGACCCTTACGGGGCCGGATGGCTATTAAAGATTGAACTAAGTCAGCCTGAGGAAATGGAAGCCTTGATGAGCAGTGACGAATATAAGAAATTCGTTGCTGGGCTTTCGCAGGATGCTTCAGATTAGACGGGAGGTATCAAGTATAAATGCCTTCACCATATATCCCGAATACTGACCATGACCGCGCCGACATGCTGCGTGACATCGGCGCCGGTTCTGTTGACGAGCTTTTTCAGGACGTCCCGGCGCAGTTCCGCGATGTCCCGTTCGACCTGCCGCCACCCCTCACCGAACTGGAGCTCAAAGAGGAATTGCGCCAGCTATCACGTCAAAATGCCAGCCTCGATGACTATGCCTGTTTTCTCGGTGCCGGCTATTACCAGCACTTTATTCCCAGCGTTGTCGGGCATATCACCGGACGCAGCGAGTTCTACACCGCCTATACCCCATACCAGGCCGAAGCCAGCCAGGGAATCCTTCAGTCTATATATGAATACCAATCACTGCTCTGCCAGCTGACCGGTATGCAAATCAGCAACGCCGGCATGTACGATGGCGCCTCAGCGACCGCCGAGGCGGCCCTCATGGCTTGCCGCCTTACGGGTAGAAAAGAAGTTGCTGTACTGTCAACGGTAAATCCCAGATACCGTGACGTCGTTGGCACCTACTGCAGCAGCCAGGATATAGCCATAAATGAGCTGAGGCCAGATTCTCAGGATTTACCCGATGAATGCGCCTGCTTGCTCGTGCAACAGCCCAATTTCTTCGGCCACTTTGAAGAGGCGGAGCGTTATGCTGCGATTGCGCACCGTGCCGGGGCGCTGCTGATTGTTATCTTCGACCCGATTTCTCTCGGGCTTTTTCGGCCGCCGGGAAGCTACGGTGTGGACATCGCCGTCGCCGAGGGGCAGTCGCTGGGTAATCCATTGAACTTCGGCGGGCCCGGATTAGGTATCTTCACCTGCCGCCAAGAACATCTGCGCCAGATGCCGGGCAGAATTGTTGGCCGTACTATTGATGTTGAAGGCCAGACCGGCTACGTTCTCACCATGGCCACCCGCGAGCAGCATATACGGAGGGAGCGGGCGACCTCGAATATATGCACCAATGAGGCGCTGGTGGCACTTGCTGCTACGGTTTATCTGGCGGCAATGGGGAAAAGCGGGCTTCGCCGGGTGGCCGAACTCTGCTACCACAAGGCCCATTATTTAGCCAACTCTATAAGTAAACTCGAGGGCTATTCGCTGGCCTTCAAACAGCCTTTCTTTAAAGAATTTGTTATCCGATGCCCTCTACCACCGGAACAGATAAACCAAGCACTCTGGAAAGAAAATATTATCGGCGGTCTTGACGTGAGCCACCTGGTGGATAATGGCCTGCTGCTCTGCGCCACCGAGATGAATTCAAAACAGGCGATAGACCGGCTTGTCGCCGCTCTGGGAGCGCTATGAAAAAAAGCAAGCACTATTTGCTGCCGGATATAAGCAGACCGGGTAAAGTCGGGTGCCGACTTCCTGAACTGGATGTGCCAGCGGCTGAGCTTCCTCCCCAGGAACTGCTGCGTCAGGAACTGGCGCTCCCTGAGGTCAGCGAAGCCGAGCTGGTGAGGTACTTCACCGCTCTCAGTAGGCGAAATTACGGCGTGGACACCGGATTCTATCCGCTTGGCAGCTGCACCATGAAGTACAACCCGAAATGGCATGAGGACATTGCCCGATTTCCGGGATTTCAATCGATTCATCCCTATCAGCCAGTGGATACAGTACAGGGAGCTTTGCAGCTTATGTATGAACTGCAGGAGTTGCTGGCCGTTATCACCGGCATGAGTGCCACCAGCCTGGCGCCAATGGCAGGAGCGCAGGGGGAACTGGCCGGCCTAATGATGATCAAAACCTATCACCGCTCACGCGGTGAAAAAAGTCGACGCAAAATACTGGTGCCGGACTCGGCTCACGGCACCAATCCGGCAACCGCCGCCATGTGCGATTTTGAGGTGACCACCGTTAAATCCAATAGCGACGGCAATCTTGATTTGAAGCGCCTGACCAATCTGATGAATGAAGAGGTCGCTGCCATGACTCTGACCATGCCGACTACGCTCGGCCTGTTTGACCCCCAGATTGCCGAGATAAGCACCATTGTCCACGATAGAGGCGGACTGCTCATCGGCGATGGCGCCAATTTGAACTCCCTGCTGGGAAAAGTAAAGTTCGGCGACCTCGGTTTCGACTGCGTCCAGCTTAACCTGCATAAGACGTTCAGCACTCCACACGGCGGCGGCGGCCCCGGTTCGGGCCCGGTCTGCGTCAAGGCGAATCTGTCCGATTTCTTACCTTCTCCCGTCGTGACAAAGGGTAAAACAGACTACCAATTTGTCATGCCGCCCGAATCAACCGGCAGCCTCGGCGCTGCCTACGGGAACTTCGGCGTCATGGTCAAGGCATACGCGTACATCCGCTCGCTTGGCGCCGAAGGTTTAAGGGAAGTCAGCGAAAACGCCGTTCTCAATGCCAATTACATCAAAGAAAAGTTAAAACCATACTATCATCTGCCCTATGACCGCACCTGTATGCATGAGGTGGTTTTCTCCGGCAAAAGACAGAAAGCGAAGGAAGTCGCCACGCTGGACATCGCCAAACGCCTGCTTGATTACGGCTTTCACCCACCCACCATCTATTTCCCTCAGGTGGTGGAAGAAGCCATCATGATCGAGCCTACCGAAACGGAGAGCAAAGAGACGCTCGATGCCTTCATCGAGGCTATGGTTGAAATTGCCAGGGAAGCCGAGGAAAGTCCGGAAGCACTGCTCTCCGCACCACACAGTACTCCCGTGAGAAGGCTGGACGAGGTCAATGCCGCCAGAAAACCGGACCTGCGCTGGAAAATGAGATGATAGAGTCATCAAATATCGGCCTGCCTTATCACAAAACATTCATTGTCAACTATCTCGGTATGGTTCCATATGAATCTGCCCTGATTCAGCAGGAAAAGTTAAGGCACCTTAGAGCGGAGGGTCGAATTCCCGACGCCGTCCTGTTGCTCCAGCACCCACACGTGTATACCGTAGGTCGATTCAGAGGTGAAGAGGATATTATCGCCCCATCGGAAAATATCCCGGTCCTGCGGACCAACCGCGGCGGCAGCATCACCTATCATGGGCCGGGGCAGCTGGTCGGTTATCCAGTTCTCGACCTCAGGGCAAACGGGCTAAATGTCCGAGAATATATCTGGAAACTGGAGGAGGTCATCATAAAGCTTCTCAGAGGTTTTGGCATTGAGGCACAGCGCAATGGTGAATGCCCGGGAGGTGTCTGGGCGAGCGACCGGAAAATTTGCTCCATAGGTATCAACGTCAGCCACCACATCACCACGCACGGATTTGCCCTCAATGTCAACAATGACTTAAAATATTTCGACCATATCAGGCCTTGCGGCATGGAAGGAGCATCGATGACCTCAATGGCGAAGCTTCTTGGTCGTCCGGTGCCATTTGATGCGACTGTGCATAACTGGATACGCGTATTCTCGGAGGTATTCGCTCTGGAGCGAGAAATGAACCTGGTGCTCCCTATTGAGGAGGTCGTCATTGTCTAGACTGCTTCTGGCAAGACATGGCAATACCAAAGGCAACAGCGCGGAAAGGTTCTGGGGACACACCGATGTTGAGCTGAGCGCCGAAGGGATATGGCAGGCCGAGCGACTTACTGACCGCCTCGCCGGGGAGAAAATCGATACCATTTATGCGAGTCAACTGAGCCGGGCTTCGGCCACCGCCGAAATCATTGCCTCCCACCACCAGCTGCATATAAAAACCTGTCCGGAACTGCTGGAGATAAATTTCGGCAAGGTGGAAGGGCTGTCTTTCAGTGAAATCGGTCAACACTATCCGGAGCTGGTCAAGGCCTGGCCGACCCGGGACCCCTCTTTTTGTTTTCCCGAGGGCGAAAGCATCACTGACCTC
>SDBT01009757.1_pt1 | contig 15545 bp, 15 predicted proteins | sample 2277101 | NCBI WGS metagenome assembly SDBT01 (sample SAMN10404973, study PRJNA504765) | marine sediment metagenome | isolation source: marine sediment core GS10_PC15, 103 cmbsf | place: Arctic Ocean: Southern Knipovich Ridge | collected 2010 | reverse complement strand
GTATCATATAAGAAACCTGCAGGCAGGTTTTTTTATTGCAGACACAAAAGGGTGACTTTCAGGAGGATTTTGGTGAATTTTAAAATGTATCTTTCCGCCGTATTCATTTTGTTGATTGCGATAGGCTGCGCGTCGACGACGAAATTACAGCAACAAGAGACCTGGGCCGATCTCGAGGTCAGAGTATATGAAGTTTACGGAATGAATTGTCCCGGCTGTCACGGCGGCGTGGAGAAACTCGTCAACAAAATCCCGGCAGTCTACGATTCGGAGGCCAACTGGGAGGAAAACAAACTGAGAGTAGCGGTTCGTCCGAATTCGACGCTCGATGACGAGGAAATTTTAGATGCTATCCGCCGGGCGAACTTCACCAGCGGCGAAAGGATAATGTAGTCATCTCATAACTGCAATTAAGAATGAGAACATACTTACTGATCATATTGACTGCTGCGATCGCGCTGAATACCTCTCCCGATTTCGTTCAAGCCTCCGGAATAAGCGTCGATGCGGGCCTGACCCCGTCGGAAGATCGATGGATATTCCGGCTGCAGACGAGATATATGCATTCGACCGCAAAAGCCCCGGGGATCAACAGCGAAATGAAGATGTATGTCGTCCCGGTGGTCGCCGTTTACGGGTTGCGCAATTATCTGATGTTGATGGCGAGGCAAACAATAGTCAGCCGGGAGATGTCGATGTTGGGTTCGAGCGGACGGAAAAACGGTTTTGGAGATTTCTTTTTTCTGTTGAAATATAAGGCCTTCAGGGTGAATACGCCTGATTACACGTTGGGCATCTCTCCTACCATCGGGATATCCGTTCCCACGGGAAATCAGGCTTTTACATCCGAGACCTGGGACCTGGACATGGGCGTATACGCCTCAGGCCGACGAGGGCGCTGGGCGACGGACCTAAATATAGCCTATCGGGCGATCGGAGTTGCGGGCGATCGCGCGGACAATATCGAAACGGGCGATGAGTTTTCGGCTGACTGGGCAGGGGCGTATCAGTTCAGTTATAATTCGACTTCGGAAGCAACCCTGGCTCCTGTTCTGGAGCTTTCTTTCAGCAGGGTCATGCCTGATGCATCGAATGGTATTGAGATTACCGATACGGGTGAGAGATTGTTTTATATATCGCCAGGGGCGAAGCTGTCCACCTCTTCGGTAATAGGGGAAACACTCATCCGGATACCGGTCTGGCAGAATCAAGTCGGCGTCCAGCTTGAAAAAGAGATCGGTTTTATTGCCGGGATCAGGCTCCTTTTCTAAGACTAATATTATAAAACGATCCCCGTTGGACGGGCCCCGGATCCTGATCCAGTATCACCACCAGACCTGCCTGCCATCCTCCATAGTGAAGATCCGTTCCTCCTTATCGGAATCTGCGGCCACCAGCCAGTAGAGACATCCGGCAGGGATACTATCGAATAATATAGGCTTATCTTCGGCGACTGATTTCCCCAGCGTCTGCCAGCCATCGCTCCAGTAAAACAGTTCATACTCCTTCCCGGCGGTCAGGAAAGTCTCTAAGATGCCGTCGGGTTAACGAAGTCGCTTATCATTTTGCTAATCGCCTCGCGCGAATTCTCAAGAATCAAACACGACAATGAGAATATTGTAAGAAAACACTTTGAGCAAATTTATGACATTCATACGAAATACTCATTGTATACAAAACAATTCAGGAATTTTCTTGTTCATATATCCTATCCAAAATTCTTCTTGGATGGAAAGGTTCCGAAATTAGATATCGCTGATTTTGATTCAATGCCGGAAGATTTCGTAATCGCTCATTCTCGAAAAAGATGTAAACCGAGTGAATTATTGAAGGAAATTTTCGATGATGTTGCAACGGGGATTGATAATGCGAGCGACTACCTCATTTCAAATGTATTAAAATGCCCTAATTGGCGGTGCAACCCTTATATGAGAAATTTAGGGCTTTAATTTCATTGGCGCCAGGTCGCCTGAGCTGGCGCTTTATCGCTTCGAAAAGGACGCTGTCGGGTCAGGTGAGCCGACAGCACCAATGGATTTACGAAATAACAGAACAAGCTTTTAGTTTAGTATGGATGGAATCAGCAACTTTATATTACCACCAGACCTGCCGGCCATCCTCCATGGTGAAGATCCGTTCTTCCTTATCAGAATCGGCTGCCACCAGCCAGTAGAGACATCCGGCAGGGATACTATCGAATAATATAGGCTTATCTTCGGCGACAGATTTCCCCAGCGTCTGCCAGGCATCGCTCCAGTAGAACAGCTCATACTCCTGCCCGGCGGTCAGAAAAGTCTCTAAGATGCCGTCGGTCGAGATCTCCTGCTTGCGCCGGGTGGTGGAGGTCAGCTGAATAGATTGTTTATTTGAATCATCCGGCTCTAATTCTGCATGAATGCCATCTATATCGAGAATGAATGGCGATCCGAACGGCATGATCTCCTCGTTGATATATAGCGCCGGCAGGTAGGCTATATCCCTGCCCATGTCGGTGAATGTTGCCGAGCCGTTTTCGATTCTGCCCCAATGGATCGCTTTCCACTCGCCGGAGTTGAATACGCACAGGTATGCGATATCGACCGAGTCCGGTATTTCCTGTTTGAATTCCACCGTGGCATCGCAGACATCGGTATAATCCGCGGTCACGTCTAGATAACTCTTGCGAGCCAGCCAGCGCGGCATCTTCTCCTGTTTCCTTTCCTGAAAAACGAGATTGCTCATTTGTTTGCTGAATGTCTTGCGATAAACCTTGGCCAGTTTGTTGGCCAGACGATACTCGCCGGGGTTGCTCTCTGCTCCCATAAACGGAATCACTCTGCCGTCGGGCGTGACGATGGCGTTCCAGGCATGGTTATTCCCAGCGTTGGGCCAGTAAGGTGTATAATCGCTGGTGACTGCTAAACCGTTGGCTCTCATGGCGTAGATTGCCAGGTTCGTCATATCCTCGCATCGTCCCAGCTTATTCTCGAGCATCTCCGAAAGCCCCTGGTCGGTGGGATGATAGTAAAATCGCGGGTCGAATCCAAACCAGGATTTAACGTCGTCATTGATCAGCGCCGCCGCCTCGATTGGATCGGATGGTTCGGTCATCTTTGTGGCTATATCTTTATATTTTTCCAAAAAAGTCTCGCGCCAATTTTCTAAGGGTTCGTTGCTGCCGCGATACGGCAGTATATATTCACAGAATTGTTCGAATGAGAAATCTCTTGACCATGGTCTCTGTCGCCAGGCTGAGAATGCGAAATCGATCTGGTTGATTAGAAATTCACCGGTGATGCTGTTGAAATCGTAAATCATCTCCTTTTTCTCAAAATCGAGTTCCCCGTGCCTGGATTCCAGGGTGTCCACGGCCGCTTTCAAGGCCTCGTAATCGGGATAATCGAGCACATTGAAATCGACTTTTGCGCCTGCCGAGTCGATCAGATCATATATCACATAGCCGTGGTCTTCCATGTTGGCGATCAGAAAATATGTGGCCTCCAGTTTGAGCGAATCACCCAGGGAAGAGTAGTATGAGAGGACTTTTTCCAGTTCACCACGATTATCGTCCGCCTCCTCCAGGGATTCTACCACCTGTTGGGGAAGTGAGGGCGATTCCGCGGGGGCTGTTGCATATACGAATGTCATTAGAAATGTAAAAATAATGCTATATCTCCGAAGCATCTTTACCTCCACATCATTTGAAGAATGGTCTCAGTCAACGCTACCCAGAGTCAATCGACTTTTCTTCTGTTGGCAACATATTCTCAATGTGTTTTTCTATCTTCCACGATTTGGGTTGAAAATGATTCCCCTTTCGTCCCGAATGAAATCAACAGGAATGGAAGGGCGAAGGAAAAATAAGATATATCGAATCTATCGCCCAGAACAGACTCGGCCAGGCCGAAGTTGACTATCGAAATAACGAACGCTATCAATACGACTCCAAAAAGCATCACCGAAATTGCAGTATAGATACCTTTTAGCGATTTAATACGAAGACCACATATTACAGTGGCAATTATTGATAGAACGAAAGCCCAGCCCGGAATATACGACAGTTGAATTGCAAACGGCCCCGATTCGATAAAATGTCCAGCATCCCAGATAAGAAAGGGCGCCAGAGTGAAAAAGAAGCCGGACAACATGGAAAAAATGAAAAGGCCATATTTGAATTCGTGTTTTCTAATCATGTATAAGAAGAATATAATATAAATTAGAAGAACTACTCCTCTCGTGGAGAGCAATAGTCCTCCTCCTAATCCCAGCAGTATGACGAAAATATACTCTCTATTGCGGCTGTATAATTGAAAAATCACAAGATACAGCATGACCATAACCATGTTGCTGAAAAGATCGCTGCGCACCACAATTTCAAACAGGAATATCGGGGCAGCCACCAGTAAAAGGATGCTGCGAAACCTGGATAGATCATTCTTGCTGCAGCCGAGATGAATGATAAGCGCGAATACCAAAAAGCTGAATATCTGAAATAATCCGAGGTCCCCGAGAATATAGAAAGGAATCGCAAGTATAAAGAGGAATGGGAAACCCGAAGGATTGACACTGGAGGCATAGGGAAATTCACCGCTCAGTAACCTTGTTATCCACTCGTACATGGCCGGGTATCGTCCCACGGCGATCCTCGCAGGATCGAACTGAAACATAATTACGGTTAGAACGCATGCAGAAAAGAAAACCAGCGAGAAATAGATTCGATTCTGAATATTCGCAGATAGATTTATCTCATAGTCTCTTAGTAAATAATATAAAGCCGCAATTATGACCACGAGGTAGATCAAAGATATTATAACCGGGTACGGCAGATAATCGGAGGCGTACTTCCATATGAATAATATGTTCATGAAAATATAAATGCACGCTCGAACAAGGTTGCCGGTTGAGATCTTTGGGTTTATCATTACCGTATTGCTATCGGGTCGAGTTTTCCTTTCGCGGCAATCTAACGGAAATATCCGGTCTCTACAAGGGCTTTATGCGGAATAGTCTCCGGAAGGTCTTATCTCTGGTGATGTGGTTTATAACCGGGAAACATATCATTCAGAAAAAGCGTTTAGATCATAAAATCGAATAGCGGATTGCGCGAGATTCAAGAGAAGCTGAGTTTGAGATTGCTAAAAGATCGGTCCTGTTTTAAATAATAACGGAAGTTTGATAATTTGACTGATGAGAGGTGACATGAAGGTATCTGATCTTGTCATAAGCTGTCTGGAAGCCGAGGGGGTCAAATATGTCTTCGGGCTTCCCGGTGAGGAGACGGAGGATCTGCTTTTTTCGCTGGAGAAATCGCCGATAAAATTCGTTCCGGTTCGCTTGGAGTTGGGAGCCTCGTTCATGGCCAATGTCTACGGACGGATCACCGGCAAAGCGGGGGTCTGTCTGTCGACGCTGGGCCCGGGGGCCACCAATATGATCACGGGTACGGCTGATGCTCATCTCGACAAGGCACCGTTGGTGGCCATTACGGGGCAGGGTAGTTCCGGCCGCATTCATAAGGAGAGCCATCAGAATATTGATATCGTCTCCATGTTCAGGCCGATTACCAAGTGGAACGCCAGCATCCAGAATCCGCATGTAGTGACCGAGGTAGTGCGCAAGGCCTTCAAGCTGGCCGAGATGGAAAAGCCGGGAGCCACTCAATTCGAGTTGCCGGAGGATGTGGCCAAGATGGAGTGCATGCATGAACCGATTCCGCCAAGGCGACTGAGAAGGGCAGCGCCCGACTATAAGGCTTTAGATGAGGCTTACAGATTGCTGGAAAAATCAAAATTCCCTCTCATCATGGCGGGCAACGGCGCTATCCGCAAAAGGGCGTCGCGGCATCTAAGGCAATTTGTTTCGAATACACATATCCCGGTCGTCTCGACTTACATGGGGAAAGGAGCCATATCCGACAGGGACGAGCATTCCCTTTTTGCCGTGGGCCTGCAGGCCAGGGATTTCGTCATGCATGCTTTCGATAAGGCCGACCTGATCATAACGGTCGGATATGATATTGCGGAGTATGCACCGGAGTTCTGGAATCCCGGCAAGGATAAAAAAATCGTCCATATCGATTTTTTGCCGGCCGAGGTCTATGAATTCTACCAGCCCGAGGTGGAGATAGTCTCAGACGTATCGGGCGCTTTATGGGCGTTAAATAAAAGAGTCGCCGAGGAGAATCTCGTCTTCGACGGGAAATGGTTTCAGCCGCTCAGAAAACATATCCTGAACGATTTCGAATCATACCGGTTGAAAGAGGGCGACGATTTCACGGTCCCGGGAGCGTTGCATATAATCCGGGAATTCATGAATCCCGGGGATATTCTGATCTCGGATGTCGGCAGTCATAAGATCTGGGTGGGACGAAACTACCCGGTGTATGAGCCGAACTCGGTGTTGATATCCAACGGTCTGGCCAGCATGGGAATCGCTCTGCCGGGCGGTATTGCCGCAAAGCTGGCTGCGCCGCAGAAGCAAGTCGTGACGGTTATGGGTGACGGTGGCTTCCTGATGAATTCCCAGGAAATAGAAACCGCCAAAAGAATAGGCGTAGGTTTTACCATTATAGTCTTCAACGACAATGATTATGGCCTGATCTCCTGGAAACAAACCGGCCACACCGGCAAAACTTTCGGAACCGGCCTGACAAATCCCGATTTTAAAAAATACGCCGAAAGTTTCGGAATTAAAGGTTATGCTCCGAAAACTCTCGGGGAGTTGAGGAACGACCTCAAAAAGGCGATCACCAGCCGCGAGTTGTGTTTGGTGGAGGTGCCGATTCAGCCGGAAGTTAATTATCAATTGAGCAAAAAACTTAAAAGCGATAGATTCGAATTTGGCGAAACATAGTATGGCGAGGTGTCTATGAGGGCGATAAATCCTGCGACGGATGAACTGATAAAAGATTATAAGGAACATACACCGAAGGAAGTCGAGCGGATAATCGAAAAGGCCGAAGAGGACTATCTGAAGTGGCGCGAGGTATCTTTCGCCGAACGAAGCGGTTTAATGCTAAAGGCGGCCGAAATCCTGAGAGTGAAAAAGGAAGACTATGCCCGCACCATTACAACTGAAATGGGCAAAGTTATTACCGAATCTCGGGCCGAGGTTGAAAAGTGCGCCCGGGTTTGCGAATATTACGCCGAAAACGCTGAGAGATTCCTGGCGGATGAGACAATAAAGAGCGACGCCAGCAGGAGTTTCGTGGCTTTTCAGCCGCTGGGAATAATCCTGGCGGTCATGCCGTGGAATTTTCCTTTCTGGCAGGTCTTTCGTTTCGCAGCACCGGCACTGATGGCTGGCAATGCTGGTGTCCTGAAGCACGCCTCCAACGTGCCCGGATGCGCTCTGGCGATAGAGGAGGTTTTCAAGGAGGCCGGGTTCCCGCGAAACATTTTCAGGACGTTGCTGATTCCCGCAGCTCAGGTAGAAGATGTTATAAAAAACAAGTATATAAAAGCGGTCACTCTTACGGGTAGCGAATCGGCGGGGAGCCAGGTAGCTTCCATTGCCGGCCGTGAGCTTAAGAAAACCCTCTTGGAGTTGGGGGGGTCGGACCCGTATATCGTTCTGGATGATGCTGATATCGAAACCTGTGTGAATACCTCCGTCAAGGCCAGGATGATCAATGTCGGGCAGAGCTGTATCGCCGCCAAAAGATTCATCGTTGTAACGCAGTTGGTGGGAAAATTCGAAAAAGAGCAGACCCGCATCGTGAAATCTTTGAAAATCGGCGATCCCCTTTTGGATGATACCCAGATAGGCTCCATGGCCCGCATGGATCTGCTGGAGGAACTGGACGACCAGGTTCAAAGATCGATCAAAGCCGGCGCCAGGCTTCTCTGTGGTGGAAAGAAAGCGGATGGAGCCGGTGCCTTTTATCTACCTACCGTGTTAACTGATGTGAAAAAGGGAATGGCAGTTTACGAGCAGGAGACATTCGGCCCGGTTTCAGCCATTATACCTGTCAAAGACGCCGACGAAGCCGTGGCCGTGGCCAATGATTCGGAGTTCGGGCTGGGAGGATCCGTCTGGTCCCGGGATATCGAAAAAGCGGAATCTGTGGCCCGCAGGATAGAATCCGGCGCGGTGTTTATCAACGGTATGACCAAATCCGATCCTCGTCTCCCGTTTGGCGGCGTGAAAAAATCCGGCTATGGACGAGAGCTCTCTCACTATGGAATCAAGGAATTTGTCAACATAAAGACCATCTGGATCGCTTAGGCGACAGGTATTCGATACATAAATGGTATCCGTGTAAAATAGCAATCCATTCTCATGCAAGAAAAAACTGATGTCTAAATCCTGCCATACCGGCTCAGATTAATATCGAACCGCACTTGACAAACGGTGGTCTTTACCCCGAAATACTTATCGTGCCAAGAAATCGTATAGAATACCCTGGTTTGACAATCACGAACGGCGACGCCGAAAAGCATTTCGACTTCTACGATATCAGGATGCGTGGCTATTACATCGATGCTATAAAGAGTCTTTTTGAACAGAAGAACATCGAGGGCAAGGTGCTTGATATCGGCGGCGGGCCGGGAGTTTTGGGGATGATGCTTTGCGATAAGGCGGAATTTGCTACCGTGGTCGAGCTGGAGCAATCGGGGTTGCTGGTGCGGATCGGCGAGGCCATGTCGTCGCGCAACGGTTACGGCAGCAGAATTTCTTTTAAAATCTGGGACAGCGATACGCTTCCGTTTGCGGATGACTCATTTGATGCCGTAGTCAGCCTCCTTTCGCTTCATCGATGGAAAAATCCAGAGGCGATCTTCCGTGAGATCGAGCGGGTTCGCAAAAAAGACAGCCTGACGTTAATCCGTGATTTCCGGCGCGACCAGGCTTTCCTGCCGTTTTACACGTTCGTTCAACAGACCAGATTGGCTATGGGCAAAGAGGTAGCTCTCAATCTCCTGAATTCGTTTAAAGCATCATATACGGTGGAAGAAATCGAAGAGATTATAAAAACGGCAGGCCTGTCAGGTTGGCAACTGGAGAAGAACAGACGATTATTGACCGTAAAATCTCCGCCGGTTGTAACCGTTGAAGGAAATTTGCGAACGTAAGCAGAACTGAACGGTCCTGGATGATGATGTTGCAGTTAAGAGGCAGAGTATGAGGATTAAGCCGCCGCCTCGTTTTTCTCTGGCACAGTTGCCGACGCCGTTGGAGATTTTGCCGCTTTCGCCCGATCCCGGTTCGCGGATCGAGATTTTCATTAAAAGGGACGATATGACGGGCTCAATCTTGTCGGGGAATAAGATCCGCAAGCTGGAGTTCCTCTTTTATGACCTCATCTCCAGGAAAACCAATGTGGTCATAACCTGCGGCGGTGTGCAATCCAACCATTGCCGCGCCGTGGCGGCTCTGTGTGCCGCGTCCGGTATCGAATGTCGAATCGTATTAAAAGGCAGGGAGCCCAGAACTCCGGACGGCAATTATTTTCTCTGCAGACTTCTCGGGGCCAAGGCAAAATTCATCACGTCCAGGGAATACGAGGAAAACGTGAATGATATCATGCGGGATATGGCTCGTCGCTACAAAGCCAGAGGCAAAAGACCGTATGTAATATCCGAAGGCGGCTCGGATCCTCTCGGCGTCTGGGGATATATCAAAGCGCTGGCTGAGATTAAAAGGCAAGTCGAAAAAGCGAAAATAAAAATCGATACTATCGCCTGTGCAGTGGGATCCGGAGGCACCTACGCCGGATTATACATCGGAAGCAAAATCACCGGCTGGGATATCAAGATCCTGGGCTTTGGAGTTTCGCGCAACTCGGAATACTTGCAGAAACGAATTTTCGATATCTGCATCGCTGTCGAGAAAGATCTCGGTAGAAATTTGAACATAAATCCTGAAGAATTTGAAATAGACGACCGATTCATCGGGCCGGGTTATGCCAGGATCGGCCCGGTGGAAACCGATTTTATCAAAAATGTGGCCAGAAATTCGGGCATAGTACTGGATCCGGTCTACACCTCCAAAGCGCTGCTGGGGCTGTTTAGCTGCATCACCGAGGGCAGATTTCGCAAAGGCTCCAATATCATTTTCATTCATACCGGCGGCCAGTGGGGCTTGCTTCCCTTTCGACGTAAACTTACCGGTGCAAGATAAACAAAAATGGGTTAATAATAGAGCCATAATCACTTTGTCGGATGCAACAAATAGGCAATTCTATTCATAATATTGCAGTTTTGGCTTGCACTAAAAGCCATCCAACAGTATATTGATATTGAGGCTGTAACAAAGCTTGTAGTGAGGGGTTAATCGCTTGTGGTATAATGAATTACATTCCTTCGGAAACTGCCCGGAACGCCAGAGAAGGTGGCTGGGGCATGAGGTTTGCTTTATGTTGGGTGGAAGTGAAAAGGTAAATTCGGAGGATCAATGTTAGCCAACGGTCTTGAAAGAGGTTTTACGGAGAGAAATCTTCCTCTGACGAAGAATTCCAAGGTCGGCCGCGATAAACTCGGATGGTATACATATACTACCAGCGAAAACGTCAAAGTCTATTTTGATGATTTCTACAGTTTCCTCGAAATTACCGAAGCGACATGCTTGAAAGAACTTAAGCAGCTTAATGATAAAATCGAATCGATTCCTGAAGAACAGGAGGAGACTCTGGCTTATCTTCGCGCCAGGAAGATCATAGTTGAGCGTCTTTTAAAACATCTTTTCATTTGCTACACAGACTCAAAGAATTTGTCAGCGATAATGACTCCCTGGTGTTTCGGCACCGTGGTTCTGGAGAAGATCGAAATATACCGCGATCGGATATCCAAGGGCCTGGTGCAGGATGCGAACATATCGGAGTATCCGTTCTATGTCCTGCAGTATATCGACGAGATTTACAAAAAGACTTTACTCGAGTTGCTCAAGTTCCCGGAGAAGGCGCTTTCCATGCGCTGGCAGTATTCGGAGCTATTGAAACGCTACAGCAAGGTGCTTTCAAATGTAACACATTCGCTCCAGAGCGTTCTGACCATGATAAAAAGCTACGGACGATAAATTCCATTCTTCCCCCCTCTGGTTTTTGGGTTGCCCCGCCGCATCATGCGGCGGGGCTTTTTTTATGTGATACCAGATGCCGCGTGCTCGGCGTGACTCTCGCCCTCAAACATACTTTATATTCCGATAGCGGAGCATTTGAACAAATCAACACAAACTGATCACTATGAGATTTGCGTCGGACAGTACCGCCGACTACCGGGGCGGCGCTGTTTCTTCTGGTTTTTTATTATATATTTCCCGCGCCCGCAAGCAACAAAGAATAAACGTCAATAGCGAATCATGAAGAACACAAGAAATCCCTTGCTTTTCCAATCTATTTGGCTATTTTACCAAATAGGCGAAGAAAATAACCGGGAGATTAACTGTGAATCAAAAAAAACAGGCTCTCTTCAAGGCCCGGGCCAGGATAATCAAGGCCATGGCGCATCCCACAAGGCTTTTCATAGTCGATGAGCTTTCCCGCAGGGAGAGATGCGTGAACGACCTGACCGGGATGATCGACGCTGATACTTCCACAGTATCCAGGCATCTTTCCATTCTCAAGAACGCCGGGATCATCGCGGATGAGAAAAGGGGGCTGCAGGTCTACTACCGCCTGAGAGTTCCCTGCGTGCTGAATTTCTTCAGCTGCGTGGAATCGGTTCTCCGGACCACGGCTAAAGAGCAGATGGCCCTGATAAAAAAATCTTAGGGCCTTGAATCTGTGCGATAGCTGATTGATCAGGCAAATGTGAAGTGTTGTTATGAAATGGAATGAAGAATGGAAACCGCTGGCCTGGATTCTGGCAGTTTTTCTTGTATTATTTTACCTTCCAATTGGGATTTCGCGGTTTGACAATGCCCTGATGGAGGGGCTGCACCTCGTTAAGTGGTACGCCCGTGAGCATATTATTCTCTGTCTGGTGCCGGCCTTTTTTATTGCCGGCGCCATTGCGGCCTTTGTCGGCAAAGCTTCGGTGATGAAATATCTCGGCGCCGGAGCCGGAAAAGTTCAGGCATACGGGGTGGCGTCGGTTTCCGGTTCCATCCTGGCGGTCTGTTCCTGCACCATCCTGCCTCTCTTCGCGGGCATTTATCGCATGGGAGCTGGCCTCGGCCCAGCGACCGCCTTTCTCTACGCGGGGCCGGCCATCAATGTACTGGCCATAATACTCACGGCCAGAATATTGGGACTCGAACTCGGTATTGCGCGCGCCGTAGGTGCGATTTTTTTCAGCATCATAATCGGCCTTTTAATGCATCTTCTTTTCCGGCAAGAGGAGATCGAGAAAGCAAAAGTCCCCATAGCCCTGCCCGAGGGCAAGGCGACTCGTTCACTCTGGCAAAATGGCTTATATTTCGGCGCCATGGTGGCGATACTGATATTCGCCAATTGGGGAAAAGCGTCTGATACAGCCGGACTCTGGTATGCAATTTATTCGGTCAAATGGATAATCACAGGTGTGGTCTCTATTTTGTTAGCTGTTATCCTAATAGCGTGGTTCGGCTTGATCTGGTGGAAGGTTTTTTCGGCCGTTGTTGGGACAGCGGTTTTAGCATTTATTTTTCCTCACCAACCGATGATCCCTTTTGCCGTGGCCGTCATCGGGCTATCGATCATCATAAGCACGAATAAAGGAGAAACCGGAGAGTGGTTCGATCAATCCTGGGGATTCGCAAAGCAGATATTGCCGCTTCTGTTCCTCGGCGTGCTGGTTGCAGGAATGCTGCTGGGTCGGCCCGGTCATGACGGTCTTATCCCTTCGGGATGGATCAGCGCTTCTGTCGGCGGCAATTCCTTAGGCGCGAATTTGTTTGCATCAGTTGCCGGAGCCTTTATGTATTTCGCTACCCTTACCGAGGTCCCGATACTGCAAGGGCTCATCGGAAGCGGAATGGGCAAAGGCCCGGCATTGGCATTACTTCTTGCAGGCCCGGCGCTATCGTTGCCGAATATGCTGGTCATTCGCAGCGTGATGGGGACGAAAAAAACGATGGTCTATGTCGCGCTGGTTGTAATAATGGCGACGATCAGCGGTTTGATTTACGGAACGTTTTTTTAAAAGGAGAATAACTATGAAGAAAATTCAGGTCTTGGGCCCAGGCTGCCCCAATTGCGAGAAATTAGGCAAGCTGACACAGCAGGCGGTGATGGAACTGGGCATCGAATCCTCAATCGAAAAGGTCACCGATATACAAAAGATCACCAGCTTCGGGGTTATAATGACACCAGCCCTCGTCGTCGATGGGGACGTGAAAGTAGTAGGTAAAGTGCCATCGGTTGAGGAGATCAAGAAGATGCTTATATAGATGGAGGCTCGCTTGATAAAGATGACAATCTTCAAAAAACAGGAGCTTTGATATGAAGACAATGATAAAGGTTCTCGCGTTGGTAATTATATTTGTACTGGCTAATGCTGCTTTCAGTAGCATAACATTAGCCGACGAAGAACCGCCCGGGGAAATCCAGGACATGCAAACAGCTGAATCCGATTCTAACGAATCGAAGACCGACTCCACGAAAGCAGAGACGCCGCCGGAAATTTCCTCTAAGGTCATTGCATATTATTTCCACAGCACCAGACGATGCGTTTCATGCAAGAAAATAGAGGCTTATTCCCGGGAGGCCATCGAAACCGGATTTCCTGAGGCGTTGGAATCGGGGGAGTTGGAATTACTGATACTCAATACCGATGAACCTGAGTATAAACATTTCCTGGAAGATTATCAGCTTTATACGAAATCGCTGGTACTGTCGAAAATAGAGGATGGCGAGGAGACGGAATGGAAAAATCTGGATAAAGTCTGGCGGCTTATTCGTGACAAAAACAGTTTCATAGAATATGTGCAGACCGAGGTTCAAACTTTTTCAGGTCAGGATTAATGGATTCATTTCTTCTTGCCGCTATGACGGCCGTCTGGTTGGGAATTCTAACCTCGATTAGCCCCTGCCCTCTGGCGACAAATATCGCCGCTATATCCTATATAGGAAAACGAGTGGGTGATACACGCATGGTTCTTCTTTCGGGTATGCTCTATATAATAGGCAGGATGTTGGCCTACCTGGCCGTGGGAATACTCATAATCGCCAGCGTCCTATCGGTACCGAAATTATCTTTTCTGCTACAGAATAACCTGAACAAAATTCTGGGTCCTGTTCTTATCCTGGCCGGTTTGTTCTTGCTGGGAATATTAAAAATCAGTTTCTCGGGTCCCGGTATAGGCGAGAAGATCCAGGAGCGATCCCGGACATGGGGGATCTGGGGCGCTCTTTTGCTGGGGGCTCTTTTTGCGCTTTCCTTCTGTCCCATATCGGCTGCCCTGTTCTTCGGAAGCTTGATACCACTGTCGCTGAAACACGAATCCCGAATTCTACTCCCCTTGCTCTTTGGAATAGGCACCGGTTTACCGGTATTTATCTTCGCCATTCTCATAGCAGTGGGTACACGATTTATCGGCAAGGTCTTTAATAAGCTAACCATAATTGAATTGTGGGCCCGCCGCATTACGGGCACTGTCTTCATCCTGGTCGGGCTCTATTATTCTTTCATTTATATCTTCCTTATTGACCTTTAATAAGAATTAATCATAACTGCATGAAATCGTCTCTTGCGGGAGTTGGCAAAACTCCTGCCAATTCCAATTGACCTTCTTGAAGCCATATTCTATCTTCCGAAATATAATGCAGATCGAATTCTCAGAAAAGTTTCTGCGCGTTCTAAAAGACGCCAGATACGCTGCCGTCTCCACGGGCGCCGGGGTTTCCGCCGAATCGGGCGTGCCGACATTCCGTGGCGAGGACGGCCTCTGGAAGAAGTTCCGGGCGGAGGAGCTGGCGACCTTCGAAGCTTTTCAGGCCAATCCCGACCTCGTCTGGGAATGGTATCAATACCGGCGGGAGATCATCAACAAGATCAAACCGAATCCCGGCCATTACGCAATTGCCGAACTGAAAAACCTCTTCAATAACTTCCAGCTTATAACCCAGAACGTTGACGGTCTCCATCGGACGGCCGGTTCTGAGGATATTATCGAACTCCATGGGAATATCAAACGCAACCGCTGTTTGGAATGCGGCAAAATCAACTATGACGAGGAGTTCGATCAGTTTCCGCCTCTATGTAATTGCGGTGGGCGGCTTCGCCCTGATGTCGTCTGGTTTGGCGAACTCCTGCCGGCGGGAGCGCTGGAGAAGGCATACGACGCCGCAAAAAACTGCGATCTATTTTTCACCGTCGGGACATCGGGCGTTGTTCAGCCGGCAGCGTCATTGCCTCCGACTGCCAGACAGCACGGCGCTTTCGTCGTGGAAATAAATATCGAACCTACCGAGTTGACTTTCATAGTAGATCAACACTTTCGCGGTAAATCGGGAGAGGTACTACCTGCTATCGTTGACAAAATCAAAGAATTGAGGGGTCTGAAATGAATCCGGAGATATTGAAAAAACTCTCGCACCTGCCCGACAAGAGCCGGGATACGGTGGCGACTTTTGCAGATAAAGTCGCGAAGGCATTCGGCGAGCAGTTATATTCCATGATATTATTCGGCTCGGCTGCCGGGCATGA
>SDBT01009756.1_pt1 | contig 15547 bp, 11 predicted proteins | sample 2277101 | NCBI WGS metagenome assembly SDBT01 (sample SAMN10404973, study PRJNA504765) | marine sediment metagenome | isolation source: marine sediment core GS10_PC15, 103 cmbsf | place: Arctic Ocean: Southern Knipovich Ridge | collected 2010 | reverse complement strand
ATATTTTTGAGAAACCCAAGCTTCTTATACGGGTGTGTTCGGCTTAACTCCGGCAGTGCTTGCGGATCACCACATAAGCGTTCCCGCGCCCACGTTTTAATTTTATCTAACAACTGTGTTTGATGGGCAATGGTGTTGAAGTCATGATCCGCATCATCGATCACATCGCTGGTGATTAATTCAGGATAGTTTAGCGAAGCGCTAGTTTTTTTCAGAATTTGGCGCATTGAGTCTAATGACGGATCCCACTGCGAACATAAAAATAGCATATCGACTTTGCGTTCATTTAATTGCGGTAGCATTTCAAGATAATGCCCGCGCGAATAGATTTTATCGCTGTCACTCTTCGCCATATCAACTTCAACGGCAGGTTTTTTCACCGTGTTATCTTTTTTGAATTTTGACACAATAAAGTGGCTGACTTTGCCAATATTCACTTTGCCGCTCACTAATCGTTTATAGGCACTAAAGTCAAATAATTTAGAGCGCAGATACGTCGCCAGGCCGGGTTTTAAACCAATGTTAATGCCAATTGCGCCGACGACCCTATCATCTTCCGTAGCGATATTGACGGCATCTCTGGCGCCTGAGCAACTGCCGGCTAACACGAATTTTTCAACGCCATACGTCGTTTGCAAATAATCCAGCGCAGCTTTGGTCTCGTTAATGATCCGAACGCTTTGTTGATCTGCCGTGTCGGCTACGACACTGTCGCCAATTCCAGAATAATCAAAACGAAAACACAGCAAACCCATTTCACTAAGCATGCGCGCCATTTTCACGTATAAACGATTTTGGCCGATGCGATGTAAAATCCCGGCATTTAAAAATACCACGGCTTTGTCACACTGCGTCAATCGTTCTGATTCTGGCACCGTCACAATGCCAACGAGATTATTATGTTTACCGAATAAAACTGCATCTTCACGCATGATAGATCCTAGCTGTTGAGGTTAATAAACCTGTTATCTCCACAGGTATATCGTCAGCTAGAAAATTTTCTTAAGGGTTTAACTGCGGAATTAAGGTTTAATCGTACTCTATGCCTAATTTATCGAGTAGTCCGGCCAGGGTTTCATTATCAAAATAACGGATTTTGAGCCACCCACCACGGTCTTGTTCCGTGTCAGCCAGTTTAACTTCAGCGCCGAATTGATCCGAGGCTAATTGTTCTAAGCGAGCCAAATGCGGATCCGCTTGACTGCGAATTGCCGCGGTTTCTTGAATGGGTTTTTGAATTTCTTGTTCTAATTTGCGAACTGACCAAGCGCCTGTTACGGCTTCCTCTGCAAGTGATGATTGTCTCTGCAAAGGGACTCCCGCTAACACTTTACCGTGGCCCGCGCTGAGCGTGCCAGCAATCAACAGCGATTGTATTTTGGAGTTTAATTTCAATAAGCGTAAGGTATTGGAAATCTTAGCGCGCGACTTACCCACGATGGCAGCGATTTCTTCATGTCGGTAGCCAAATTCCTCAGCCAGACGATGATACCCTTGGGCTTCTTCAATGGGATTTAAATCCTGCCGCTGCACGTTTTCGATGGTCGCAATGGCGGCGGCATCGTGATCGGCCAAGGGTTTAATTAAGCAGGGAAGGGTGTCAAGGCCAGCCATTTGCGCTGCACGCCAGCGGCGTTCACCGGCGATAATTTCATAGCGATCCTCAGCCAAGGGGCGGATCACAATCGGTTGAATTAAGCCGGCAGAGGCAATGGATTGCGCCAATTCCTGCAATTGATCAACGGAAAAATCCTTGCGCGGTTGATAGCGCCCGGGTTGGAGTTGCTCGATCGGCACGTTTTTCAATTGACTGTCGCGTCGAATGCTAGCGTGTGTTGAACTCATAAGGATACGAACGGTTAACAATAATAGGGAGATTAAGCCACAAAGCCGGTACTTAAGCAATAATAGTATATTGGCAAACGGTGCAAAATTGACTTGCATTTTATGCGATAATATGTGTATAATTTGTAATACCTAAGCTTTTTAGGCTTTTATGCTAAAAGCTTAGTTCATGCTGTTTAATCTTTAGTTTAAACACTCACTGTAGTTAATCATCGCGTAGTAAGACGTAGGAGAGATTTATGGGCCGCACTAATACCCCGAGAGAAATTCATTTCTATAGACCGGATTCGTTATATTTTCAATTGAGCTATGAAGCGGAATGTAAGATTTCGGCGATGCCGTACAAAGCACCTAAAGCAGAGCCTGAGCAATCCGATTTACAAAAAACGGTAAATAAAACTCCCAAACCCTTTATAAGCTTAGAACATTACCTGTATGCACAGCGGCTTTTGCTGTGGCAGACTCTTGAGGATTTTCCTCTGACAGACGCAGCAAAAGAAACTTCTAAACCCGGAACTTCACGTGAAGTAGAAGCTTTCGAAAGCATGCGTATTAGGGGGTATAATAACATCTGTAAAGCTAAGACGATAGCCGACGCAAGAAAGCTCCTCACAGAAGCTAAATTGACCTCCCACGAACTAGAAGCCTGTAAGACGCATGAAGCCGCTGTAGTACAAGCGGGTGTAGATCTCAAATTTGACCAACATCCTGAGTTACGCAGGTTACTGGAGGTCGCTAAAGGCTGCACCTTAGTGGCTGCGGAGCCTAAGACACAAGAACCCGATCCGCGTACATCTAAAAAAAGTGGTGCTGCAGGCGCAGCGAATGGAGATGCTAATGCGGATAAAACGGGAGCGTCAAATGGACCTTCTGCTGGGAAAAAAAGAAAACCCGATAAGGGGAAAGATAAGGAAGGGGCTGATGGCGCAAACGACGGATCGCCGGCCAATGCAGTGGACGACGCACTTGTTAGAGCTTTGGTAGCAATAGCAACTACTCCAGCAACCACTGTCACAACGAGTAAAACAACGACTACAACAACGACGAATGCTGATGATAATCAACCGAACCAAAGCTCTGCGCCTAATACAGTTGTTGTTCCGCAGGCTTTCTATAACGCTATTCCACCCACGGCCACCGTTGAATTATTGAATACTGATTCTGGCAATACGATGATCACCGGTTTCGGGCATCTACCTCAGGATTCATGGCATACCTGGACGACCGGTAATTCGCATGGGATTGAACAAGCGTTAGATGCTGGCTTCCATTCAGCAGAACTGCGCTTAATTGCCAAGTTTGCGCCGAGTGGGCAGGGTGAGCAAACCGCACGTCGCATTGCACAAGCGCAAACGAATTGGCAATTGCTACACGCTAGAACTGATAGAGACTCTTTACTCGCATTTGGTGCGCCTGAAAAAGGTCGTTTGGTGCTTTATGATGATAAAAAGTCGGTTGAACCGGGCACCCCCTATGTACCGCCAGCAGTATCTGCTAGTGCGGACGCTCCAACCACTGCCACCACCACTACCTCAACTACGAGCTCCCGCAGTGCTGCAGCTGCAGCAGCAGCAGCTGCTGCCACTGCGGCCTCAAGTTCCAGCTCAAACAGTGCTTACAGCTCTGGCACGACACTATTCACCGTTGATACAGAAGATACTTTAGCGCCGATACCTATCTCCGCGACTGCTAAGCAACAAGCCATGTTCTGTGTAGCCATCTTCCCTGAAAAAAATGCTTTCGCAGCTGGACACGGCGAAGGGTTTGACAGCGTTGAAAATGACATCGCCATTCGAACCAATTACTTGGCGGTGATGAATTCTGTCAAAATTGAGGTGGGGCTGAAAGTAAAAACTGACACAGCCAATGCACTGTTTGGTTATGTGAATATTTTTCGTGGGCCTGCAGAGGATGGTTACCCCTTGCTCGCTCCTTTCACACCAGCAAGCGGCCGAAAACAACATTGTAAAATCGCGCTAATCGTGACGCCAGCAAGCGTGCCCCCTAACGGCATAGCGAATGCGGAGTATTATGAATTAACCAAACAAAAAATTCGCCACTGTTTGCGCATTGCCATCGAGAATAAGCGTAACCGCATTGTGTTAGGCAAAATCGGTAAAGTCAGTGCCGAACCCTTGGCCTTATGTTATTACGAAGTTCTGCACGAGGCAGAGTTCAAAGATAAGTTTAAGCAAATCGTTTTTCGGCTGCCGGGTGCTGACGAGGATGATACCTTTGTTCAGGTGTTTAACATGGTCTTCGGAACGGACGATGAGAAGACTGCGTTCTTAGGTGTATTTCATAAGAGCCTTAGAGAAAGGCGAGAAACTGCATTAGAGGAGCTTGAGACTTTGGGTAATCAGTATGCAGGTTATTGCGCCGCTATAAAGAAAAAGCCAGCAGATTCAAATGATGACGACGACGATGATGTTATTGATACTGCAAAAGCGTTACGCGCAGTGGCGGCAGCACGCGCTAGAGTGGAAAGTGCTCGTGAAGGAGGCGGCGGGGATTTAATTAGTGCACAGAGTTTACTGGGAATTGCTGAGAGAGCCCACACTGCTGCTACCGCTAAAAAACCTCAGTATAATTTAACTCTTAACCGAAAAATGCTCCCCAAACCAGAATTATGGGCGGCCAAACAAGCATTTTGTGAAGAGTTGCGAGCTACCTGTCTCACTGATCCCTCTTTAAGTATTACCGATGCTATCCAGGCTACACGTCAAAAGCCAGCCTATACGAAAGTCTTTAATGGCAAGCAGGTTTATGGTGATACCGTCAAGAGACATTGTGAAGCTGTGATGAGAGATATGCTAACTAACCAGAGACGGGACTTTACCGTAATGGTGAGAGCACAGCTTGATGTAATGTCGGCGGCTCAAAACCAGCTCTGATCCTCAACCCATAAAAAAACCCGCCAAAAGGCGGGTTTTTTATTTAAGTGACTCGTGCAGTCAGGCTTACATCATACCGCCCATTCCACCCATGCCGCCCATACCACCAGCGTCAGCACCACCCGGTGCATCGTCTTTTGGTGCTTCGGCAATCATGCATTCAGTGGTCAGCATTAAGCTGGCAATTGACGCTGCATTTTGCAGAGCGGTTCGTGTGACTTTAGTGGGATCTAAGATCCCGGCTTCAACCATATCAACATACTCACCGGTTGCTGCGTTAAAACCAAAGTTGCCTTTACCGGATAGGACTTTGTCGATTACCACTGACGCTTCGTATCCTGCGTTGGTCACGATTTGACGTAATGGAAATTCAATCGCGCGACGCAAAATGTCGATGCCGGTGGTTTGATCAGCATTATCGCCTTCAAGATCTTTTAAGGCTTTATGTGCACGGATCAATGCAACACCGCCACCAGGTACCACGCCTTCTTCAACAGCAGCGCGGGTGGCATGCAACGCATCTTCAACACGTGCTTTTTTCTCTTTCATTTCCACTTCGGTTGCAGCGCCGACTTTGATAACCGCAACACCGCCAGACAATTTAGCTGAGCGTTCTTGCAGTTTTTCACGGTCGTAGTCTGAAGTGGTATCCTCGATCAAGGTGCGAATTTCATTAATACGAGTTGAAATGTCTTTCGCTTTACCTGCGCCATCGATGAGGGTGGTGTTTTCTTTAGTGATCACAACCCGTTTAGCCGTACCTAAATCTTCTAAGGTAGTGCCTTCTAGGGTTTTACCAATTTCTTCAGAAATCACGTTAGCTGTGGTTAAGATTGCGATGTCTTGCAACATAGCTTTACGGCGATCGCCAAAACCAGGCGCTTTAACCGCTGCGACTTTAACAATGCCGCGAATGTGGTTAACCACTAAGGTTGCTAAGGCTTCGCCTTCGACGTCTTCTGCAACGATAAACAGCGGACGGCCCGCTTTTGCAACAGCTTCTAAGGTAGGTAACAAATCACGAATATTTGAGATTTTCTTGTCAACCAATAAAATGTATGGGTCTTCAAGTTCAGCACTCATGTTTTGTTGGTTGTTGATGAAGTACGGTGAAATGTAACCGCGGTCAAACTGCATACCTTCAACCACAGATAATTCGTTGTCTAAGCTGTTACCTTCTTCAACGGTGATCACACCTTCTTTACCGACTTTTTCCATGGCATCAGCAATAATTTTACCGACGGACTCATCGGAGTTAGCTGAAATGGTACCCACTTGCGCGATAGCTTTATTATCTCTGCAAGGTTTGGAAAGTTTACGCAGTGAAGCGATAACGGCTTCAACCGCTTTATCGATACCGCGTTTCAGATCCATTGGGTTCATGCCGGCTGCAACCGCTTTGTGACCTTCGACAATAATGCCGCGAGCCAATATCGTTGCAGTGGTGGTGCCATCACCGGCGTCATCAGAGGTTTGAGAAGCCACTTCTTTAACCATCTGTGCGCCCATGTTTTCGAATTTTTCGAGCAGTTCAATTTCTTTGGCAACGGTGACGCCATCTTTAGTGATGGTTGGCGCGCCAAAGGTTTTATCAATAATAACATTACGGCCTTTTGGGCCCATGGTAACTTGCACTGCATCAGCCAACAGGTTAACCCCGTGTAGCATTTGACGTCGAGCTTCATCACCAAATCTTAAATCTTTTGCTGACATTTTATTTTCCTCACAATATCAGTTGAGTAAATGGTTATCGCGGCTTATTTGCCTTCGATAACGCCCATAACATCATCTTCACGCATGACAACTAAATCTTCACCACCGATTTTAACTTCGGTACCGGCATATTTGCCGAATAAGATTTTGTCGCCGACTTTTAAATCTAAAGCGCGGGTATCGCCATTATCTAGGATTTTGCCTAGACCTACAGCTAACACTTCGCCTTGGATAGGTTTTTCGGTAGCATTGTCAGGAATAACAATCCCACCTGCGGTCGTGCGTTCTTCCTCCATGCGGCGGATAACAACACGATCGTGCAAAGGACGGATCTTCATTGTAACTTTTCTCCTATTACGTTTAAGGTACGGACCCCAGCTATTTTCAGCCGAATTCCCCAATTAGCACTCTACGAGAGAGAGTGCCAATGATAGTCAAATGGGGCTGAGTGTCAAGTTTTCAAGGGTCTTTTTAGAACTATTACGACAGTTGGGTGTCTAATATTGTGACGAAACCGAAATTTAGGAGTCATTACGATGAAAAGGTTGATTATTGATTTTATCCGGATGTGGATGTGGGTGGGTCTAGGCTTATTATTCGCCGCGATGTTGATCCCAACAGTACAAGCTGCTTATTATAAAAATCCCCCAGACTATAAGACGTTTTATAGGCCAATGCATGAGGGACAGCGTCTCGCCTGGTGTTATGAAAATCAGCATTATTGTGGGCGGGCGGCGGCTAACGCGTTTTGCCGCGTACAAGGTTATCGCCATGCTTTAGGCTTTAGGATTGATTGGGACGTGGAGTTGGCGCAAGGCATTAATGAGAAAAAGCCCAGCCTGCACCACAATGGTTTTAAGTGGATCCGCTGCCGGCTTTAACCGTGTTTAGTATCGCTAGAATCTCCAGGATGAAAATCGGGGTCGAGTTGATGCAAGATATTTAACACTTGCCCGAGATCGATTCTGCATTCTTGCGTGGCTGCCATATTTTCTTCCTGGGCGACTTGCATTTCGCGAATGTCATAAGCCCAGCGCTTTAAGATACGGATCTTATCTGCCGTCTCAAATTCCTCATCTGTGAGTATGGCCTCTGGCGTACCAAACATGGCGGCGGGATCCAGTAAGGCTAAATCGAGCTTATCCATGCGCATCTCCTTAAAATACGAGGGTTATATTACTAGTGTAGACTATTTAAATCCACTTAAGGATACTTTTGATCTTACGCGGCAGCTAAGGTAATCTGATGCCACTCGAGTTACTAGGTAATAAAATGTTAACATACCACCGTAAAATGTCATTAAATCACTTCAAAGTCTTAGCTTTTTTGAGCGTGTTCGTCGTGGCAGTACAAGTGTCATTACTGATATCACGGCTTGCTGTGTTGCTGCATGCAGGGGTGTTTTCGGGTTCGAGTTACGCGCTTCCTGCCGTCGTGGTGTACGGTCTTGTAGAGTGTTTGTTTGCACACATTGCTTTATGGTTAGGCTTGGTAGGTTTATTGTGGTTGATCACTCGCGGCGTTGCGCGCGCATTATCACTGGATCGGGATCAGCAATTTACGTGTTGCGTGGTGGTTTGGGTATTAACCATGTTAACACTGTTGATGGCTAATTTAGCGATATTCCCGCGCTCGGTATTTAGCGGGGTTTTTTCCGTCGTGTTTAATCACCGAGTTGCAGAGACGGTAGCCATAGTCGGTTTGTCTTTGTTAGTCGTATTAGCTGCTGTCGCAAGCTTTGCCTGGTTGCGACAAATATGGCAGCAGCGTAGTTTACGCTTTGTGTTACCCGTGATCTTGGCAAGTGTTCTGGCGTATCAACTGATCCTAACCACTCACGTACAAGCACGCCCAGCAACCAGGCAATCCATGCCGAACATCATCATAGTTGGCATTGACTCTTTGCGGTTGTCTGAAGTGGACCATCGTCCTACCGACATTACCCCGTTATTAAATGACTATCTGGATCAGACTACGCATTTTACGAATGCCTTAACGCCTTTGGGGCGCACTTATCCAGCCTGGATCAGCATTTTGACGGGGCAATATCCAAAGCATAATGGCGCTCGCTTTGACTTGATCCCGACGCAGTATTTGGATCTCAAATACAATCTGGCTGACACATTGCGCCAACACGGTTATCAAACGATTTATGCTACCGATGAAAAACGTTTTAGTACTATTGATAAATCTTACGGGTTTGATACGTTAATCAGCCCCGAAATTGGTTTCAATGATTTTTTAATTGGTTTATTTAATGATTTTCCATTATCGAATTTGGTCGTGAATACCCGCTTGGGTAAATGGTTATTTCCTTTTAACTATATTAATCGCTCGGATTACGCCACTTATTATCCCGACACTTTCACCAAAGCGTTGCAAGGCTTTTTAGCTAAGCCTCGACACAAGCCGATGTTTTTAGCCGTGCATTTTTGTTTGTCGCATTTCCCATATACGTGGGGTGATGAAGCAAGCAGCCCATTCGCAGAAAGAACGCCACAAACCCTGTTAAAGTCATACAAAAAAGCATTGCGGCGTACGGACATACAATTTAATCGCCTTATGATGGCTTTAAAACGCAATCATATACTGGATAATGCCTTAGTGGTTGTGTTATCCGATCATGGCGAATCATTGGGTTTTCCAGCAGGTCGTTTAACCTCAGCCAAACATTACGTCGCATCCGATGCGCAGACCAAAGGTCCTTGGTATTTAGCGAATCAAGAAACGCTTGAACAAAGTTATGGCCACGGTACGGATGTATTAAGCCCTAGCCAAGACCGGATCTTGCTGGCAATGCGGCTTTACGGTTCGAACCCAAGTCAGGCAAGTCGGCAAACCTTTAGAGTCAGCCTGCTGGATATCAAACCCACCCTGGCAGATCTTTTGAATTTAGATTTAGGCGCGACAGATGGCCGGTCGCTGTTACCTTATGTGCGCCAAGCTCATCACGCCGCGCCCAAAACTGACTATTTCTTTTTGGAATCTGGCTTTATACCCAAGACGATAAGCCCGGTGAGCGCAGTGTTTTCCACCTTGTTAAAAGTCGGCGTCAGTTTTTACGAAATCAATAAGACGACGGGTTACCTGCAACTCAAATCTAAGCGCATTCATGACTTAATCATCGGTAAGCAGCATTCAGTGTACTTTAAACATTGGTTGCTGGCGATGTACCCTTCAGAAAAACGGCCGTTGCCAGTATTAGTTGATTTACAGACTGGACGTTGGACCGATAACCTGAAGACAGCGTTCGCTGAGCACAGTCCTGCGACGCAAATGCTACAAGCGTTAAAACACTTTTACGGAGCACAGTTAACCGGATGAGATTGCGTTGGCTTATTATTTTTGTCTTATCATTTTATAGTGTTTTAGGCTGGGCCAGTGCAAAGCCATTGCCGGCGGAGCAGGCTTTTCACCTGTCCGCGCGTGTCTTGGATCCCAACACGGTTATATTACACTGGACAATGCAGCCCGGTTATTTTCTCTATCAAAAACGTATTCATGTCGTCAATCACAGTCCTGCACAGTTACAGTTAGGCTTGGTGCGCATGCCAAAGGCTGTGAACAAAACGGATAGTGACGGCGAGATATTTCCCGTTTATCGCGACCAGGTTGCCATTCCAGCATCTATTTTGGGTTTAAAGCCGGGCAAAGCCACCTTGCAAATTGAATATCAAGGCTGCGCTGACTCCGGTTTTTGTTACCCGCCAACGCGCAAAGTGATTGTTTTGGACATCGCTAAAACCTTGGGCGCACAGAATTTAGTACTGCAGGATGATGGCATTGCATCCATGCCTGATCCTCATCCCTCAAAGTTTGATGAGATCTTAGCGAGCCACAATCTTGCCTGGGTGTTGCTAAGCTTTTTTGGGTTTGGTTTGTTGCTGGCATTTACGCCTTGTGTGCTACCCATGATCCCGGTTTTGTCTGGCATGATTGCTGGGCATGGTCATCAAATTACGACGCGCAAAGCCTTTTTGTTGTCCTTAGCGTATGTGTTGAGTATGTCATTGACGTATGCCGCTGTTGGTGTGGGCGTTGCCTTATTAGGGAGTAACATCCAAGCTGTGATGCAAAACCCCTGGGCGATTACCTTATTCGCGGCTTTATTTGTGGCGCTGGCGTTTTCAATGTTCGGTTATTACGATATAACCCTACCCATTTCATGGCAGGTAGCCTTGGCGAATATCAGCAAGCGCCAAGAGGGCGGACATTACCTAGGCGCTATGATCATGGGTGCGCTGTCGACTTTAATTTTATCGCCTTGTGTCACGCCTCCGTTAGTGGGGGTGTTAACGTTTATCGCAAACAGCGGCAATGTGGGGTTGGGGGCTATAGCGTTATTCAGCGTGAGTTTAGGCATGGGTTTGCCGTTGCTGTTGATCGGCACGTCAGGCGGTAAGCTGTTACCCAAAGCGGGTACTTGGATGAATGCCGTGAAAGCATTTTTCGGGGTGTTGCTATTAGGTGTCGCTATTTCATTGCTGGCGCGCTTGCTGCCCGGCGCACTCATTATGGTGTTGTGGGCCTTATTATTGATTGTTTCCGGTTTGTGTATTGGCGCGCTCAAGGCTCGAGGCCAAGGGGCAACTTATAAATTTTGGCAAGGTGCGGGTTTGATTGTGTTGGTGTACGGTGTGTTGTTGGTCGTGGGGGCGGGTTTTGGTAATACAGATCCGTTGCAGCCGCTGGAAAATATTTTAAGTCGCAGCGCTCTTATGAAAACACCTGCTGAGCATGTCAATGTGAAATCATTAGCGGATGTGGAGCGCGAAGTGGCCAATGCCCAGCAACAAGGTAAGCCGGTGTTTTTAGATTTTTACGCTGGCTGGTGCGTATCATGCAAAATCATGGATAAAACCACGTTTGCCGATCCGAAGGTCAAAGCACTGCTCGCTCACACAGTCGTATTGCGAGCTGATGTGACGGCCAATGATCCTATCGATAAAACGTTGCAACAGCATTTTAGGGTGGTTGCGCCGCCGACGATTTTATTCTTTGACACCCAAGGCCAATTGCAGCCCTCGTTTACCGTGGTAGGTGAAATGACGCCAAAGGACTTTTTAAAGCATTTGCAGCGATTTTTAGCACAGCAAGGGTTGGCGAACTCCCAAACTTCCCATTAACTTTGCTGCCATCGTGTAGCTAAAAGCAGAGATCTAGACAAAACTTCATAATTCAGGCAGAATCCACGCCTTAATGCTTACTAGTGCGCAAAGAGGTTGAAATGCGCAATTTAAACTCAGAGAAAAGTGATGGACATTCGTAAAATAAAAAAGCTTATTGAGCTACTCGAAGAAAGTGGTGTGGCTGAAATTGAAATTCACGAAGGTGAAGAATCGGTTCGGATCAGTCGCGTGAGTACAACGGTGGCAGCCCCGCCGCAAATTGTTAACGTGCCGGCGCCGATGCCGCAATCTGCTCCAGCTCCCAGTATGCCAGTTGAAGCAGCGCCCAGCGCCCCTGCGATGACGGGGCATCCGGTTAATGCGCCGATGGTTGGAACGTTATATTTGGCTGCATCCCCCGACGCCAAGCCGTTTGTTAGCGTGGGTCAACACGTTAATGTGGGCGATCCGCTTTGTATCATCGAAGCCATGAAAATGTTTAATGAAATTGAAGCGGATAAAGCCGGTGTTATCACTGCATGCTTGGTAGAGAATGGGCAGCCGGTGGAATTCGATCAGCCATTGTTTACCATTGAGTAGCGAGAGTTTGTATGTCTGAGCAACTTGCCGAATCAACTTTTGCCCCTGCCATGCAACCGCACAACGCAGCAACACCAGGTGAAACTATGTTAAATAAAGTTGTCATTGCCAATCGTGGTGAAATTGCCTTACGCATTTTACGCGCTTGCCGTGAATTAGGTATTAAAACGGTGGCCGTGTATTCACAGGCTGATCGTGACTTACTGCACGTGCGTTTAGCTGATGAATCCATTTGCATTGGTCCGGCTCAAGCTGCGCAAAGTTATTTAAACATTCCCGCCTTGATCAGTGCTGCCGAAGTCACCGATGCCGATGCCATCCACCCAGGTTATGGCTTTTTAGCCGAGAGCGCTGATTTTGCAGAGCGAGTTGAACAAAGTGGTTTTAAATTTATTGGGCCAGCGCCAGAGACCATTCGCTTAATGGGCGATAAAGTCTGTGCCATTAAAGCCATGAAACAAGCCGGCATACCCTGTGTGCCAGGCTCTGATGGGTCGCTCGGTGATGACGGTCAAACGAATTTAGCGATGGCTAAACGCATTGGTTACCCGGTTATTGTCAAAGCGGCCGGTGGTGGCGGTGGCCGTGGTATGCGCGTGGTGCATACCGAATCGACTTTATTAAGCTCCATTGCGTTAACGCGCAGTGAAGCCAAAGCAGCATTTAACAATGACGTGGTGTACATGGAAAAGTTTTTAGAAAATCCACGCCATATAGAGTTGCAAGTATTAGGTGATGGCCAAGGGAATGCGGTGCATTTTGGTGAACGTGATTGTTCGATGCAACGTCGCCATCAAAAAGTCGTGGAAGAGGCGCCAGCACCGGGTATTACAGAAGCGTTGCGGGCTAAGATCGGCGCGACGGTGGTGCGAGCCTGTGAACAAATGCACTATCGCGGTGTGGGCACGTTTGAGTTTTTGTATGAAGATGGCGAGTTTTATTTTATTGAAATGAATACTCGCATTCAGGTTGAACACCCGGTCACCGAAATGATCACCGGTGTTGATTTAATTAAAGCGCAATTGGAAGTGGCTGCCGGTTTGCCCTTGAGCTTCACTCAGGACGATATTCACATTTCCGGCCACGCCATTGAGTGTCGCATTAACGCTGAAGATCCGGAGCACTTCATTCCTAGCCCTGGCACTATTCAATTTTATCATGCTCCCGGCGGCCCTGGGATCCGCGTGGATACGCATATGTATAGCAGTTATAAAGTCCCACCCAATTATGATTCAATGATCGGTAAACTCATCGCCTACGGCCCAACCCGCGAAATCGCCATCGCGCGGATGCGTAATGCCTTAGATGAAATTATTATCGAAGGTATCAAAACCAATATTCCTCTACACCAACGGATCATGCGTGATACCCATTTTCAGGAAGGTGGGGTGAATATTCATTATTTGGAAAAGATGTTGGCTGAGGGTTAATGCGATTAGTATAGTAATGCGATCCGAAGTATTCAGACGATATATAGGATTACATTACTAATATATCCATCGTCCTCCAAGCTGCGAGCATCTTTCTTGTTCTTTCTTTGCCCAATAGGGCCCGTTTACGTCTTTGCAATAGGTCCGCTCTGCTGAATAGACTGATTATTCCGAATCATAATTCGGAATAATGACTTGTAATACGAATCATAATTCGTATAATTAGGGTGAATTACGAATTATAGTTAGGATAATTGAATCATGGAAAAAGTACTGACAGCTCAAAATAGGCACTGGTCTGGGCAAAAATATACTGAAGTCGTAGCCCGTGAATGTTTTCCTTGGTTGTTAAAATTATTAAAGCTAAAAGAAGTGCTCGTCCTATTAGGCGTGCGACGGTGCGGGAAAACGACGTTATTCAGACAGATCATGAATCATCTAACGGGTGATGTTGATCCGAAGGCAATTCTCTATATAAATTTGGATGATCCCTATTTTGATAATGCTGCAGTAGACGCAAAATATTTATATACCATTATTGAAAACGCTGAGCGTTTAACAAATACCAAGGTGCATTATTTGTTTCTCGATGAAGTCCAGAATATCCCAGGATGGGAGAAATTCGTAAAAAGTGTTTACGACAGCGGATCATATAAAAAGATTTTTATTACAGGTTCTAATTCTAAATTACTAAATGGTGATTACCCTACTTTATTATCTGGACGTTATGTTGATCATACGCTTTACCCGTTAAATGTGCGCGAAATTCTGCAGATGAATGCGCTCACAGATGAACTCACCATTGCGCAACACAAACCAAAATTATTGTCGATTATGGATAGTTTACTCACCTACGGTTCTTTCCCAGAACCCTTTTTACAGGAAGATGTGCACCTGAAACGAAAACTGTTGGTTAGCTATTATGAAACTATTTTGCTAAAAGACTGTGTTGCGGTTAACAGTATTCGAGATGTACGCCTTTTAAAAGAATTGGCTCACTATTTAATAACCAATACTGGGTCATTATATTCTTATAACAACTTAACGAATGTTATTGCAGGCAGCGAACACACTATTAAAGATTACATTACGGTGTTACAACAGGGCTACTTATTTAATGAATTGAAGACTTTCGCATTTTCACTTAAGAAACAAAGCAGAGCTAAGAAGAAGTTATACTGTATCGACAATGGATTGATCTCTAGCATCGCCTTTCAGTTTGCCAATTACGGTGGGCAACTATTTGAAAATTTGGTGCAAGGTGAATTGCGAAAATTAGGTGTTGAAGAAATGTTTTTTTTCAATGAGTTATACGAATGTGATTTTGTGATTAAACACCACGATAAATTTATTCCAATCCAGGTATGCTACAAGCTAACAAATGAAAATCGAAAACGAGAATTTAGAGGTTTGCAAAATGCAATTGATAAACTTTCTTGTCCCAAAGGCCTTATTATCACCTTTGATCAACAGGAACCGGCTGCTGGGGGTATAGAGGTATTGCCTTTCTGGAAGTTGTTTAAAAAGTTTAGTCGCTGTGAGGATCTGTTTTTGGAATTCACTTAAGGTGTTGTTCAATACTCTTTAGCACCGCTGCCGGATCATCAGCGCTTGTCACCGCTCGGCCGATGACTAAATAGTCAGAGCCTGCAGCTTGTGCTTTTTCCGGCGTCATGACGCGGCGTTGATCTTGCGTGTCTTGATCCGCGAGGCGGATCCCCGGGGTGACGAGTTTAAAGTCTTCACCGCACAATTGGCGTAGACGGGCTGCTTCCGTTGCGGCGCAGACGACGCCGTCGCAACCTGCTGCTTGGGTTAACTGAGCTAAACGTTCGCTGTGTTCGGCAACGGAACCTTGAACGCCGATCGTGGATAAATCTTCTTGCGTTAAGCTGGTTAACACCGTCACGGCAATCAACAAGGGTTTGTTTTTGCAATCTGCAATCGCTGTTTTCGC
>SDBT01009755.1_pt1 | contig 15547 bp, 9 predicted proteins | sample 2277101 | NCBI WGS metagenome assembly SDBT01 (sample SAMN10404973, study PRJNA504765) | marine sediment metagenome | isolation source: marine sediment core GS10_PC15, 103 cmbsf | place: Arctic Ocean: Southern Knipovich Ridge | collected 2010 | reverse complement strand
GCCAGCGTATTGCTGTCGATATGCAGCGTGACGAGCAGTATCGAGGCCGTTTGCAAACAACACAGATACTTCATAATGTGAGGAATGGAACAGCACGTTCCCGGTAACTATGCTACAGTCTCTTTGTTTTGCATATTTTCGTTGCTCGTCTCTGGTCTCTCGTTGGTTGATTGCCCGTGAACCACGATGGGTTCAGGGTTTGAAAAGTAAAATTGGGTTCGTTTTGCATATTTGTTCGTGACTGGTGGCCCGTGACCCGTGGCCCGTGTGGCGAGTTGTGGGAAAAGGCGGTAGATTCGAAATTGGGTTTGTTTTCTCATAGTTCATAGTTCATAGTTCATAGTTCATAGTTCATAGTTCATAGTTCATGGTTTTTTGTAAATTGGGTTCGTTTTGCATTTTTTTGTTTTCCGCCTTTATTCTAATGAAAAAAGTTATGTAAGTCTTTGTTGTATATGGAGTTAAGTGTGTTAATGTCAGAAACTTGCAAAAGGCGGGTATTTTTTGCGATTTATGAGTAAAAGTGCGTCTTCGATGGTTAAATAATTGCAAAAGAGAATGGAATATTGGGGTAAAATTTGTGTCTTTTGCGTTTTTGGTCGGTGTGTTGGGAGGTAAATTGGGTTTGTTTTGCATAAAAAGTGACTGGGCGGATGAGTGAATGGGTTGATGAGTGAAGAAATTGGGTTCCCCGGCGCGCCGGGACTTCGACTTCGTCTCAGCGTAAGCTTCTGAATTGGGTTTGTTTTTCATAAATGAGTAACTTAGTAAGTTAGTAATACAGTAAGTTAGTATGTTAGTAACATAGAAAATTAGTCCCGGTTGGTTCGATATTTTCTGGTTGGTGGTTTGTTTCATTCGTCTTATTTCCGCTTATGTTCTACCTATGGCACAGGTTGATGTTCATTGTTTATTTAGTTTTATGAATAGTTTATTCTATGGGTTGTTAAATGTCAAGGTTTATTTTGGGGGATATGGATATATATTTAGACACAGATTAACGCAGATTAACACTGATTTATTTAAAAGAAGAAAAGGAAATGTTAACCGCGAATAGACGCTAATTAACACGAATAAAAGAAAAATATTATCCCGCAAAGGCGCCAAGGCGCGAAGAAAAGAAAAAAGCTGGCTTAGGCAGATAAAATAATAAGTAAAAAGGGGAAGGGGAACAAAGGTAAAAAAGTTGTAAGTTGTAAGAGTTAAGATGTAAAACCCCAGGGCGAAGACCTGGGCCTTTAATTGATTATTGATTAGTGATTATTGATTATTTATGGAATCCGGAAAAGCCGGATGTCTTTTAATTGGTCGCTGGGGCTTATTCGTCGCTGGTCTCTCGTCTCTTGTCGCTAGCTGGTTGTGGCTGGCGTAGCCAGCGTTTTGTTTGGGTGATGGGTTTGGGATTTATTCGTCGCTGGTCTCTCGTCTCTCGTCGCTAGCTGGTTGTGGGTGGCGTAGCCAGCGTTTTGTTTGGGTGATGGGTTTGGGATTCTATAGATATAGGGGCAAAGAGCTTTTCTACAGAGCAGGTAAGATTAAAAGAAAAATAATAGTATCCCGCAGAGGCGCCAAGACGCGAAGAAAAGAAAAAAGCTGCCTTAGGCAGATAAAATAAAAAATAAAAGATTAGATGCTGATTGATGGGGAGAACCCAGGCCGAAGACCTGGGCTAAATACGCCCGTCGCTGGTGCGACGGGTTTGGGATTATGATTGTCATATTTTCTAAATCAATAGTGACTGTCCCTAATTATCTAATTATCTAATTATCTTTATGGAACAGGGATTTCGATACGAGAAGGAGTGTTTAAGTAAAAAAGAGAGAACAACTGGTATCGGTAATGGAAAATCTGGAGATAATACGAATGGATTCAACGTGGAAAGAGCAAGGAAGAGAGAGAACCAGAACTTAAAACTATTTTGCCATGCGTTTTCTTCGTAAAGGCAAACCAGCCAAGGCCAAAACAGCAGTTTGTAGTGCCCTATGCAAAACAAAAACGGTTCCCCATACAAATCGGTGCAACGAATTATGGTACGCCGCAGGCGGGATCGAAGGGATTACCACATTCCAACCAGTGCCCAGCAAATATGGCAAAGTCTCGAAAATCAAGGTAACAATCCTCATTCAAATCGCCAACAAAGGGATCTTGGCATATAAATATTGTAAACAGCCCATCACTGGTATCATAGACACTCGGGTCACTGGTATCGCTGATGCGTAGCAGGCACTGGTTCGAATCTGCCAGCGGAACCGGGTCCCACTGATATGAGCCGGTGTTACCCACGTTCGGCGGGCCCACGACTGTCCAATCCTGACCATTATTAGTAGAATATTCGATAAGAACATCGCTGATTTCGCCCTCAGTTTCCCACTGAATGGTGTAAGCGCCACCGGCCATTATATCTTCTCCGCCATTCGGAGCCAACAGACTCAGTGCGGCATCATAGGCATGTAAATACCCATCTATAGAGGTTATATACATGGTTCCGTCGTTACCAAAAACAGGGGGTGCACAGGGTGAACCCTGTCCCGGGAGGTCAAGAAGCCATTTTATTGAACCGTCCGAGCCGACTGCGATAAGGCTGCTGACTGTCCGGCAATATACGGTGTCCGCACCATCGATAACCGGTGAAGCCACCGGCCAAGCCCCGAGGTCCGCTTCTCGTTGGATTGACCCGTCGCCTGGATCTATCGCATAGAGGTTCGCGTCCGGGTAGTTCCCACCAAAAGCGTATAATGTGCCGTCGGAACCAATGGCCACTCCCATGGCACTGTTATTACAAGTGCCAAGGCCAGATGTCCACAGAGGGTCCCCCGCTTGGCTAAAGGCCCATACTACTGCCGAGCCTGGTGCCCCCACCCATGACGATCACATTCCCTTCACTTGATACAGTAGCAGCTGAAACAGGATTAGATACAAAATGGTATGACCAACGTGTTAGCCAGACCGGTTCATTCTGGTCATTACTGCCCAGGTAACACGATTGGAGATGTGCATCCCCCCAGTAGTGAGCATCTGTGAAATAAATATCGGGGTTAACACCCCTTCCTTCACTGATAGGTGTCGATGCGTTGTAAGTGGCAGTAGGAGCCCCCACTAGGTCTCCGCTGACAGTATACTTGCCATTGTGGAAGTAGATATATCCATCAGCCGCAATCGTTGGCGACTGTTTAAACCCAGAGTCGTATGTTTTACTCCAGACTATTTCCCCGCCGGGCGTTAAGCAACTGAAGCCTTGTGTGCCGCCGGGATTGCAGTAGGTGTACAAATTCCCATTTTCCGCCACGGCAGGCGTAGGAGGTGAAGAATAGGGATGATCTGGCCGCTGCCACACTACCGAGCCCAATGGCGACACAGCTGTCAGGTAGCCACCAGAACTCGGGACATAGATATTGCCATCCAAGCCGATGGATGGTTCACCGGGATGCCACCCAGAAACACAGACACTCCATTTTAGAACTGGAACCGTCGGGCCGACTATACTCGTACGGCGAGTATGAAATCGGTTACCTCCTTCCATCGGCCAGGGTGATACTTGCGCATCAGCAGTATCCACAAGACCTGATAACATTGCCACAACTATGAACATCCAAACTGTTAGCTTATTCTTTTTCATTTTCTTTCCCTTCTCAAAAATTGTTAGTATCTCCCGGCGCATTGAAAAGGGGCACAGCTACATCGTGCTAACTCAAGGCCCGCCAGAACCTATCCACAGCACGCAAGCTCGTATTTAATTGTCAAAAGCTCAAACATCTAAACTTTTGTCCCTTAATGACATATAAAGACCGTCAAAAGAAGGGAAATACGCTTCATCTGTGGCATACCATGCTTACAAAGCCTCAAAGCAAATTTCCTTTTGTAGAAAGTAAAGCGCGTTAGTGAAAAAGTCAAGTGATTATCTAAAAACTTTGTAATAACAATTGTGTTTATTTTGTTCGCAATCGGATGTCATAAGTGGGGATTTAGCGTTAACGTAATCGAAGATCTGAGATTGCCACGTCGCTTCGCTCCTCGCAATGACAAGCTCCGGTCCATAGGATTGCCTCGGCTCTTTCAGGGTCTCGCAATGACTATGTGAACGATTCTATCTTTTCCTTACAGATTTTATTTGTCAAGCGTTTGAGTTTTCGCACTCTCTGTGCGAGGTATTCGAGCTGCTTTTTTGTTATTTTGTAGTTACGTTCAAAGCGGGCCTTTACGTAAGCGTCGTTTAGTAAATCGAAACATTCATTTTCGGCTTTTGTTGCACGTGGGAAGATGGTTAAAAACTCGGCGTTCTGGCTGCAAGCCAAGTGTAGCAAAGTTTCGAGGTCGTGTGTCTTCGGTTTGTAATTGGTGAAGACTAATATGATCGTGCCGTAAAAACACTCCGTGGTCTGATGAAGATTAAAGGCAGCAAGTTTGAAATGACGTTTTGCTATGTGACATTCATAACCGTAGTAAAACTCTTTTGCGGTTTTGAACCATTGATCAAAGTCTATTTTTGCTATTTTGCCGCGTCTTTCGAGGTTTAGTTTTCTTCTTCGTTTAAGTTTGAATCTTCCGGAGTTGTAGAGCATTATTCCGTCTTTTTTTATGTCGGTGAAGAAGTACTGTCTGAATCTGAGATGTTTGTTTATCTGTTTGATTCCGTGGACAATTATTGTGGTCCATGTTTTTAATTGGAGTTCGCGGATTTTCCTTTTGACGTTGTGCCAGGTTGAGCCCTGGTAAGTTATGTTTTGTGAGGGTACTACAATAAGTATGTCGTAGTCGGACCTGTATTCATATGTTGCATTTGCTTCTATTGTAACGTCTTCGATCCAGTCACCACGGGCATGGCTTCCGAAGAGGATAACCATTTGTGTTATTGGTGCAGCTTTTAGGATAGTTTTTGTTATCAAACGCAATTCCTCGCGTTTGTGCTTCGGCAGATGTGCTAACGACTTTTTCATAATGGGGTATTATGGCAGAAATCAGGTAAAAAGTCAAACTGCTTTAGGCAGATAAGATTGCATTATGCAGGTAAGAACCCCCAGCGGAGCTGGAGGATACCTTAGAGGTATGTAAGATTTAATCAGTATAGAAGCGCTGGCGATGCCAGCGAGTGTTTTTATTGGATTTCTCCGCGGGAATGACAAAGAGGGGCGGGGAATGATCCCGGCGCGCCGGGACTTCGCTGCGCTCAGCCGGGTTGCCGGGTTGCGGTGGGTTTGAGATTGCCGCGTCGCTGCGCTCCTCGCAATGACATTTATTGCGTTTTTTCATTTTGTTACACGTTCTTAGTCATTTCTTTTGTTTTAGTTTGATTTTGTTTTAGAATTTTTTGGGTAAATGGTTGATCCCGGCGCGCCGGGACTTCGCTGCGCTCAGCAGGGGATGTGTTTTTTTAGGGTAGGTGGTTGATCCCGGCGCGCCGGGACTTCGCTGCGCTCAGCAGGGGATGTGTTATTTTAGGGTAAATGGTTGACATTTGGGGGGGTTGTGGGTCTAATCGTCGAAATTTGTTATAACAATTGAAAGTTTTGCAAAATTGCAGTTTGACATGTTTTTGGAAAAGAAAAGTCGCTGGGCTTTTTTCTTTTCTTAGCGATAACTCATTTTGCAGTAAGATGTTACGGGATTACATAAGAAAATCAGAAAAACGATTTTCTTATGTAATGTATGCCAAACTGCAATTTTGCAAAAGTGTTGTTAATATCAGGGTCAGGGTCGTTATATGAAAGCAATATTAGCGTTGGAAGATGGTACAATCTTCGAGGGCAGGGGGTTTGGTGCGTCGGGGGAATGTTACGGGGAGGTTGTCTTTAATACGAGTATGGCTGGTTATCAGGAGATTCTTACGGATCCTTCTTATAAAGGGCAGATCGTGTTGATGACGTATCCTTTGATCGGTAATTACGGGGTCAATTCCGAAGATGTTGAGTCTCACAAGGTTTTTGTCGAGGGTTTTGTTGTTCGTGAGGCGAGTAATATTGCCAGTAGTTGGCGGTCCCAGGAGACGATGCAGGATTATCTTGAAAGTAATGGAACTGTCGGGATCGAAGGGATTGATACTCGTGCTTTGACGCGGCATATTCGGATTCAGGGTGAAATGAAGGCTGTGATTTCGACCGAGGACCTTGATGTCGAGAGTCTTGTTGCTAAGGCGAAGGCTTCCGATGGTCTTATCGGCAGGGACCTTGTTAAGGATGTTACGGCTGAAAAGAAAAAGGACTGGTGCAATCAGGGTAAATATACGGTTGGTGTTCTCGATTGTGGAGTGAAGTTTAATATTCTGCGTGAATTGGCGGATCGTAATTGCCAGGTGGTAGTTTTTCCGTCGAGTGCTACGGCAGATGAAATTCTTGCGGCGAAACCGGATGGTATGCTTCTTTCGAATGGTCCTGGGGATCCGGCTGCGGTTGGTTATGTTGTTGAGACGGTAAAGAACCTTATCGGTAAACTTCCAATGTTCGGGATTTGCTTCGGGCATCAAATGCTTGGTCAGGCGATGGGCGGCAGGACTTTTAAGCTTAAGTTCGGTCATCACGGGGGTAATCATCCTGTGATGGATATGAAGACTAAGAAGGTCCATATTACGGTTCAGAATCATGGATTTTGTGTGGATATTGATTCACTCGATAAAGATGATGTTGAGATAACGCATATTAATCTTAACGACCGGACGCTTGAGGGGATACGGCATAAGAAGCTGCCGATATTTTCTGTTCAGTTTCATCCTGAGGCGGCGCCGGGTCCGCATGATGCGCGATATATGTTTGATGAATTTGTTGAGATGATGAAAGTGGTAAGTTGTAAGAGTTAAGTGGTAAGTTAAGTGGTAAGTGGTAAGAGTTAAGTTGTAAGTGGTAAGTGGTAAGAGTTAAGTTGTAAGTGGTAAGTTGTAAGAGTTAAGTGGTAAGAGTTAAGAGTTAAGAGTTAAGTGGTAAGGAATGGATTATGGACGATGGTGTTGCGACAGAATATACTGAGAGTAAGTCGGTGAGGACTTTTCGCGATCTGAAGGTCTGGAATAAAGCTCATGAATTGGTGCTGAGAATATATAAGGTAACGAGGGGATTTCCAACAGATGAAAAATACGGGCTGATATCACAGTTGCGTAGAGCAGCGGCTTCGGTTCCCTTTAATATTGTCGAGGGATCAAAACGAAATAGTAATAAAGCTTTCGCTCATTTTTTAAATATAGCGGAAGCTTCTTTGGAAGAGACTAAGTATGGATTGTTACTTTCATTTGATCTAAGTTATTTAAAGAATAAGGAATTTGATTCTTTGAGTGAGCGTTGTGATGAAATCGGGCGCATGCTACACGGATTGCGCAAAAAACTTAATTCTTAAAACTTATTACTTACGACTATTAAAATGCCTAAACGGAGTGACTTAAAAACTATATTGATTATTGGTTCTGGTCCTATTGTTATCGGTCAGGCTTGTGAGTTTGATTATTCTGGTACGCAGGCTTGTAAAGTTCTTAAGGCTGAGGGCTTTAAGGTGATTTTGCTTAACAGCAATCCTGCGACGATCATGACGGATCCTTCGACAGCGGATGTTGTTTATATCGAACCGATAACGCCTGAAATGCTTGAGAAGATTATCGAGAAGGAAAAGCCCGATGCGGTTCTTCCGACTTTGGGTGGACAGACTGCTTTGAATGTTACTGTTCAGGCGGCGGAGCTTGGTATTTTTGAACGACATGGAGTGGAGTTGATCGGTGCTCAAATCGAGGCAATTCAAAAGGCTGAGGATCGTGAGTTGTTCAAAGTGGCTATGCAGAAGATCGGTCTTGATCTTGCTCGTAGCGGTAAGGCTCATACCCTGGAGGAGGCGGTTGAGGTTATGGAGGAGGTTGGTCTGCCTGTTATTATTCGTCCGGCATATACTTTGGGTGGGATCGGCAGCGGGGTGGCGTATAATAAGGAAGAATTCGTTCGTATTGCTCAGGGCGGGCTCGAAGCGAGTATGGTTAGTGAGATACTTATCGAGGAATTGCTGACCGGATGGAAGGAATTCGAGTTGGAGGTTATGAGGGACCTCAAGGACAATGTTGTAATTATCTGCTCGATAGAGAATTTCGATCCGATGGGTGTTCATACGGGTGATTCAATTACCGTTGCTCCGGCTCAGACGCTGACGAACCGCGAGTACCAGGTTATGCGTGACGCTGCGATTGCTTGTATTCGTGAGATCGGTGTCGAGACGGGCGGTTCGAATATTCAGTTCGCGGTCAATCCGGATAACGGCAGGATGGTTGTTATCGAGATGAATCCGCGCGTATCTCGTAGTTCTGCACTTGCTTCTAAGGCGACGGGATTTCCGATTGCCAAAATAGCGGCGAAGTTAGCGGTGGGATATACGCTTGATGAGATTCCGAACGATATAACGAAGAAGACGCCGGCGTGTTTTGAACCGACGATAGATTATTGCGTGGTTAAGATTCCCCGTTTTACGTTCGAGAAATTTCCGACGGCTGAGCGTTTTCTTACGTCGAGTATGAAATCGGTCGGGGAAGCGATGGCTATCGATCGGACTTTCAAGGCGTCGTTGCAGAAGGGACTGCGTTCGCTGGAGATAGGCGTGAGCGGATTGGTCGATTTGAAGTCTGAGCCTTCCGAGAGTTTGCTTAATGAGATGCTTCGTGTTCCTTGTGCCGAGAGGATATTCTATATCAAGTATGCCCTGCAAAAAGGGATGTCTATCGATAAACTTTATGAAATAACGGGTATCGATCGGTGGTTTCTCGATAACATGAAGCAGATAGTCGAGTTCGAGAACGAAATTAAAAAACTCGGTAGTGCGGACAATTTTACGAGTGAGTTGATGTTGCAGGCCAAACAATATGGTTTTAGCGATAAACAGCTTGGGGAGCTTCTTAAGACCGATGAGTCCTCGATACGCAAGTTGCGGTATGAGCTTGATGTAAAGGTAGTATTTAAGGCGGTTGATACCTGCGGGGCTGAGTTCGAGGCTTTTACTCCGTATTACTATTCGACGTACGAGAAAGAAAACGAGAGCGAACGGTCAGCGAGAAAGAAGGTGATGGTTCTTGGTGGCGGTCCTAACCGTATCGGTCAGGGTATTGAGTTCGATTACTGTTGTTGTCATGCTTCTTATGCTTTGAAGGACGAGGGCGTCGAGAGCATTATGGTCAACTGCAATCCTGAGACAGTTTCGACCGACTATGATACATCCGACAAGCTTTACTTCGAGCCTGTGACCACCGAGGATGTTCTTAATATCTATGAGCAGGAAAAGCCCGATGGCGTTATCGTTCAGTTCGGGGGTCAGACTCCTCTTAATATTGCCAATGAACTGGCGGCAGCGGGTGTAAAGATAATAGGTACTTCGCCGGAGATGATAGACCTGGCCGAGGACCGGGATCAGTTTCGTGAGATGATGGACAAACTCGAGATACCCATGCCGGAATCCGGGATGGCGAGCAATGAGCCAGAGGCTTTGGCGATTGCGGATCGTATTGGTTATCCTCTTATGTTGCGGCCATCTTATGTTCTTGGCGGTCGTGGGATGGAGGTTGTGCACGATGAAGAGATGCTCAGGCGTTATGTTGCGGCGGCGGTAGATGTTACTCCTGAGCGGCCGATATTGATAGACAGATTTTTGGAAGACGCGATAGAAGCCGAAGCCGACGCATTGGCTGACGGTACAGATGCTTTTGTACCTTCAGTGATGGAGCATATTGAACTTGCGGGTATTCATTCGGGAGATTCAGCATGTGTGATTCCGCCGGCGAGTATTCCACAGAAGCATATTGATACGATTTCTGAATACACACGGAAAATCGCGATAGAATTAAATGTTGTCGGACTGATGAATATGCAGTACGCGATAGCTGGTGATAAAGTTTATGTTTTGGAAGCGAATCCTCGTGCATCTCGAACGGTTCCGGTTGTGTCGAAAGTTTGTAATGTTTCGATGGCGCGGCTGGCTACTCAGCTTATGTTGGGTAAGAAACTCTCGGATCTTAATTTAAAGCATCGCAAGATACCTCATTATGGTGTTAAGGAAGCAGTGTTTCCGTTTAATATGTTTCCGACGGTCGATCCATTGTTAGGTCCTGAGATGCGTTCAACTGGGGAAGTTTTGGGTCTTTCGGAGTCTTTTGAGTTGGCGTTCTATAAGGCCCAGGAGGCGGCAGGTCAGCAGTTACCCTCTGAGGGTGCTGTGCTGATGACAGTTGCCGATGCGGACAAGCAGCAGGTTATTGAGATTGCCCGTGGGTTCAGGGCGATGGGATTTTCTGTCTTTGCTACGGAAGGGACTCATCGTTTTCTGGCCGAAGGTGGTATCGAGAGCGAGCGTATTCTCAAGATGCATGAGGGTAGGCCTAATATTGTCGATGCTATTAAGAATTCCGAGATTCATCTGATAATCAATACTCCCAGCGGCAAGCTTAGCAAATATGACGATTCCTATATCCGTAAGGCGGCGATTAGGTACGGAATCCCTTATATTACGACGACGGCAGCTGCTGCGGCTGCTGTTAAGGGTATATCTGCGCGTCGGAGCGGCGAGAGTACGGTCAGGTCTCTCCAAAGCTACCATGAGGCAATTAAGTAGTAAGTCAAGACGCAGGACGCAGGACGCAAGACACAGGACACAGGACACAAGACACAGGACACAGGACACAGGACACAGGACACAGGACACAGGACACAAGACACAGGACACAGGACACAGGACACAGGACACAGGACACAGGACACAGGACACAGGACACAGGACACAGGACACAAGACACAGGATACAGGACACAGGACACAGGACACAGGACACAGGATACAGGACACAGGACACAGGACACAAGTCTCGAGACACAAGATACAAGGAGCAAGAATTAGTCCGGGTGAAGTCTGTGCATTTACAGAAATTCTACCCCGAGGTGTCGGGACGCAAGCGAATTCTAATCTCTAAATTCTAAACAAATCATAATTACCAAAACTCCAATGTTCAAAACGGAGTGAGGCTCAGGATTTAAGGATTATTTCGTTGCTTGCCACTTTTCTCTTGTCGCTCACGGTCTGTACAGGTACAGGTTCATAATGATAATGATATTCATTCTGTAAGAAGTTCAATATTATTCTTTCAAAATGGAAGAACAAGGATGCGGCAAATAATATACTAAGGGATTTTAAGGTAAAAGTTAGGCAGGCGGGAATTAAGGTGACTGATAAAGTTACAATACATTGTTTGAGGAAAAGTTGGGCAAGTAATTTGGCTAATGCAGGTGTTCCACCTCATACACTTATGGAAATGGGTGGTTAGTCAAATATTGAGACAGTTTTGAAATACTATATAAAGACAAGTGATGAAAATGAGAAAAAGGCAGTCAGGATTTTAGATGAGTTGATGAGTAGGGAGAAGGAAAATAGGGTTGAGGTGGGTGAAAAGGGGTAGTTTTTTGGTATTTTTCCAACTTCCGCCTATTTTTTTGTAACACAATTGTTTTTTGAGCGTCTATAATAGAAACAGGCGATATTATAAATAAGGCTCAGTGGCGTAGGTGAGTAGTTATCCCAACTATGCTCATTTTTTGTGTAATAGGATTTTATGTTGTGGGGGTATAATAGGGACAACTAACATGAAAATTAACCACCAGTTTAAATACTTGATATGTGTTGGATTTCTTACCAGCCTTGTCTCTATAATTGGGATAGCTTTCTGGCATCATATAAGTGAAGAAGTAGCGGTTTTTGCCTTCGGTGGACCGCTAACGCCACTATTTTTCTACAAACCCTTATAGAACTAAAAAACCAAGATACTGCCACTGCAAAAAGAAATCTAAACAGGAAGTTCGTTAAAGCAATATTCGATAGATTACTTATTGATAGTGATATCAAGGAAGCTCGAATTTCACGGAGTGAAAGTTAGATATGACCATTGTTGAAGGACAAATAGAGCCTCTTAAAAAAATGAAGGAGGCCTTAAGCAGGAGCGGTATAACAAGATTCAATTCTATCGGTGAAATAGATCGTTTTATTAAGAACTATGAGACGGAAAAACAACAGCTGCCTAGTCTTATTGAGAGTGCACTAGAGGCAGAAATACAAGCCATGCATGCTACCCTTACTCGGCACCAACAGACCTACGAAGAATTAAAAGCAGGTATCCGAAATGAAATAACGCAAAAGGCTCAAGAACTGGAAGTTGAAACAAGGAAGGCTAAAGACAAGAGCAAAAGGAACTTGTTTTATAGAATTGTCTATTTTCTAAAGATCAAAAATTTGTCCCGTAGGAGGTCGAACCTAGAAAAGAACCTCGAAAGCATCATCAAAGAGAAAACAAGTAATGCAGAAGATAAGGTAGCTAAACTAGAGATTGAAATCGCCGATTGCTTGGAGAACAAAAGAAAAATTATTTCGGAGCGTTGCAAGGAATCTTTTGAAGATCTGGCTTATACGAAGGAAGTTGTTGACGGGCTTTATACACTAATTGCTGGGGCAATCGGAGAAAGTTCTGTTGTAAAAGCTCTTCAACAACTATCAGATGATTGTTACCTATTTAATGATTTTTCATTAAATTTTGATCCGCCCATATATAACAAGAATGAAGATGACAGAATATTTAGCATTCAAATAGATCATCTACTTGTTTGCCAATCTGGGGTGTTTCTTCTCGAAACAAAAAATTGGAGTAGGAGATCAATAGAAAACCTTGACCTGAGATCACCAGTCAAGCAGGTTTTAAGAACTAGCTATGCGTTATTTGTATTGCTAAATAGCGATTCAAAATTTAACGATATCAAGCTTGAACGCCATCATTGGGGTTCCAAGAAAATACCAATACGAAATATTATCGTTATGACCAATGAAAAACCTAAAGAAGAATTCAAACATGTAAAAGTTTTATCTCTAAGCAAGTTAAACGGTTACATTCAATATTTTGAGCAATTGTTTAGTGGTAAAGAAGTTAAAAGCATCTTCGAATACTTAAAAAATAGAATGAATATAAACCCATAACAAACGCATGCAGTGGACAAAAAGGCAACAGGGGACTGTGAGGGGACTACAAGGTGAGTAGTCATCACCGCTGGATTACCGCAGAGAAGGCTATTTTGACTATTGACAAACTATGAGTATTTGCATATAGTGTTGTCAAATAAGAACTTACGCGGGCGTAGCTCAGTGGTAGAGCGTTGGCTTCCCAAGCCAAATGTCGAGGGTCCGAATCACTTTGCCCGCTGTTTTTGAGGAGAATTGGGGCTTGCAAATGACAATTCTAAAGGCTTTGTCTTTGCGTGAGGATGTCTTTTGGGTGAGGTTTTGAAATGGCTGATTAGGTTTTCAAATTGACTGGTTTGTTCCCGACAAATCGGGACTTCGCTTCGCTCAGCATGACACAAAGATAAGTACAAAGGTAAAATTGTGGTTTCGGTCATCGTGGTGTCGGAGTTGGCAGGGATGGCCTCGACGTGGTTGCTGGTAGCCCTCAATCCCACAGGGCAGCAAACCATGCGAAATCATCAAACTTAACGACTCCGTCACAGTTTATATCTCCCGGACTGTCACAGGGATGGCCCGACCACAGCCAGTCATCGACCATCGCCTTTAGGTCCGAGCCGTCAACATCGCCGTCGTCGTCCGAGTCGGGGTTGGGAGGAATAATCGTAGCAATTCTTATTTGTTGCTTATCATAAAATCTCTGGGCAAAATAAGTGATGTATGGAACCCCTTTGCTGTCGAGTCCAATACAACGCTCCTCGCCAACTTCGGGACTACTGTCCACACACTGATCGATCCAGTCTGTTCCATTAAAGTACAGATACCATATATGATTGTTTCCGGTATGGCAAATGCGTGGATAACCATTCTTATCCAGTTTTATAGAGGAACCACCGCCATAGGCCAGAGGTATCGATTCTTCGATCCATTGCGAGCCCTTGGTTCTGATATAAATGCTACCACCAATAGTAATGTGTAGATCGTCGTTTGGGTCTATTGCCATGTAAGTAGAAACATCCATATAGTACTTTATATTGACGAATGTCCATGTTGAGCCGTTCCACCTGGCGACCCTGCCTCCGTTGGCAATAGAGGTGTCTCCGAAGGCGATGTGTGGATAATCGTTGCTGTCAATCTGGATCGAAGTGCCTGTAATTGACAGGGGTATAGTTGTACAATAGACGTTTTCAACTTCCCAGGATGATCCATTCCACTTAGCGTACTTTAGGCAGCCATTATCGAGGTCAACGTAACTGATATGTGGGTACTCATTGCTGTCCAGGTCGATTGAGGTGAAACGGCCGACTCCGACCCTTCCATTACCAACGGGGTCCGTGACGTTAGGATCGTCCACTACCTGAATATCCCATCCACCGGAACCGTCCTGCACCGCATATTTTAGACGGAACTTGTTACGGTCGCGATATGAGATATGGCATCTGTCTTGGCTGTCTATGGCCAGGCAGTTATATCGACCGACGCTGAATGGATCGGTCGGACCCCCTTCGTCCACTACCTCGCGATCCCAGGACGTGCCGTTCCAGACTGCGTACTTCAGACAGTTATCATCTCCTTCATAATAGCTGCAGCGGGGTATATCCTGGCTGTCACAGACAACATTGGTCCACATGCCGACCTCGGAGTCCGTGTATTCACCATCTACTATATCAACGGACCAATCGAAACCCCATTCGACTCCGCAATAACCGGTCTTGAACTCCCAGACATCGCCCGTCATTGTGGTCAGGCCGTTGACCTCATCAACACGCCAATAGTACGTCGTGTCTGTTTCAAGACTGATGGGAGTGTAACTGGCGACCGAGACGTTTTGGTACTCCACATTCGGATGGCTGGCGGACGTTGCACTGACAACTTCACTGTAATTCGTACCCAGGAAAACATCATGCGTATCTACCCCGCAACCAGGCTCCCAGCTAAGATCAGTACTCAGAGAAATTTCTGTGAGATCATCGGCCGGGCTGGGACTGTAAGCTTTGCCATCATTAGTTGTAAACTGCCAGATCGGACCCCGCCAGGTATTAGGCTCGTTTACCTCATCCACGCGCCAATAGTATGTAATGCCCGGTGCCAGGGCCGGAGAAAAACTGTTGGGACCGTAATTATCCAATACGAGTGCACTGCCGTCGTTTACATCGCTCCAACTCGTACTAAGGTACACATCATGGACATCGGCAAAATCTCCCGGCCTCCAGCTAAGCGTCTCATCCGTACAGACACCTATGGTCTCATCGGCAGGTTTGGGGTTGTCCGCAAAGACTTTACCGACGACCGAGTATATCCTCGTATATTCGGCACCGGTACTGATTATCAGAGTATTACCCTCGACCGCTACAAGAATCGGTTCATCTATATACGAGTTAATCATGCTTACCCATTGGTAAGGATCATATTCAGCGTCACCCCCATCAACATCAATGACGTCAATTCGCATTTCTCCACCTGCGACAATTATCTGAGAATCGTGGTCTTCCTGGACCTGGATTCGGTGAGCCCAGAAAATTCCACCGTTCAAATGAATCCGGTTTTCGCCGTCGCCCTCGTCATCGGCAAACTTCAAATCACCATAATCGTCGAAGCTGCTCGAGTTGCCG
>SDBT01009754.1_pt1 | contig 15547 bp, 16 predicted proteins | sample 2277101 | NCBI WGS metagenome assembly SDBT01 (sample SAMN10404973, study PRJNA504765) | marine sediment metagenome | isolation source: marine sediment core GS10_PC15, 103 cmbsf | place: Arctic Ocean: Southern Knipovich Ridge | collected 2010 | reverse complement strand
AGAGCCTGGCCGGAGGAGTTCGTGCGCGCGGTTGCCTCCCACGGATGGGGGATATGCAATGATATCGAGCCGCAGACTAACCTGGAAAAAGTGTTGTATGCCAGCGAAGAGTTAACCGGGCTCATTACTGCGGCAGCACTCGTCCGCCCATCGAAAAGCGTCGGGGACCTGGAGACAAAATCGGTGATGAAGAAATGGAAAGACAAGTCCTTCGCCGCCGGCGTGAATCGTCCTGTAATTGAAAAAGGAGCCGAGATGTTAGGCGTGGAACTGACGGATTTAATCGGCGACGTAATCCTGGGAATGCGGGAAGTGTCCGACCGCATCGGGCTCTAGCGCCTCAAAATTCCACGTGGTACCCACAAGACGTAAGAATGGAGGAAAACGATGGGGATTATTGATGGCCACACTCATATGTACCAGAAACATGCCAAAATCGATAATCTAAAGAAGAGTGTCAAAGATATCGAAGGCTTCGATATAAATTCGCTGTTGAGGCGGCTGGACGAGATGGGGGTATCTCAATTCCAGACAATGTCACAGTCGATGGAACGCGTCAGGGGGATGTGGCTGGGTTCAAATGCACTTTCCGCGGAGCTGCACCAGCTTGCGCCGACAAGGATAATATCATTTGCCGCCGCGGAGCCACTGGACGCTCAAGACCGCCTGAATACGGCACAGTTGGCAGAGCTGAACGAACTGGTAACGGAAAAGGACATCAAGGGTTTTCTACTGACCCCGGGTTATGGCCATTATTATTCCAATGACAAGCGAATATATCCCTTTTATGAGAAAGCGATTGAGCTGGATATAGCCATCTACTTCCACCATTCGCACCAGTTCGGGCCGCCAAAGAACTGCCCGTTGAAGTATTGCCAGATAACTTTGCTGGATGATTTAACCATTGACTTCCCGGAACTGAGGTTCGATGTTGAACATATGGGTTACCCATGGACAGAAGAGCTTCTCTGCATAATGGCTCGTTCTCCGAATGTGTATACCGATTTCGCCATGTTTATCGACCCATACATTGGCCGGGGGAGACGCCAGTTACTGGCCAGGAACCTGGCTATGGCAAGGGAATACGGCGTTCTCGACCGCGTGTTTTATGGCTCAGACTATGTCGGTGAAAACGTCGATGAATACATAGCTTTGCTGCAGCGGGAAATCGCGTATATCAAAGAAGGATTGAATCGTGACCTGGAAGCACAGGGTTACGCTCCGCTTACCGGTGAAGAAATAAACGGTTTTCTTTCTGAAAACGTTTTGCGTTTCTGGAAGTCAAAATAAAACTTATTCGAATATTATTGCTGGTGAATCTAAGACGGCGGAGCAAGGCCATCCAGCTTTTTTATGCCCAACTCAATTCTCGTTCCGATTCTATCTTGCTATCGTCCAGTTCGATACCTATGCCAGGCCTGTCTGGCGGGCTGAAAAAACCGTCGACTGGTTTCAGAGGATTTTTGAGGAAGTGCTGCCACATCTCATTTAGAACGACCAAATATTCCATCATGGGTACGAGCACCACATTATGCGCGAAAGACACCTGGGCATTTATGTGGGGCATACATCCATGAGGAATTACCTGGACATCGTATGTTGAAGCAAGAGTACATATTTTAACCAGTTCACTGATGCCGCCGGCCCATACCGGATCCAACTGGTAAACATCACATGCGCCAAGGTCCATCAGCATTTTGGCGCCCCAGCGGGTATACTCGTGCTCAGCACCGGCTATTCTGACCGGGCACTCCGCCCTTAAACGCGCGTAACTCTCGGGCAGGTCGGCCAGCACCGGTTCCTCGAACCAGTAAGGCTGATACTCCGCCATCAACTCCGCCATCTTGAGAGTGTAAGGGACATCCCAGCTATTCCAGCAGTCAATCATTATTTTCATATCGGGACCGGCAGCCTCACGCAGTGCCTTCATCAACTGCACATTTTTGCGTTCTCCTTCCGGCCCATCGGTGGGACCTTCACGAACAAACCACTTGGTGCCGGTGAAGCCCTGTGCTCGAAATTCCTTGACCTTCTCTTTGGCCTTTTCCGGTTCAATGGAGAAGCCAAGGGCGCTCGCATAGGCGGGTATTTTTTCCTGGGTCGGACCGCCCAAAAGCCGGTATACCGGTTGTCCCAGTGCTTTGCCTTTGATATCCCACAGGGCTACGTCAACATAACTGATGGCGTGCATGTTGTCGCCCTTCCGCCCGTGGATGGCATTCCGATACATCTGGTCCCAGATGAGTTCGGTGGCAAAGGGGTCCTGGCCGATAAGGATAGGCTTGAGCTGCGTATCTATATAGAAAGCCGGCGCAAGCCAGTTGATAGGCCCGGAAATGCCCCTGACACCGTCATCCGTGTCGATCTCGAGGAAGACATTTTTTACCTTTTGCTTGTCCCCACCTTCGGAAATGAATTTCCAATCGCCGTAGATATCTCTGGCAGTCCGAGCTTTGAGCTTGGGGTAGATATCCGTCGGCATGCGAAGACGTTCCTGCCAGAAATCGTCCGGGTACTGAATAGCCCCGGATAACTCGCGAATCCGCACATTTGTTATTTTCATAATCTGTCTCCCCCTTTTCACGGTGATATTACATTATACGGCATTGCCTGTGCAACTGCGCTGCCCCGCTTGAGTTATTAGAACAAGTTACCTTAATATGACATAATAATTATCAGGACCATTACTACCAGGGAGTCGACGTTTACAAATATGGAAAAATCCACTGTTGCCTTAATTGGATGCGATACTTACGATGAGGAGCAGGTACGCGAGGCTGTCGAAGCCGGGATAAATCTTCTTGGAGGAATCTCGCGCTTCATAAAGCCTGGCGAAAATATATTGCTCAAACCCAATGTATTGCTCGGCACAAATCCCCAGAAGTGTGTCACAACTCACCCCTCGGTTTTTAAAGCAGCAGGTATGATGTTGAAAGGAGCCGGGGCCAGCGTGTCCTACGGAGATTCTTCGGGTTTCGGGAAGTGCGAAGGCAATGCGAAAAGAGCCGATTTGAAGCAGGCAGCCGATGAGCTGGGCATAATACTGGCCGATTTTGATAAAGGTAAGGCGGTTACCCATAGAGACGCACTTCTGAACAAGAGGTTTGTTCTGGCTAACGGGGTCCTTGCCTCAGACGGTATGATAAGCCTGCCGAAACTGAAAACACACGGATTGATCCGGTTCACCGGAGCCGTCAAGAATCAATTTGGCTGTATCCCCGGTCTCTTGAAAAGCCAGTTTCATGTAAAGATGCCCGACCCGTATGATTTTGCTGCCATGCTCGTCGATATAAATACGCTGATAAAACCACGTCTGTATATCATGGATGGTATTATGGCCATGGAGGGGAACGGGCCGAGAAGCGGGAAGCCCAAAAAACTGGGCGTCCTGATGTTCTCCAGCGACCCTGTTGCCCTGGATTCTATAGCCTGCAGAATCATTGACCTGGACCCCGCATTCGTGCCGACGTCGAAAGCAGGCGAAAGGGCGGGGCTTGGAACGTATCATCGGCAGAACATTGAAGTTATCGGCGATAACATAGAATCGTTCGTTACTAAAGACTTTGAAGTGGTTCGCAAGCCGCCGGTATCAGTACCAGACGGCTTTATGAGGACTTTCCTCAGAAACCAGATATGCCCGCGGCCGACTATCGATGAAACACTGTGTACCAACTGCGGCACCTGTGTAGAACTCTGTCCCGTTAAACCCAAGGCCGTCGACTGGCACACAGGCGATGAATCCAGGTCACCGACACATAAATATGACCGTTGCATCCGCTGCTACTGCTGCCAGGAACTCTGCCCGGAGGGAGCTGTAACCATACAGAATCCACTGCTGGGCAGGATTTTCTCCCGTTAATGATATTACGACTGAAATCTCAACCCGCCAGCTCGGTGACCGCCTCGATTAAGTCCTCCTCATCCGGCATCCATGCCCTCTCAAGAGCCGGGCTGAACGGAATGGGCGTATCTGGCGCGCATACCCGTTTTATGGGGGCCTTGAGAAAGCTGAAAGCCTCTTCAGCGACTATGGCGGCGATTTCGGATGACGCGCTTTCTGTCTTGGGCTCTTCATCCATAATCACCAGTTTGCCCGTCTTCTTGACCGAATCGATGATGGTCTGCTTGTCCAGCGGCGCCAGAGTTCGGGGGTCGACAACTTCTATGCCTATGCCTTTCTCCTGAAGCTTGTCTGCGGCGGCGAGCGCCCGGTGAACCATGAGTCCTATGGCCACAACGGTAACATCGCTGCCTTCTCTCTTGATATCCGCTTTTCCAATAGGTATGGTGAAATCTTCATCCGGTATTTCACTGGTCATCTTGCTGAATATCAGGCCGACATGGTAAAAGACCTGTACCGGGTTATCTTCCCTGATGGCTGATTTAATTAGCCCTTTGGCATCATAAGGAGTCGATGGCACTATAATCTTAAGCCCTGGAGTAGCCATCATAATACTGTAAGGACACGCAGAGTGTTCTCCAGCCGCCGACCTGCCGGCACCGGTATAGGTCATGATGGTCGCCGGGAACTTGGTCTTCCCACCGGTCATGTACCTTGTTTTGGTAAGCGCACATCTTATATCAGACATGCACACGCCCAGAAACTCGCCGAACATTATATGTACGATTGGCCTCATCCCCGTGGCGGCTGAACCTGCGGTTGCTCCCAGCATCGCTGTTTCCGAAATTCCGGTGTCCAGCACCCTTTCGCCATACTTTTCATATAAGCCTTTGAATTCGCCCAGAGGGGCACCCCATGTTCTGACATCCTGCCCCATCAATATCACCGCAGGGTCTCTCGCCATCTCCTCGTCAACGGCTTCGTTTATCGCTTCCCGATAGGTTATCTCTCGCATTTCTTTACCTCCTTAAGCGTAGACATCCGTCAGGACTTCTTCCGGCGCTGGATATGGACTTTCGGATGCAAACCGGACGGCTTCATCGACCTCCGCCGCCACCTCCTGGTGGATTTTATCTGCTGTACCATCTGCAAGGACACCCATTTCGATAAGCTTGTTTCTGAATCTCGGAATCGGGTCCATCTTGAGACACTCATCTCTCTGTTCCCTGGTTCGATAGACTTGCGGGTCTCCCTCAAAGTGCCCTCGCTGCCGGCAGGTTCTGGCCTTTATGAAGGTAGTGCCTTCGCCCTTCCGGGCGCGGGCCACGGCTTCGGCGGTTGTCTCGTAAACAGCGATTACGTCATTGCCATCGACGGCTACACCGGGCACACCAAAGGCGGCGGCTCTATCGGTCAGGTCGGTCAGGTTCGTGGAATCATAAATGCTCGTCGTCTCGGCGTACAGGTTGTTTTCGCAGTAGCAGATTAGGGGCAATTTCCAGGCCGAGGCCATGTTCATTCCTTCATGGAATCTCCCCGTATTCAGTGTTCCGTCTCCCATGAAAGCGACGGCAACCCGGTCTGTGCCCTTGAATTTAGCGGTGAGAGCCGCCCCAACGGCAAGTGTGAGCACGGTGCCCTGAATCCCCTCGGCAACCAGGACTCCAACGTCCAGGTCGCTGAGATGCTGAGAGCCTGCCTTACCCTTGTTTAAGCCGGTCCCCTTACCATATATTTCAGCCATCAACGGGGCCAGGGAGTAATGGTTGCCACCTTTGGCGATTACATGGCCGTGTCCGCGATGATTGGTGGTGATTATATCATCGGCTCTCAGGTTGGCGCATGCACCCGCAGGGTTAGCCTCCTGCCCCACGCTTAAATGCAGAAATCCGGGTATTTTCCCGTCGGCAAAGTCTTTCGCCAGCTGTTCCTCGAAAGTCCGGATTCGGACCATCATTCGGTACATATCCAGTAACTTATCTCTTTCAATATCCATTAGCCGTCCTCCTTTGAGTTATTGCTGCGTCGAATTATATCACTCACCGGATAAAAGAAAAAATCGCCTTTCCCTTCGGTCATCGGGCTACAGATATAAGTGATACGCCAAGGGCTATTAAGCAGGAACCGATAATCCGTCCTCTGCCAAAGGACTCTTTCAGCAATATTGCCCCGAGAACAACACCGAAAACTATGCCTATTTCCCGCGCTGGGATGACATAGCTCACCTGTGTGAACTGCATGGCCAGCAACACCAGCCCGTAGGCGCAAAACATGAGCAGGCCGGCAATGGGTATGATTTTGAGATTTCTTCGCCCCTCGGTTCGGACTGCTCCCATGCCGTGGTAGCGAATCATATACGGCGCAAGCACCATAGCACCTCCGAGCGCCAGCAGGTACATGTAAAGGAATGGATTGGCATATTGGACACCCACTTTGTCCCATACCGACTGTACGGCATTGACGAGCCCGGTGAGTATAGCGTATCTTGCCCCGGTTTCCCGAAAAAGCCTGAGAGGGTCGCGCAGCAGCTGCTGTACTCGACCCCACCAGTAAACGGTGTAAATGCCGATGATGACCATAATTATTCCGATTACGGCGAGCGGTGTTATGGCCTCTCTTAATATAAGTACGCCAAGTATTGGCACAAATGCCGGGCCAAGGCCTCTGGCAATAGGGTAGACGAGAGAAAAGTCGGCATGTGCATAACTGCGACCCAGCAGCACAAAGTACAGGGCATGTAGTATGACGGTGCCCAGAACAAACCACCAGCCGGGAGAGATGATGGGGTATTGTAAAAAGAGAATAATGGCTAAAGGGGCAATGATTATACCGATGGATATAAGTATCCACCATATGAATAGTTCCTGGTTCGTTGTGCGTTTGGTCAGGAGGTTCCAGGTGGCGTGGGCAACCGCTGACAGGAGGATTAACCCGAGCGCGAGTCCGGTCATAATGGAATTAGTATAATATCCGTGGCGTACGTTTGCAAAGCAGCCGTCAACGCTCGTTTAACATAACTATAGATATACGGAAGGCAGCCTGTCAGATTGATTTATATATGAAGGATGCGCTTGGCATTCTCCGATAGTATCATTCGCTTTTCCTCGTCGGTGAAGGGAAGCCGCAGTATCTGTTCCAGCTGGGGCTGCAGCGGTATTCCCGGCAAGTCGGTGCCAAACATTATCCTTTCGACTCCGATTTTGCGAAAGACCCTGACCACGTCTTCTTCAGCCAGGCTGCGCCGGCCAACCACCGGTAACTGGTCCGGGGCGGAGAAACCCTGTGACGTGTCGAAATAGACGTTGGGATAATTTTGCGCCAGCTCCACCCTCTCGTCCCACCAGGCCGAACCAAGGTGGGCGAGGATTACGGTCAGTTTCGGGAAGTCTTCGAGAACCTTAGCCCAGTTATTGGGCTCCGCATAGTCTTTCAGGTCTTCATATAATTTATAGCCCAGCGGGTTGGGGTACATAAATACAAGGTGTGAATGTGGCCAGGGGCCGGAATCAGATAAGATGGGCAGTCCCAATTCCTGGCATTTTTCGTACATAGGCCAGAAACCCTCATCATTAGCATAATAGGAAAACTGCCCCGGGTGCATTTTTACTCCCTTTGCTCCCTGGCTGGCCCTCAAGACCACCTCTTCAGCCATGGCCTCCGGGCTGCCCAGGTCGTCTGACATGCCTATAAAGGGAAGCAATCTTGGAAGTCGGCGGCCTACACCACAGCCCCACTCGTTCATTTCTCGCATCAGCGCCCCGATTTGCTGGCTGATTCTTTCTTTCTCTTTTTGTCGCTGCCCTTCGGGAAGCTCCCAGAGCTTGGCTTTCTCGTACAGAGGCCCCCGATATTGTCGAGGCACCAGAATCATGAAAGCCGTCTTTAAGATGTTATTCCGGTCCATATATTCGATGGCTCTTTCCGGCGTCGCCCATTTATCGCGCTCTCTGCGACCGGGCAGGGGAAAGTAATCTCCCTCCTCCTCCTTTGTCCGGCAAAGGTGGACGTGCACGTCGATGATATCAAAATCTTCCATGGCTCCTCCTCTTATTGTGGTACATTAGATATAATAGGCACATTGGACGGTTGGCTAAATATGGTGGTCAATCCTTTGGGGGATTTCTCTTTTCCTGAGCTCCTTCACAATATTGGCCAGCCCGGAAGCCGCTGCCTCCAGGAGTTTTTCACCTTTTTCCTTACTGGCCAGAGTGGCGTCTCCCATTATGCCCGACCGGGTGTGAGTACTCCAGTAGGGCCACAGGTCGGGCATGGCGCTGGAAGCCCCGGCCTCCACACTCAGGGAAGGCGACCGCAGTTCTTTGACCGCTTTGTTCATGTCAACCAGGTCTGGCCTCAGCGCCAGGTAAATCGATGTTTCGAATTCATCAGCGTGGCCTCCGGTGTCCGGAGCCTCCTCAAGGATTTGGCTGCTGACTTCAGCGTATCTGGCTGAAGAGAAATAGAATCGAGCACAGCAAATTACCTGCCCCTCCGTTTCAATCACGATCCGGCGCGCTACGCTGTCGAGCAGGTGGGCATTGCTCCCGTGACCGTTAGCCATCAGGATTCGCCTGAAGCCGTGGTGAACCAGAGATTTACATATATCCAGCACATAGCTGATAAAGGTTTCGGGATTGATACTGAGCGAGCCGGGAAAGTCCATATGATGAGGGCTATATCCATGCACGACCGGCGGGATTACGACGACGTCATCAGGTATAAGCTCTCCGGTTCTCTGGCATACCTCCCAGCAAAGACGGACATCCGTGTCTACCGGCAAATGGGGTCCGTGGTCTTCAATGGTGGCGACGGGTACAAGGGCCACTCTATTTTCTTTGGCAACGTCACGAATCTCCGGCCACGTCATCTCACCGTAAAGGAATTTATTGACCATTAAGACCTACCTCCCCGTTAATAGTAATCAGGGTTTATGTTAACGCTATGCAGGCTCGATGTCAAAATATGTAACGCGGTCAGTTTTGAAAACGATTTTACTTATTGGCATTGAAAACGAAGGATTCCCCTGGCTTTAAGAGCTCGACTCTGGTACCCGGTACAAGCTCTCTCACCCTGCCGGCAAACTGTTCGCCTTCATCGGAGTCAGGGTCAAAATGTGTGGGGATAACAATCTCTGGCCTTACCCATTGGACACATAGAGATGCTTCGCGTGGCGGCAGATGGGCCCACCCCCCGGTCAGCTCAGGAGAGCCACCCACCGGGACGAGGGCGATATTGGGTTGATATAGTTCTCCAATTAATTTCATATCGCTGAAAAGCGCCGAGTCTCCAACGTTGTAAATCCTGGTGCCTTCCTCTGGATAGATAATAAAGCTGAGCGGCAACCCCGTTAGGTGTGTATCTCCAGAAGCAAGGAAAGATATGTGCCGGCATTCAACAGCCTGGATACTGACCTCGTCAATATGTATTAAGTCACCCCAGAGCATATTAATTACTTTGTCTTTCGCAACACCATTTCTTATGGCGTGCACTTTTACCGCAGGGTCGCAGACAAGGGTGGCGTTGGTCGCCTTTTGTAAATCGATTGCGTCACCCATATGGTCTTTAGCGCCATGGGTGACCAATATGATGTCGGCCTGGCCAATGTCTTCAACCTTGAGCGGACAAAGGCGATTTGCCGTTATACAGGGGTCTACCAGTATTTTGCGTCCCTGCGCCTCTATTTCGAAGAATGAAATACCGTAATATTTGAGTGTCGTTGACATATTTGTGCTCCTTTAACTGATATTTAATCAGTTTATTTAACTATATTTCAGGTGGTGATGTCGATTAATAACAGGGAGAATATGAGGTCTGAAACACTATCCAATCATTTTGCTGGGGAGCCACAGCATTAACTGAGGGAATACGGCGAACAAACCTAGCCCCACCATTATCAGGAAAATAAATGGAATTACTCCTCGAATTATATCAATATTGGTCACTCCCAGTTCTGGGTCGGCACTGCCCTGGCAGACGAATATGGATTGGGCAAGAGGAGGGGTCAAAAATGACATCTGCAGATTTACGCATATCATCAAGGCAAACCATACCGGGTCAAACCCCAGCACCGGTGCGATGGGTATCAGTATCGAAACAATGATGAGGATAATCGATATCCAGTCCATAAACATGCCCAGAATGAAGGTCACCAGCATTATGGCTGCAAAAGCGCCCCATGGGCCAAGAGGCAATGCCAGAACCATGTTCTCTATCACCTCTTTACCACCGAAATATACAAATACGCCCACCGTGGCGTTGGCACAGGCGGTGATGAGCATGACAAATCCGGTCACTCTCAGCGTCTCGCGCATGGCGTATTTCAGCAGGTTCCAGCTGAATTTGCGGTAGACCACAGTGATAACAATCGATGCTGCTGCCCCAACCCCGGCCGCTTCGTAGACAGTGGCCACCCCGAAAAATATCGTGCCCAGCACTGATACCATAATGGCTACAGGTGGTATTATCGAGAAAAAAAGCAGAGTCATTTTCTTGGCGAAGGAGATTTGCCTTTCTTCCAAGGGAGCCTCGGGTGCTATTTGTGGCTGAAGCCAGGAGCGGACGGCAATGTAGGTCAGATATAAACCGGAGAGGATAAAGCCAGGGATAAAGGCGCCAAAAAATAACCTGCCGATGGATACTGCGGCCGTCATGCCCAGGACCACCAGCATGATGCTGGGGGGAATAAGGATACCCAGGGTCCCGCCGGCACAGATTGCGCCGCAGGCCAGTTCCTTGCTGTAACCTCTTCTTACCATGGGGCCAAGCGAGACGGTGGTCAACATGCTCACTGAAGCCTGAACCACGCCCAGACCAGCAGCAACAATGGTGCCCAGTATTACTGTGCTTAGTGCCAATCCTCCCCTCAGGCGCCCCATCAACAGGTGTAAAGCACCATACAGTCTATCGGCTATGTCTGAGCGAGCAAGCATGACGCCCATGAAGGTAAAGAGAGGTATGGCTATCATATTGTAATTCAATATCATATAGCTGGCGCGCATGTACAGTAGATGGACAACATTTGGACCCACGGTAAAATAACCCATTACAGTTCCAACGCCGATAAGTACCAGGGCGACATGATAGCCGGTGAGCACGCCAAGAAATATCGCCAGGAAAAATACCACCGTCAGAATCTCGGGGGCTATTTCAATCACTGCGTTTCACCTTTGGAAAGAGTATGGAAGTCGCGAACAAATCGAGCGAGGAACTGAAGAAAAAAGAGACACAATCCGATAAAGATTAGTGTTAGGTAGAGCAGGTTAGTTGGAATGCTGCCTTGGCCATGCGTCATATAAAACCCGTAAGAACGCAACACTGAGCGCCCGGCCAATACTACAAAAGCTCCAAACAAGGGTAAAAAGAGTACCCCGGTGCCAATGACATCGACCAAGGCCTTCTTTCGGGGAGAGAAGCGAGTGTATAGAATATCCACCCTGATGTGCGAATTATAGCGTTGTGCATAGGCCCAACCGAACACAATAAGGGCACCACTTATCATGCGAAAAGAATTAAAGCCCCAGGTTGTTGGTGCATTGAATACATATCTGGCTATGACTTCCCACAGGATTACGACTACTAGTACCAGCAGAAGCCAGCTCGATATGGCTCCTGCCCGTTCATTAACTGAATCAATAATACGCAGTATCTTTCTCATCGAGTGCTTATCTGCATGATAACGTTGCGCTGTTGCTAATGGCTCAAACCGCCGGTGCCGGTGGAAAGGCGGTCTACGTGAGATACGACCACACGGTACAGCGCATAAAAATAGCGGGCCATTGTGGTCTCGAATCACAGGCATCCGCCTGTTCAGGAGCGAGGAACCGTCGGGAAAACGCTCTGTCTTTCAGACCAGAAAACAACCTGTCGATTATGATACCATCGATAGATACAGCGATGCAAATCGAGTTGTTCGTTAGTCTAGAACGAGCTCAAGTACCAAACTCTCCGTTATTGAAAATAATCGGCAACATAGGTGATATAGAAAATTTCTCCCGATTTATACACTGCTACTGCGACACTTCTGGAGAACATGAAGGTATACTGAAAAGGGTAATAACCAGAAACATTGATAGTATGATTATTTTTTCCATCATCCCGGCCCTCCTGAATCACCGATATTACTAGATAAACTGGTGTGGTAATATTGTGACCCTTAATGCCGATTGTCAATATCACGCACAGACCGAAGATGAACTTCTAGAGTCATTCTGCTCTTTTGTGATATATTGAGGGCGAGTCAGGAAGGGAAAACTTGGTCAAAGAAGAGCGCAGACGCATAATTGAGCAGGAGGAGCACATATGGAGTTAAAAGAAGCTATTAGGAAAAGGCAGAGTGTTCGCGACTATGAAGATAGACAGATACCTGAAGAGAAGTTAACGAGAATCCTCGATGCAGCTCGATTAGCTCCCTCAGCCAGCAATCGGCAGCCCTGGAAATTTATTGTAGTGAAAGAACGCAAACGACGTCAGGAATTAGCACAGGCAGCAAATGGTCAGACTTTTGTTGGTGAAGCGCCCATAATTATTGTTGCCGTAGCTACAAATGTCGAACATATTATGCCCTGTGGTGTTTCAAGCTATCCCGTTGATTTGGCCATAGCAGTAGACCATATGACCCTGGCAGCCGTCGATGAAGGACTGGGAACTTGCTGGGTTGGTGCTTTTTCTCAGCAAAGAGTAAGAGGAATCCTCGAAATTCCAGAGAAGTATCGGGTCGTTACCCTTCTTCCTTTAGGTTTTCCGAGGCGAGAAAGGGAAATGAAAGTACGCAAAGCTCTTGAGGAAATCATCTGTTATGAAACTTTCAAACAATAAAGCCGGGGAATTAAGGCATAAAATGAATTCGATAATAATGGAACTGACCAAATACCGCGTTGCGTTTAAACGGAGGATATATTCTCGGAGAGACTAGGAGGAGAGAGCAATGAGCAATGCTTCAAACAAATACACCATACTGGAATCGTGGCCGATGATAAAGGAGGACTTTGAAGCGTTCACCAGAGACCCCACTTGCTGGTTCATAGAACGATTTGAAAAGGCAGCCCGGGATAGAGATTGGGAGACGGGCAACAAATTGATTGAAATTTTCAAAATGGTCAATAGCCCGCATGAGGAACATAGCCACTAGATATGAATTCAGATACGGACCTAAGCGGTTTATTTGTGTGGAATGAATCGATGGGGCGCACCAGCTAAATTTTACAATTGCATTCCGCACGCCCAGACTGATTATCGATACCCTGGGTATTGACTTAAACGATGATAGGACTATAATTTACTTGCTTTGTAATAAAAAGCGTTCAAAAATCGAATAACGAAACATAAGCTTCTGTTATAATAAGATTATGTTAGAAGGTAAATGCCCTAAGTGCGGTTATAAATGTTATGGATGGGTGTTGCGATTCCCTCGCAATCAGTCATGCCCAAAATGCGGCGCTGCACTTGCGATTTACGAGGAGGGCAAACTTGTTGCGGAGGGGTATTCACCTTTTACTGCCGAAAAATATTCCTTTCCTCGCGATAAGGCGAGAAAAGATTATACTCCAGAAAAGCAGCAATAGTAATTGGAGCGGGTCAATGGGCAGGTCAGTGCCCGGTAACTATTAAACAAGTGTCCAAGTGAGCGATGCCATCGATTAATGATATATCGCTCTGTACGAGATGAATTAATTTTTCAATATCATCTGCCTCAATTATAGCAACTACATCGTGTGGTCCCCATATCACATCAGCCGCCAGAACTCCAGGTTTCTCACTCAATGCAATAACTACCGAAGATGATTGGCCTTTCTCAGCATCAATTAGCACGTATGCCCTTTTCTTCATTATTCGTCACCTCCCAGTTGAATTGTGATACTAATAAGGATTCCTGGCGGCTTAAATTCCTCGATTATAAGGAGTTACCTGTTATTATGGGAAAATACCACGAATCTGGATGGCACGTGCGATGCGGTCTATTGCCAGCATGTAGGCGGAGTCCCTCATGCTCACCTTCTCACGCTGACTCACCTCCAGTACTTCGTGGAAAGCGTTATCCATTATTTCTTGCAACCGGCTGTTTACTTCGTCCTCGCTCCAGAAGAAACTCTGCATGCCCTGTACCCACTCGAAATATGAGACCACCACTCCCCCGGCATTGGCCAGAATATCGGGTATGACCAGTGTCCCTTTCTCAGAAAGAATCCTGTCGGCTTCAGCAGTAGTCGGTCCATTGGCACCTTCGATAATCATCTTCGCTTTTATCGAGGGTGCGTTAGGAGCGCAGATAGTGCCTTCAAGCGCGGCAGGCACCAATATATCGCATTCAAGAGCAAGAAGTTCACTGTTGGTTATATGGTCACTGTCCCTGAAGCCGACAACAGAACCTGCCTCCTTCTTGTGACGCAACAGTTCCTTGGTATCCAAGCCTTTGGGATTATATACACCGCCAGATGAATCACTTACGGCTATGACCTTGCTGCCGTACTCCGATAACAACTGAGCGGTAGTTCCACCAACATTGCCAAAGCCCTGCACGGCTACAGTAGCCTTGTCCAGGCTCATTCCCAGGCGTTTGGCAGCAAGCTGAGAACAGATAGCACAGCCACGGCCTGTGGCCCCAAATCGCCCTTTGCTCCCTCCGATTTCAAGAGGCTTCCCTGTCACCACACCAAGGACCGAATACCCTTTGTTCATGCTGTAGGTATCCATAATCCAGGCCATGATTTGAGGGTCAGTGCCGACATCAGGAGCGGGGATGTCACTCTCCGGGCCTATAAGGACGGAGATCTCGCTGGCATAGCGTCGGGTAAGCCTCTCCAGCTCATTCATTGACATTTTCTTGGGATTGCAGGCAACCGCCCCTTTGGCGCCTCCAAACGGGACATTGACCACAGCGCATTTCAACGTCATCCAGGCAGCAAGAGCTTTCGTTTCATCTATATTTACGTCCGGGTGGTAGCGGATGCCGCCCTTGCCGGGACCGCGGTCGGTATTGTGCTCAATTCGATAGCCGGTGAAAATCCTAACTGTTCCATCGTCCATCTTCACCGGGAAGTTAACCGTCAACTCACGCTTGCAGTACCTGAGCTTGGCGTTTATGCCTTCGTCGATATTCAACCGGTGGCAGATACTGTTAATCCGGTTGCTTACCTCTTCAAAGTGACTGGTAACCTCACAGATTTGGTTTTCAGTTGTTTGTTTGTCAGACATACGCTATCACCTTCAATTATATAATATACTGGGAACAAATGTTGATATTTACAGGCAGAATAATAATTGTTCGTTAAAAGCCTTTGGAAGGTTAACGTACTGCGCATGGGTTTTCCGTAAATGTAGTAATAGATTCACACACCCAGAGCTAAGGGGAATTACTCAAAAGGGGCTGACTTTTTAACTTTGGTAGGCCATTGTGGTCTCGAACCACAGACCTCAGTCTTATTAACGTAGTTTTTTATGATGCGGCCTCCTTTTCTTTTACTATTTATTAATGTACTATTGCCGCCCCCATTTGGTCAATTGAGGTGCACAAACAGTGTATATAGTCAGCAATAGCGGGATAGTTTGGGTTCGGTGACATTCCGCCGATACTTGTACCACGTGTTAAGTTGGAGCTACTCGGCTAGGTTGTTCTTCGGACAGGATAAGATAGGCATTTTGTCCGATTTCCTTGTCAACGGCCTTTATTTCCAAATCTAGCCGCTTTTTCAGGTTGGCCTGACCTTTCAA
>SDBT01009753.1_pt1 | contig 15547 bp, 6 predicted proteins | sample 2277101 | NCBI WGS metagenome assembly SDBT01 (sample SAMN10404973, study PRJNA504765) | marine sediment metagenome | isolation source: marine sediment core GS10_PC15, 103 cmbsf | place: Arctic Ocean: Southern Knipovich Ridge | collected 2010 | reverse complement strand
TACGTATGGCTGTTATTCGCCCTTGGGTCTCTCATTGCTCCCCCACAGGTCCTTGCCCAGGACGAATCGCCCACCGCCCTGCTGTTGACCGCCGAAGGCGCGGTCACTCCGGCTATGGCGGAGTACCTGTCGCGCGGCATCACTAAAGCCGAGCGCGATGGCGCCGAAGTTCTTATCTTCCAGCTCGACACACCCGGTGGCAGCGTCGATGTGATGAGCCGCATGGTGAAGACCATACGCGCCAGCACGGTACCGGTGGTGGTGTACGTAGCGCCGCGCGGGGCGATGGCCGCCAGCGCCGGTACCGTGATCGTCCTGGCAGGGCACGCCTCCGCTATGGCGCCCGAAACGGCTATCGGCGCGGCCAGTCCGGTCGGAGCGGAAGGTGAGGACCTGGGTGAGACGAGTGAAGCCAAGATCAAGAACATCCTCAAAGCCACCGTGCGTTCGCTGGCTGAGGGACGCGGTCTGGATGCGCTCAATCTGGCCGAAAGTACGATTGAAGAAGCAGAAGCGGTATCGGCGAACGAGGCCCTGGAAGTCGGTCTGGTTGACTTCATCGCTGATAATGTGGGCGATCTTTTACGGCAGCTTGATGACTTCACTGTGGAGACAATCGACGGCGTACAAACGCTCACTACAGGGGATGCCCTCGTCACGCCCTTTGAGCAATCGTTCATTGAAGAACTGCTCGGCATCCTGACAAATCCCAACATCGTCTTCCTGTTGCTGACAATCGGCGTCCAGGCTATCCTGATCGAGATCGGCAGCCCGGGCGGCTGGATGGCAGGCTTCATCGGTGTGGTCTGTCTGGCTTTAGCGACCTACGGGTTGGGCGTGCTGCCTGTCAACTACTTCGGAATCATCTTTATCATCACCGCCTTTGTGCTCTTCATCTTGGAGATCAAGGCGCCGACCCACGGGGCGTTAACCGCGGCCGGGGTTGTATCGCTCTTCGTAGGCGCTATGGTGCTCTTTAACTCGCCCAGCGTACCCGAGTTCCAGCGCGTTTCGGTGCCATTGATCGTCGGAGCCTCGCTGGCTACTGGAGCGATATTTTTTGGGGTCATGTTGTTTGCCCTGCGCGCTCAAAGAACCCCGATCCTGGTGGGACATGAAAGCCTCATAGGTCGGGTGGGTACTGCTCGCAGCGCGATATCCCCGATCGGTCAGGTCCAGTTGGGCGGGGAACAGTGGACGGCTGAGCTGGTCGCTGGGGAAGGACCGGTCGATAAAGGCGCCCGCGTCCAGGTAGTCCGGGTCGAAGGGTTGAAATTGTTCGTGCGTAAAGCCGATTCGGATTGACCCCGCATGGCACTCAAGTATAAAACTACCGCTTATCGTTATTCTCGTGAACACCTGATCCTTTTCTTGACTTTGCTGCTGGTGTTCGTGGTTATCGCGGCGACCGTCACGGCGACCGCCTGCCTGAGCGGGTTGTTCATAGTCGGGTTCGTTCTACTGTCATTTGTGCTCAGCCGCTCTCATCACCAATCCTTGATTAAAAGTGCCCAGATGGTGACGCCCCAAAGCATGCCCGATCTGACGGGTCTCGTCCAGCAAGGAACAGCGCGCCTGCAGCCCGGTGAGGTGGTAGTCTTCGTCGCCCGCAGCCGGATGACCAACGCTTATACATTTGGATTATCATCACCTAAGGTCGTGGTGCTGTATTCTGGACTTTTTAATATCATGGACGAAGACGAGCTGCTCTTTATCCTGGGGCACGAATTGGGTCACGTCGCTCTGGGGCACACCTGGTTGAATTCGTTGGTGGGAGGCATGGCGGGCATCCCGGCTTCGTGGTCGGCGGGGATGCTGCTGACAATGGCTTTTCTGTGGTGGAACCGCGCCTGCGAGCTTTCAGCCGATCGCGCTGGGCTGCTTGCATGCGGAAACCTCGACAAGGCTGTCACAGCGTTGATCAAGCTGGGCGCTGGGTCGAATGCGCTCACCCGCGCTGGGATGCAGGATGCCTACCGCAGGATTGACGCCCAGGACGATACCCTGATAGGAAGTATCAGCGAGACTCTGGGCACGCACCCGATGCTGATCCGCCGTATTGAAGAGCTGCGGCGGTATGCACGATCCGCCCAATACCGCCGCCTGCAGGATTTGGTGGACAAGAACTTTGAGGGGGTAAATAACAATATTTAGAGGTTATGGCAGAGAGACTGTGCTCTGTCAAACATCATAGTTTAATATGTTGCTGCGAGGGAGCGCTAAGCATCCATATTATGGATGCTGACAATCCTTTGGAGTGCCAAGCTCATGTATCTTGAGCCGGCCTTGCTTGCGCCTTTATGGTAATAAAGCTGAAGCATGGCTTCAGCAATCCATATCTGTTTTAGATGCCGAAGCATCGGTTTCCAGATACCGCATCCGTTCTCCAAGCAGTGCTCTTTACTGCCCGGTGTCATTACCATGTATATTGCAAAGCATACAAAGTATGCCAGCGAGCAAATATACAAGCTCATGTATTTTGAGCCGCATCCGCTTTTTGGATGCCGAAGCATGCGTACTTTGCATGCCGAAGCATCGTTTTACAGATGCCTAATCTCCTCGTAACTTATTACAACTTTTTACGTTCGCACAGAGCGATAATTTAAATAAGCATATTTGAGAAAGCACTTGAGGGTTACTGGATGATGGAGAGGAACAGGCTTTCGGCGAAATTGTTAATCGCCCCGATGTCAGCGTTGGTCGCTTCGGCGATGCCGCGGCCGCTGAATTTGAATTGAGTTTTGATCGGGACGTCGGGTCTGGCCTGGTAGATTTCAGCGTCGAAGGTTTTCAAGCGGTTAACCCATTCGAATACCTGGGCATTTTCATCAGTAGACAATGGTCGACCGCCCAAATTGCGTTGGTCTGGAGCGCATGAATAGGCTTCTGCTCTGAAAGCCGCTTCGCTGGTCCAAAACAGCCTCAATCCGTCACACGAAGTCGGCGAGCGACCTTCCTGGGTCCAATCGAGCACGCTGTTGATGAAGAACCTGTCGATGTGCGGCGTCAACCAGAATGCGTTGGCATCCCGGGCTACCGCCAGGTTGTTGACCGTCAGGATGAATCGTACGGACTGTCCAGTCAGGCTGGAAAGGTTAACATCGACCAGGGATGTTTTACCGTTGATGAATTCCCTCCAGCTTCCCAATCGACCTGTTAATCCATCGACCGTCTCATAATCGAGCAGGAAGAGGACATCACATCCCGGACTGTTGTTCAGGCACCCGATTTCAGCCTGGAAGCGGTCGCCGTCTTGTATTGTGTATGCCGGATATATACCGCTGATCCATCCGTTCGGAGCGCTGTTCGGTCTTGTCCACAGTGCCGGTCTGGACTCCGTGCGAGATTCCAGATTTGGGTTTTCGAGCAGGATCGCCGAGCCGTTGAAATCACTGCTGACGCCCGGGCAGCCTAAAGGTCCGCTTTGACTGCGCCATCTGGCTGCGCAGTAGTTAATCCCGAAATCGTAGGCGTAGTTCTCCGGCGATTGGCTGAAGTAAGCGTTTATCAGCACCTGGAAAGGGTCTGTGGCTCGTTCCCCGGTGCCGAAATATGTGTTGGAGGGGTTGCGCAGCATCCAGTTTCCTTGATACATTCCCGGGACGTTGGGAGCAGTCTGGTTCACCGAAAGGTCGATGATTTGTCCAGGTTGGACGGAACCGGGCAAGAAGGAGGCCGTGCTGCCGGTCATAAGAGTGCCGTCCACGAAAACCAGGGCGTACTGGGATGTCCACGTGCAGGATCCGACATTCTTGGCGCGCCAGATTTTTATAAAGTCAGCAGTGGTAGGTAGGTTGGTTCCAGGCGGCACGGTGACATCACCCATTAGCTCAGCCCAGTCGCAAGCGTAAGGGAGCGCAGTTGGGATTGGGGCTGGTGTCGGCGTGGGGGGGATGAAGATCGCCGTAGGTGGCGGGGTTGGTGTGGGTGGGAGCAGAGTAGCGGTCGGCTGTCCTGCCATCTGTGTCAGCTCTGTTACTGCGGTCTCGCCGGCTGCGACCGTAAACTTGGCATTGGCAGTGACGGCAGCCGATGTGTAGATCGCATCCGGGTCTACTGGCGTCTCGTCGTCTGATCTCCGGCAAGAGCTCAAGGATACGACCAGCAACAGGGAGACCAAGACTAACGACCTGGTATGATGCCTTTCCCAATATTTATAGATGCAGCTTACCCGGATTCCTTTGAAAGAACTTAATCTTATAGCCATTGGCGAGCAGGGTCTTACCTCAATTAATTCTGGTTGTAACGGTAGGTTTCTAATTATAGCCTGACTTGGTAAAAAAACGGGGTGCACTTCGCGCATTGACAGCCCCCGCCAGCGACCGTATTTGCGTATTCGATACCTTCACTAAAAACTAATGATTCTTTTCTAGTTGCGAAAGCCAAGCTTTCGCCAAGCATACGTAGTATGCCCATACGTAGTATGCCCATACGTATTATACCCATACGGAGTACGCCAGTCGTTGCGAGGCAGCGTTAAGCATCCGTTCTTAAGCATTCGTTCTTTGAATGCCGGATGCCCAATCTTCCCCGCAAACGAGGGGAATGCTTCGTCGAATAGGGCCACCCTCACATCTGCCTGGACTCCCACACCCAGGGATTGCCGGCTAACCTCTGAGACTGCCACGCTTCGCTCGCAGTGATACTTGAACTCAACTTTCAGGTCTCCCATTCCCAGGGTTTGATAGCATAAGACGACAAGCGGCAATGAGAAGATAGTATATAATTACGTTACTTGGTAATAAATACTAATACCTATACTCAGTAGTCTGTCAACATGAATAAGATGTGTTGGCACTGAACTTTCGTACTTCAGGGTGAAGGAGCCCCTGGAGATGCACTGGAAGAAGTACATTATCAAACTAAGAGACGAGGAACGACAGAAGCTGCTGTAGAAGACGAGAAAGAGTGAAATCAAAGTGTGAAAGTTCAATCGGCTATGCTTATGTTCAAGGCCGATGAAGGATTAGCCAACCCGATGATTATGGGAGAGTTTAAACGTCAGCCGACCCTGTGTTGAGCGAATCCGCAAGTGCTTTGTGTCTGATGGCATCAAGAAAGCCTTGAGTGAAGATCCGCGGCCGGGTCAAAAACGCAAGCTGGATGGGCAAGCGGAAGCCACATTGATTGCTACGGCTTGCTCTGATGCACATGAATGGCACGAACGCTGGACCTTGCGGTTGCTAGTGGGTGAGCTGGTACAGTTGGAGGTCCTGGCGTCGGTTTCGCATGAAACAATGCACAGGACTCTAAAAAAAAAGTTGAAAGTAGAGAGGTTATGATTTCGAAGACTTGCCATTGCTTAAGTCAAACAGCAAAACGTTGTTACGGTAACCGTTCAGATGGTATTGGAGAAAAATATTAGATGCAATAAAGATTCGCACTTCTCAAATAGATCTTGGAGGAGAATTAAAAATGCATACTCCCTTGTGGCGACTCGCAATTATTACCTTGCTGGCAATGTTCATCAGCTCGATTTACTTGAGCAATTCCACTTCTGCCGCGCCACTTGATACCCAGACTGCGGCTCAACACTCCAGCATGCGGGTGATCAAGGCTTCTTATGTCGGCGTTAGTCAGCCACTTCGCTCGATAACACCAATTGTGCCTGACCCCAACGCTCCCAGCGCTTTACGCAGGTTGCAGGATCGTTTGGTGATGCCAAAAACCCAAAAGGTTTCCAATGGCGGCTTCGATGTCTCGATTGTACAGGACAGACCGGTCGGCATGTCTATGCCCGCTCCCATCGCGAACTTCGAGGGCGTCAACAACGTCAACGGCGTTTTGCCTCCTGACACGCAAGGCGATATTGGTTACGACCCTGCTACCGGTACGAAATACTACGTTCAGTGGGTCAACCTGTCCTTCCAGATTTGGAATGTGACCAACCCGGCCATCCCCGTCTCAGTGTATGGTCCGGCCGCCGGTAATACCCTCTGGAGCGGGACAGGCACCATCTGCGAAAGCAACAACGATGGTGACCCCATCACCCTATTCGACCACCTGGCCAACCGCTGGCTGATGAGCCAGTTCGCGCTTGGCTTCCCGAACAACTTCCATCAGTGTATCGCCGTTTCAGCCACTGCCGACCCGACTGGCGCCTGGTATCTGTATGACTTCCAGACCAGCACCACGATGATGAACGATTATCCGAAGTTTGGCATCTGGTCGGATGGCTATTACATGACCGTCAACCAGTACGATGGCTCCACCTTCGGCTGGGGAGGCGCGGGCGTGGCGGTCTTCGAGCGCTTGGCCATGCTGAACGGCCTACTGGCGCGCATGATCTACATTGACGCTGGCGCGGTCACGCTCGATTACGGTGGTATGTTGCCCTCCGACCTGGATGGTCCCGCCCCAACGGCTGGCACCCCCAACTACTTCATGGAATGGGATGATAGCACCTGGCTGGGAGACCCGGCGGACTCCCTGCGCATCTGGGAATTCCACACCGATTGGACCAACCCCACCAACAGCACCTTTGGCGCGAATGCCAGCTACGACCCCAATTACACGGTTGCCACCTCGAACGTGGACCCAGATATATGCGGCTTCGCGCGCAACTGCATCCCACAGCCCGGTACAACCATAAGACTGGATGCCATTTCTGACCGCCTGATGTATCGACTGCAATTCCGCGACTTTGGCACCTACCAGACCCTGGTTAGCAACCACACAGTGGATTCCACCGGTACGGATGTAGCTGGTGTACACTGGTTCGAACTGCGCAACGTCGGCGCTGGCTGGACTCTCAACCAGAACGGTGTCTATTCCCCCGATACCGACAACCGCTGGATGGGTAGCGCGGCCATGGACGACTCCGGCGATATCGCCTTGGGCTACTCTGTTTCCAGCAGCACCACTTACCCCTCCGTGCGATATACCGGGCGTCTCGCCGCTGACCCGGCGGGCCAGATGACACAAGGCGAGACCAGCCTGATAGCGGGCAGCGGTTCTCAGACCCACTCTGCCAGTCGCTGGGGCGACTACAGCATGATGGCCGTGGACCCTTCCGACGGCTGTACCTACTGGTACACCCAGGAATACTACGGTACCACCAGCAGCTATGGATGGCAGACCCGCATCGGCTCCTTCAAATTCCCGTCATGCACCAGTCTACCCACCGGTACGTTGACTGGCACGGTGACGGATGGAACCAACCCTATCGCTGGTGCAACTGTCTCGGCGACCGGCGGCTACACTACCATCACCAATGCTTCCGGAGTGTACACGATGGACCTGCTCGCGGGCACCTATGACGTGACTGCCTCTAAATATGGGTTCCTACCCTCCACGGTCAATGGCGTGAGCATTACGAATGGTACCACCACCACCCATAACTTTCCATTGAGCCCCGCGCCCTCCCACACAGTTTCCGGCGTGGTGACGGATGCCACCGCTGGCTGGCCGCTCTACGCCCGTATTGACATCTCCGGTTACCCGGGCAGTCCCATATTTACTGACCCCGCCAGCGGCGCGTACAATGTCACACTGGTAGATAGTTCCTACAATTTCACCATCAGCGCCATGAGCGGCGGTTACGCCGATGCCATTGAGCTCGTCCTGGTCGCCGGGGATACAACCCAGGACTTCACACTCAATGCCAACCTGATTACCTGTTCCGCGCCTGGATATGTCCTTTCAGTTGGTTTCTCCGAGAATTTCGATACATGGCCGCTGACCGGCTGGACGATCGTGGATAACATCACCGGAGGTGGATTGACCTGGGATAGCAGCACCACCTACGGCGATGGCAACTATACCGGAGGCGCAGACCTGGCGGCAGACGTTAATAGCGATGCAAATAATGGTGTGGAGTACGACACCGAACTGATCACACCGTTGATTAACACAGCCACTTTGGCTAACATGAACCTGGTCTATAAGGCGAATTTCCAGATTTATTCAGGTTCTGAAGCACTCGATCTGGATATCAGCAACGATGGTAGCTCAACTTGGACGAATATCAGCCACTGGGTGGAAGACCACGGCTCGTATATTAGTACCCCTGGTGAGACAGTATCAGTGGATCTGACACCCTATGCCGGCCCAAACTTCCAACTACGTTGGCGCTACTATACAAATGAGATCGATCCATGGGATTGGTATGCGCAGGTTGATGAGGTCGCAATTGGGGCAACCTGTAATCCGATCCCCTCGGGTGGTCTGTTGGTTGGTGCGGTCTATGACGCCAATAACAGCACGGCCATTGTCAATCCGGGTGTAAAAGATGCCGCCCTTAACCTGGCGCTCCTCATTGACAACTCTGCGGATGCCAGCCAGCCTCATCCGATGTACGTCATCGGCGAGCCTGCCGGTATAGTTAGCCTAACAGCCAGCGCCCCGCTCTACGTTTCCGACACCCAATCTCCCACCGTAGTGGCAGGCGACACCGTTCGCCAGGACTTCAATCTGCTGGCTGGTAATCTCTCTACGGACCCCATCAGCATGACGTTTAACGTTACCCCCCCTGCACCCACCGACTCACAACCGCTCACGCTAAATAACACGGGCGGCGCGGCAGCCAATTACGAAGTCTTCGCCCTTCCAAGTACATGGTCGGGCTATGCTCCCACCGGACCTTTTGCCGATCACACCCGCCACACCGGGCCCAAGAACCTCAACGATGGGAATGCCTCAAAGCTCCGCGTGGATCTTACCCCGCTAGACGTTCCCGAATTGAATGCTGGCACCATATCTACATCCTGGGGCACAGGTCTGACCTCCACTTGGGGCATTGGCTTCAACCTTGATGCCAATGATCTGTGGCTGGGCAACATTGCCTTAATCGGCGGCGATAATCTGAATTACCGCTTCCAGACTGATGGCACAAACACGGGCGATACTATTGATACCTCCCCCTGGGTGAACATCTTTGCCGCAGATATGACCTACAACCCCTTCACCCATAAGTTGTGGCAAGTCAATGTGGGTGGTGATAACTGTATCTATGAGATGGATCCCGCAACCATGGTCTCCACGGGCAACAAGATCTGCCCGGCTTTCGGGACCAGCGAACGCGGCCTGGCCTTCGACCCGCTGACCAACACCTACTATGCCGGTTCCTGGAACGACGGGATCATCAACCACTTTGCCCCGGATGGCACTCTCATCGATTCCGCGAACGTCAACCTAGGAATGTCCGGCCTGGCCTTCAACCCCAGCACTGGTCACCTCTTTGTGATGACCAATCATGCCCATGATATGGCTTCATTTGATGTCTACGTGCTGGATACCCAAAACTCCTACAACATCTTAGGCGCCTTCAACCTGAAGAATGGGTCTTCTAACGCCTTCGTCGATTACGATCAGGCTGGTCTGGAGATGGATTGCAATGGCAACCTGTGGGCTGTGGATCAAGGCCAACAGAAAGTCTATGTTGCTAACTCTGGCGAAACCGGCGTCTGCGACTGGCAGGCAACCTGGTTGAGTGCGGCGCCCACTACGGGCATTGTATCCGCCGGCGGTAACACGACTCCCACCACCAGTGTGGACGCCACCGGCATGTCACTCGGCATGTACCAGGCTTACCTGCGTGTGGTCAACGACACCCCATACGGCGATGAGATCGTGCCCGTAACCCTAAACGTTGTCAACTCTCCGCCGGTCGCGAATGACCAGTCCGTCACCACCGCCGAAGACACGGCCAAGGCCATTACGCTGACCGCAACAGATGCGGACGGCGATGCACTGACCTACACGGTCGTCACGCAGCCTTCGCACGGCACCCTGAGCGGCATCGCTCCCAACTTGACCTATACTCCCGATACCAACTACTATGGCACAGACTCCTTCACCTATAAGGCCAATGATGGCATAGATGACAGCAACATCGCTACGGTCAGCATTATAGTCTCCGTCACCGAGACCTACATATTCTTGCCGGTGATTAACCGGTAACTTACCAACCAAAAACCCGCAGGAGACAGTCACCTGAAGGTAACTATCTTCTGCCTATCGATTTCTACTGGTGGAGCCAGAACGAGCGCGACAGGCGTGTGAATCTGTGCAATTATCTCTGCCCCGAACACCAGGAATCGTTCGCGAGCGTGGACATTTTCGACCAGGTCCTGGTATAGGTGGTCATTGTATCGGTGTCGACCCTTGGTTTCTGGTGGAAGCCGCTCCAGACATCACGACTTTAATCCGTGCTGCTCGTAAAGTCAACGATATCCAGCCGGGTTTTGTTAAGGAAGAAAACCATTTCGTATGACAGTTGGTTGCATTGTTCGTTACCTCTTTTTTCAGGCTCGTAAAAAAAATAAGCCTTGGGTCAAAGAGCTCAGAAGAAAATCCAACAATCGAAGAGTTCTCTCTATGGAATATTTGTAAATATGGAAATTCTTGACAGTAACGCACCATAAGTAAACTACCACGTGCAGATAAAACGGAGTAAAATGAAGGGTGTGTAATAAATCTATCCTCTAATTGAATCGATTCAAGAGCATAAATGCCTTTCACCCCAACTCGTGATCGAATAAAAACCGAAAGTACGGACACCTCCCCAAAGCGCCGCCCCGAATGGATCAAAGTGTGCGCCCCGTCGGGCGATACCTATAAATGGATACAGGGTCTGATGCAGGCCAAGGAACTGCACACGGTATGCGAAGAAGCCATGTGCCCGAATATAGGTGAGTGTTGGGGCGCTGGGACAGCCACTTTTCTGATGATGGGTGATGTATGCACCCGCTCATGCGGCTTCTGCGATATCAAACGCGGACAGCCTGCCCCCCTTGATTGGGCGGAACCGGAGCGGGTCGCCCAGGCTGTCAAAGCGATGGACTTGAAGCACGCCGTGATCACCAGCGTCAACCGCGACGATCGTAGGGATGGCGGCGCGCCGGTCTTTGCTATGGTTATCCAGCGCATACGGCAGATCCACCCTGGTTGTTCGATCGAGGTGCTCATCCCAGATTTTAAGGGCAGCCTGGAAACGTTGAAGATTGTGATGGATGCCCAGCCCGAAATCCTCAACCACAACGTGGAAACCGTACCGCGTTTATTCAAAGTTGTGCAGCCGCAAGACCGTTACGAGTGGGCTGCCGCCACACTGAGCAATGCCAATAAGCTTGACCCGCAAGTGCTGACAAAGTCTGGAATTATGCTCGGTCTGGGTGAAACTATGGATGAGGTTAAAGATGTTATGCGAGACCTGCGCAGTTGGGGCGTGGATATCCTGACCGTGGGTCAATACCTGCAGCCCAGCAAGAAGCACCTGCCCATCAGCCGTTATTATACCCTCGCAGAGTTTGACGAAATTGAAGAGTTTGGGGCGGACATTGGTTTCAGATGGGTAGAGTGCGGTCCGCTCGTGCGTTCATCCTACCACGCAGCCGAGCAGGTGCGCGCTCTCAGCTCGGTTCACAGCAGATTGTATGGAGTAGAGGTGCCAGGGTGAAGCGCATAATCATTTTTTTAGTGTTGCTGGTTTCGCTGTCAGCAATCCTGATTTCTTGCAAAATACCTGTTACTCCAGGACCAACTGCGACAGCGACGGATCCGAACGCGATATTCACCGCAGCAGCCCAAACCGGCGAGGCGATCAGGTTGGGGAAGGGCGAGGATGTGCCCACGCTTCGGCCAGGTGCGTTCATTAAAACCTCCGTCGCGCCTACCCGGACCCCGCCGCCTGTGGGCACCCAGACGACTCCCACCGTGACCCTGACTTCCACGAACACACCTCTATCGACTATCGCCTCAGCTCCCGGCGAAGATAAGGCAGAGTTTGTGGAGGATGTAACTGTCCTGGATGGATCTGCATTTCAGCCTGGCGCAAGCTTTGTAAAGACCTGGCGGTTGAAGAACAGCGGCACATCTACCTGGACGCAAATCTACACGATTGTGTTCATCGATGGATCGTTAATGGGCGCGCTAGCAGCGGTTCCTTTGCCCAACGATGTACCCCCTGGTGAGATCGTGGACATCTCCGTAGACTTGATCGCGCCCCAGGAAGAGGGGAGTCATAGGGGGGATTGGAAATTGAAGAATGCAAATGGTCAGCTATTCGGGGTAGGGTTTGAGGCGGACGAACCATTTTGGGTGGATATCCTGGTATCGCAATCCGCATCTCCTGATTCAACGCCGAATCCCAGCACGACCAGCAGCGTCTTCGAGAACATGGTATTTTCTGTAGATCAAGCTGACGTTAGTGGAAACTGCCCGCATACTTTCATCTTTACAGCTCGGTTTACATTGAAGAATGCTGCTGTTGTTACACACCAGTTGGAGGCGGTGGCTCCTAACTTTGCCTTTGAGATCAAGCTGCCTATGCCCGTGACACGCAACCTGACGGCGGGCGAACATACTGTGGTTTATGAGATGAAGTTCGATAATGACATACAAGGTTGGGTGCGGCTGATTTTCAGCAAACCGGAGGGGGTGAAATCCAACCACGTGAACTTTCAATTGGACTGCCAGTGAGCGCTCCACCGAGAACCTGACTCGCGTATAAGGTGAGGGGTATGGGATCGCTCCGAAAGGTCGTAAAAGCTGAAGCATACCGCCTGGGTTTTGACCTGGTAGGTGTGACCACACCGGACACACCACCACATTATGGGGTTTATGAGCGTTGGCTAACTGCTGGGTGGCACGGCGAGATGGGATATCTGGCGACCGAGCGCGCTCGTCAACGCCGGGCAGATCCACGCCAGATACTTCCAGAATGCCGCTCAATCCTGTTATTGGGTATAAGATATTCCAAAAGTCGTTCTGAGAGTAGTCTATCATTGAGGGGTAGGAATCCACGAGGTGGTCAAGAAGAAGACGATTCGGGGATTACAGGCAGTGTTGCCGCTTATGCCTGGGGCGATGATTACCACGATGTGTTACCTGAGCGCCTGCAGACATTGGTCGCCTTCATCGAGGCGCAGGTCGGCGGCAAAGTGCCCAACCGCTGGTACACGGATACCGGCCCAATCTTGGAACGCGACCTGGCGCAACGGGCTGGTTTGGGCTGGATCGGTAAGAACACCTGCCTGATCAATCCCGGGTTGGGGTCATACTTCTTGCTGGCTGAAATCCTGCTGGGGTTGGATATTGAACCCGACCAGCCCTTCGCACATGACCGTTGCGGTTCCTGTAGGCGCTGTATCGAAACCTGCCCGACGGGGTGCATCCTGCCCGACCGCACCATTGACAGCCGGCGCTGTATCTCATACCTGACGATCGAACTGAAGGGCATCATTCCTTATGATTTACGCCCGCTGGTAGGGGATTGGGTTTTTGGATGTGATGTGTGCCAGCAGGTTTGTCCCTGGAACCAGCGCTTCGCCCCGTCTGGCGGCGATCCTTCCTTCGCCCCCCGTTCTGGTGTATCCTGTCCGGACCTCATTCATGAGTTGGCGCTTACCCCACAGGAGTTTAATTTAAAGTTCAGGGGAAGTCCCGTCAAACGCGCCAAGCGGCGCGGCTATCTGCGAAACGTGGTTGTCGCCTTAGGAAATGCCGGTAATCCTAAGGCTGTGCCCGGATTAGCGCATACTCTGCTCAATGATCCTGAGCCCCTGGTGCGCGGTCATGCAGCCTGGGCGCTGGGATGCATCGGGGACAAAAACGCGGTTGCATGGCTGGAAGAGGCCGTTTCGAAAGAAGAAGATGCTTATGTATTGGGGGAGATTAATATGGCGTTGAAGAGGGAAGCGGATATATAATCCATTCCCCCAGCTGAACTATTGTTTTATTTTACACAAACCAGATTAAGCCCTTCGCTCATATTGTGCTCTCTCAAACACCATAGTTTAATATGTCTGCGAGGGAGCATTAAGCATGCGTTCTTTGCATGCCGGATCCGTTCTTTGCATGCCGCATCCACTCTTAAGCATCTGTTTTTTAGATGCCGCATCCGCTCTTTAAATGCCGGATACCGAAGCATCTGTTCTTAAGCATTCGTTCTTTGCATGCCTAATCTCCTCTTCCCAGCTGCCAAGCTCGTGTATTTCGAGCCGGCTCCCACGCCCGGGAAGAGAATCAAGCTTTTTACTAAGAATCTGCCCCTCGGATGCCGAAGCATCTTTTTTTTTAGATGCCGCATCCGTTCTTTGCTTACCCCCTCCTGTCATTGCTAAGCATCTGTATTTTGGATGCCGCATTCGTTCTTTATATGCCGCATCCGCTCAGATTGATAATCCAAACAATCATACTTGACAAAGCACGAGATTGAAAAATTCATTAAAAACCACACATTTAGGGGTGTTATAATGCGCGCGTTTGAAAGAACGCTGCTTGTCCGCGTAAGTTGAACTACCGATCTCTCTTTTTGTGCTGCGATGCGAAAAAATTGGCGCTTATTAATCCTGGTTATCTCTATCCTGTGCCTGGTGTCGGCATTCACGTATTATCTGCCGCCGGTGCATGATCGTTTGGCATGGCGGGTGGACGAGTTTGTCCTGATGGTCAAATATAAGCTCAACCCACCCGGGAAAGTTATCTTCGTGCCCCAATCACAAAAGACGGCTGCGGTGCAGATTTCGGCGCCTGCTTCCGCGACCCCAAGTCCGGTGCCCACAAGCACTGCGACCCAGGTCGATATGGCGGCACAAATTACCCATACACCCGCACCTACTGCGGAGCCGACCGCAACGATAACACCACTGCCGGATAAAATTGCTCTCAGCGGTGTGCGCTATACCAATCAGCATGGGGGGCGGACTAACTACTGTGCACCGGCAAATCTGACTATGGCACTGACATTCTGGGGCTGGGATGGTGAGCTCAACGACGTTGGAAAGGTATTGAAACCAGACCCCGACGACAAGAATGTTATGCCCTACGAACTGGCTGATTATGTGGAGGGTTATACTGACCTGCGCGTTGTCACAAGGGTGGGGGGCGATTTGGAACTGCTGAAGCGTTTTATCGCCGCCGGCTACGCCGTGCTGATCGAGAAAGGCACCTATTTTACCGACACCGCTGACATATATTCCTGGATGGGGCATTACCAGGTCTTGACCGGGTATGATGACTCTGAAGGCTACTTCATCGCCCAGGATTCATACGTTGGTCCGGACAGGAAGGTTCCTAACGATGTGTTGATCGACGGTTGGCGGGCTTTTAATTATACTTATATGATCATCTACCCTCCCGATAAAGAGGCTGAAGTGATCGAACTGTTGGGTCCGGACGCTGACGAGGCGACCAACTACCAGAACGCGGCTGCGAAGGCTTCAAATGAGATCGTTGCACTGTCGGGTATCGAACAATACTTCGCCTGGTACAATCGCGGCACCAACCTGATGCGGCTGCAGGATTACGCTGGCGCCGCCGCAGCGTACGATGAAGCCTTTGCTGTCTATCCCACCATCCCTGAAGCCGAAAGACCCTGGCGGATGCTGTGGTACCAGACCGGCGCTTACTTTGCTTACTTCTACGCTGGGCGCTATTGGGACGTGCTTTACCTGGCAGAAACCACTCAGAACGCTATACAGAGTGATAAGAACCTGGAGGAAAGTTACTATTGGCTGGGCATGGCGAAAGCCGCCCTGGGAGATCCTGCTGGCGCGATCGAAGCCTACCGCAAGAGTCTCGAGTTTCACGAGGGTTTTGGTCCACC
>SDBT01009752.1_pt1 | contig 15548 bp, 12 predicted proteins | sample 2277101 | NCBI WGS metagenome assembly SDBT01 (sample SAMN10404973, study PRJNA504765) | marine sediment metagenome | isolation source: marine sediment core GS10_PC15, 103 cmbsf | place: Arctic Ocean: Southern Knipovich Ridge | collected 2010 | reverse complement strand
TCCATCCACCTCTTCCTGCCGATCCGCTCGGGACTCTTCCCGGTGATCAACGAAGCCGCGCCCACCTGCGAGTCGGTGAGCAGCGCTCTCATCAGCATCGTCACCTACGGCCAGGGCGGATGCGAAAACCTGTCCGACGCGCTGGCGCGGAAGCAGTACGTGAAGCCCCCCCTACAACCCCGCCTGGCAGCGCTGTCCATGCAGTACGCCAACTACCTCCAGTACTTCGACTGGCAGTGGGCGCGGGTGATGGGGGGGATCAACACCGTATTCGCACTGGGCCGCCTCCCCTTCACCTTCCTCTTCACCGCCCTGGGGATCTACGGTGCGGTGGAGCACTTCAAGAAGGACAAGGTCACGGCCTGGTACATCCTCACCCTCTTCGCCACCCTTTCGGTGGCCCTCGTCTACTACCTGAACTTCAAGTACGGGTTCTCGCTGGCCTCCCCCTTCAACGACCGGGGTCTCCACGAGGTCAGGGAGCGGGACTACTTCTTCATCGTGAGCTTCTCGATCTGGGGACTGTGGGCCGGAATCGGGATCGCCGCACTTTGGAGACGGCTGGCGAAGGGGTCATTGAAGAGCTACAAACGGGCGGCACCCGTGCTGGGGCTGGCACTGCTTCCCCTGGTGCTGAACTGGGGGTGGGCAAGCCGGGCGAAGGATTACGCCGCCCGGGACTTCGCGTACAACATGCTGATGAGTGTGGAGCCGTACGGGGTCCTATTCACGAATGGAGACAACGACACTTTCCCCCTCTGGTACCTCCAGGAAACGGAGGGGATACGGCGGGACGTGACGGTGATCGTGACCTCGTACCTGAACACCGCGTGGTACGTGAAGCAGCTCCGTGATCTGACAACTCCCTGCCCGGAGGGGGTGGATCCCAGCGTGGACTACTCCCGGAGCATCTGTCAGCGCCCCTATGATGCCAGCAATACCCCCGCGATGTACACCCACGACGCGGGCATCGCGGAGGCGCAAGGGAAGATCCCCCTCTTGATGGGCCACTCCGTCACGGCGCCCACCCGGTCGATCCTGGATCTGGACGACAGGACGATCGAGCAGGTGGAGCAGAGCTACATGCCGATGGACCAGGACCGGTCCTTTCAGATCGGGAACGTCGTGGCGACGCTCCGGCAGGGCCAGATCCTGTATCCTTGGCACCAGTTCGCCCTGGCCGTCATCAACCAATCCCTGGGGGACCGCCCCGTCTACTTCGCCTCCAGCGGGAGCGGCGGCGGGGAGTTGGGTCTCACGCCGTATTTGATCCGGGAGGGATTGGTGTACAAAGTCCACAACGGAGACCCGTGGGAATTCCTGCCCGAGGGAGTTGTGGAGCTACCCCCCTCCGAGTACCTGTCGGTCCTGGGCCTCCTCCTGAACGCTCCCCGCACGACCCGCCTCGTCTGGGAGGTCTACATTCATCGGAGCGGTCTCCCTGACGAGTGGTCCCACTGGCCCGATCGATCCACCATCGGCATCCCCAACTACTACGCCTGGGCGTACTACGCACTCTTTCAGGCAGCCACGCTGGCCGGCGACGAGGAGAAGGGAGAGAGAAACCGGGATCGGGGAGACGCCTGGGGGATTCTGGGTCAGAATTAGCCCAGAGCTAGCTCTCAATCCGAAGGACTCCCATGCCCGAAGGCAGAGGCCTGATCGCGGTGGGTCCGGCAGCGCCTTCCGTGCGGAGCTCCAGAATGGCGTCGAAGGCTTCGGGAGCCAGGTCCACGAGAGGCCCTCGGGTGAAGAGGAGGATTTGCGGGATGGTCGGCAGCAGGCCGCGGAGCGCCTCGACGAAGCGGTGCTGGGATTCCTCTCCCAAGCGGTCCACGGGATGGCCGATGAGGAGCGATCCGAATCGGCCGTCGCTCCGCTCGGCCACGCTCTCCGCCAGAGCCAGCCGAATGGAGAGGAATGCGGCGGCACGTTCCTCCTCCGAGACGGGGCCGACCCGGATGCCGCCGTCCAGGAGCATCACCCTCCCTTCCTCCCCGATCCCCATCCCCAGCAGGCGTCCTCCGGAGATGGTGTTGAGGTAGTGCCCGGCCCGGAGCGCCAGGTGATGACGAGACACCCGGACCGCCTCGTCCCTGAGAGCCGTCATGGTGGCATAGACCAGAGCCCGCTCGGGTGAGGAGCTCTCGCTCGGTTCGTCCGACGAGGCGGGCACTCCGTTTGCGGCCTCGACGGCAAGCCGGCCCTCCACGTCCCGCCACCTCTGCCGAAGTTCGTCCAGCTCCCTCACTTCGGCTCTGCAGCGCTCCACCAACTCGCTGCACTCCTCCAGCTCCGCGTTGTGGCGGACGGCCCGGCTCTCGATCTCCTGAAGAGAGTCGGGCTTCATCTCGAGCTGCTCCCACCGACGACGCCACCACTGCCCGTCCTGGACAATGGACTCCCACTCCTCCTGGAGCTCCGCCATGACCTCCTGGTAGTGATCACTGAGGATACGCCCACAGGTGGGACATTGGGTGTCGGGGCCCGCGCTCTCCATCTTCCGGATGCGCCCTCTCAACTCCCGGGCTCGATCGCGGTACGCCAGAAGGTGGGTCTCGGCGTCCTGGCGCTCCCGCAGCCACTCCATCCTCTGCACCTCCAGGTCCCCGGTGATCTCGTGGGCGTCGAACCGGTACCTGCCCAACTTCTCCTCCAGCTCCCTGAGACGTTCCGGGGCGTCCTCCAGGGCGTGGAGTTGGGTGCGCAGATCCTCCAACTCCGCCTCCAGGCGGAGTCGCCTGATCAACCGCTCATCGTCCTCCGCCGTAGCCAAGCCACCGGGTGACAGGTCGGGGAAGTCGGCGGTCATGCGACCGATAGCGCGGACCAGGTTACGGAAGCTCGGGAAGCCGGCAGCGATCCACGATCCCTTCCTCAGGAGCTCTGTGGAACCCTGAACGCCGTGTCCGGCCCAGAGGATCGCCAGGTCCTCGGCGGCCAGACCCACGAGTCCGGTGAGTCGAGCCCGGCTGGCGTCGAAAGCCGCTCCGGGCTCCCCGCCGGCCTTCAGGAAGACCGACTCGTTCGCTACCTCCAGGCGGAGGTCCACTCCCGCCTCCCGACCGGGGCTGCGGCTCCGAGCCTCCGAACCGGAGAGGGTGCCCCGGAGTCCTGCCGCCCATAGGAGGGAGTCCTGGACGGTTCGAAGGCCACGACCATCCCCCCCGAGAAAAGCAGTGAGCCCATCCCCCAACTCGACGGAGAGGGTTCCGAGAACCGGGAGTCCGGCACCCTTGAGATCCCGGACTCTCACGGCTTCTCCTCCGGCTCGCCAAGCTTCCCGGTGTACCTTTCCGCGATCTCCAGCAGGACATCCGCATCGTCCCCGTGCTTGAGGAGGGTGTCTCGCAACAGACCGGGCAAATCCAGCGCAGGGGCCCGGGCCGCCCCCGGGCCCACATCCTCGTCCACTGCGGTGGGGGTCACCGTCACCGCCAGGTGGAGGGCATCCTTCCTCAGGGTGGTCAGGAGCTCGCTATCCACCGACTCCAGCTCGGCCGCGGAGATCCCCTCGATCCGGATCTGCACGATCTTGTCCTCGATCCCGCCGGGCACCTCCCCCATCACCTCCCGGAGGCGCTCCACCGTGAGCGCCGCATCTCCCGGGCTGGCCTTGATGGGCGCTAGAGCCACGACAGGTCGACCGGGGACTGGATGAAAGGTGGACTTCTTCTTTTCCAGATCGTAAGTGAGAAATCCCTTCTCCTGCCCCGCCTCCTTCCAGGGACGCGGCCCGATCCTCTCCAGCGACCCGCTGTAATAGACCCCCGGCGCGACCTTCCTGTGCATGTGCTCGAAGCCGAGAGCCACGTAGTCCCATTGGTCGATGTGGAGGGGGAGCCCGTCTTCGTCGTCCTCGGCGATCGACGCGTGGGCCAGGAGAATGTTCCAACGCGCATCCGGATCGGACTCCAGGGAGGGAGGGGGGTCTCGTACCAAGGCCCGATGAGGGGCCAGCACCACGTGGGTGTCCAACTCCCTCAGATGGATGGGTCGCGAAGTGACCGTGGCGGCCTCCACGTTGGCGAAGGCGTCCACCGCCGCCAGGGCGCCGGGATCGCTGTGGTGGCTGGGAGTGTCCCGAGCGCCGGCCACCATGAGGATCCGGGTATCGGGCAGGGCGCCGCGGAGCGTCTCGAGGCCCCGGGACAGGACCACCAGAGCACCAGGTGGCGGATCGGGTCGATCGAAGATGTCCCCGGCCATCAGGATGATGTCAGGACCGACCTTCATCACCTCCTGGACGGCCAGCTGAAACGCCGTGGCAACATCCCGCTCCCGGACGTTCCACCCCCCGACCGCACGGTCGTATGCCCGGTGGCCGAGGTGGATGTCCGAGAAGTGGGCCAGTATCACGGCGTTAATCCTTCCTGGGGATCGGGCTCCGGAGATAGCTTCTCCTCCGGATTCAGGCGCAGGTCCAGAGCCTGCCCGTAGAGGAGGGCTCCCGCCGAGAGGCAGATCAAGCAGAGGAGGAGGATCGAAAGAGGGGTCAGCCGGGGAATCAGGTAGAGACCGGCACCCAGAAAGCCAAGACTGGCACCGAGAGCAGCGGGAGTGCCGACCCTGCGCCGGTCGGGACCACGACGAGCCTCCCACGTCACCATCCGTCCCAGCAGTCCCCCAACCGCAAAGAGGGGGAGCGCTCCCATGAGGCCAAGGCCCAGGCCCTGGGAGAAGGGTGTTGGCTCATAGTCCTGCAGAAAGCCCCAGACTCCGGCGTAGAGGGCCGCGACGGCGAACGCAATCAGGACGAGAGACCACCTGTGACGGAGACTCTCCACCCCGTCATCGATGAACTCCTCGTCAGGATTCGAGGCACCCGGTGTCGAGGCGGCGGGCCACACCGGAGCCGTCCAGAGCCCGACGGCGAGAGACATCATCTCCACCGTCAGAATGAGGGTGAGGGACCGGGTGAAACCCTCCGAGGAGTAGAGAAGGAGCCCCGCGGTCAGCTCGGCGACGGTGGCGGCTGCCGCGCCAACCAGAAGGGCGGGGAGCCAACTGCGGAGGGGGAGAAGATGGCTCACATCACAGCCCTTCCGTATCCCCTGAGGTAGTAGAGGAGAGCCTCCCCTTCCCGGGAGCCCCCGGCCAGGGCCTCGCCCACGACGATGGAGTGGTCCCCCGCCGGATACACCTGGGTGATCCCGCAGTCCAGCCAAGCGAGCACGCCCTCCAGGACGGGGCTCCCGGTGGCCTCAGACCTCTGTGCAATGTCGTCGAATCGACTCTCCCGAGGCTGTTCGGCGAAACGCCGGGCCAGATCCACCTGCTCTACGCTCAGGACGTTGACGGCGAAGGCACCGGAGTCCAGGAGGGGATCGTGAGAGGTGTTCTTTCGGTCAAGGCAGAAGAGCACCGTCGGGGGATCGATGGAGACGGAGGTGAAGGAGCTCACCGTCAGTCCAATGGGCACACGACCGTGTCCGACGGCCGTCACCACGCTCACGCCGCTGGGCCACTGCTGCATCATTTCCTTATACGCCTGGGGATCCATGTCCAACACCTCCGTTCAAACCGCATCAACTGAGGGAGACCTCCCCCAACCATCGCCTCTTGGGCAAGAATGTCCCAAGGGGGGATCAGCTTTGCGTTCGACCCACGCCCAAAGTAGCTTCCTCATGCCCAATCGGGGGGCTTTTTCTTTCCATGAGGTACCAGTGACCGCACGAATCGCCCGCTGGCCCTGGATTCTGGGGATTGTAGTCATGGCAACGGGATGCGACAACGTATCCTGGGGCAGATTCGACGTGAGCCTGAAGCCGCCCCCCGGGACGACCTCCGCCGCCACCACAGCTCAGGGGGCGCCTGAAGAGGTGGAGGACTCTCTTTCGGTTTCGCGAGAAAGGCACTTTCTCTTCCTGGCCACCCGTACCGGAAACAGCGCGGTACTCACACCCATCGGCGAGCTCGAGAGCGGAACCCTGTCTGCTCTGCCCCGGGAGGAGGAGGTCCCGGGATTCCGGGTACAATTCGCCCAGGAGAGGATGGCGCCCGGAGCTCGGTTCACGCTCTTCGCGGAAGGTACCCGGGTGGGAACGCTAACGGTGGGAGACAACCCTGCAACCGTGTCGCCGTACTGCCTGGCCCGAGCCCAGGTGGAGGGGACGGTGGAGCTCGTGCCCGGCGCCTCCGGGGCAGAGCGCTTCCTCGCCCTGGCCCACCACATCGGTGAGACCTTCGGCTACGGCAGCTACCGGAGTCACACCCACAACTACGATCAGCGGATCGCCTCGTTGAACATGGGCGCCAGTCTGATCCCTCAAGTGGGAGCGACCTGGCCCCCTTCCATCCTGGACATCCGCCGGGACATCCAGGTTTTCACGTTGAATGGGGAGGATCCCCCGGTGGTGGCCGCCACCTTCGTCTACCAAGATCAACTGCTCCAGCAGCCCGCTCCCGACATCGCATACTCCCTCTTCGTCCTGGGGCAAGACCGGGGAGCCGGTTATCGGCCCGTCTTCTTCCGCTACCGCAAGGTGGGAGAACAGGGCAAGGGCGCGCCCCGCTATCTGTCTCGCCTGGATTGGGACCGGGACGGCCAAGAGGAAATCCTCCTGGACGTCTTCGGCGAGCAGACCCAGTGGTTCGCGGTGGTGGGTCGCAGGGGCAACCGCTGGCAGACCGTGTTCGAAGATCCGTGCGCGGACGCCTCCTCCTTCTGAACCTGGCACTGGCCCTCCCTTCCTGCGCGGGTGAAACGTCCAGGGGTGGTTCCGGATGCGCCCAGGCCTATGCGGATCAGGGTTTGGATCTCCACGCCGTCGTGACGGACGACGCCGGATTCGAGCACTGCTTCCAAGCCCCGCCGGCCCGCATCCTCTCTCTGGTCCCATCCGTCACGGAGACCCTGCGGCTCCTTGGGGCGTCGGAATCACTGGCGGGCAGAACCGACTACGACACGCTGGCCGCGCTGGCCCACCTTCCAACTGTGGGGGGAGGGCTCCATCCGAACTTGGAGGTTCTGTTTGCCCTGGAGCCCGATCTCGTGATCCGCTTCGTGGGTGAGTCGGACCAGGCGACGCCGGCGCGTTTGGACGACCTGGGCATCCCACACTTCTCGGTCAATCCCAAGAGCATCCGGGATGTCCTGACCATCGTGGAGATGCTGGGCCAGATCGTAGGAGAGGAGGAGGCGGCGGAGCTGATGGCCTCGGAGGCGGACGAGGAGCTGGCCCGGATCGCCCACGCCGTCAGGAATCTTCCCCGCGTGCGGGTCGCCTACCTGCTGGGAGGCACGCCTCCCTGGGTCGCCGGCCCCGGCACCTACATCGAGGAGCTCCTCACCATCGCCGGCGGTGACAACGCCTTCCACGACCTGGGCTCTCCCTACTCCGGAGTGAGCCCCGAGCAGCTCATCGCCCGGGACATCGCCGTTCTCCTGGCCCCCGACGGGGTGGATCTGGACCTGCCATCCTCCCACCCACCCGTCGTCCGTGTGTCGCCACAGATCGAGATCCCCGGACCGTGGATGACCCGGTCCGCCATGGAGCTGGCCCGGGCACTCCATCCCGAGGCTCGCATCCGATGAGTGGGGCGGGCGGCCGCGGTTTCCCCGTGGGCGGGATCACGGCGCTCGTGATCCTCCTCCTTGTCACCGTCATCTCGGTCCTCCTCAGCGTCCGCTTCGGCTCGGTGTCCATGTCCACCGCAGAGGTGTTGGCCGCCCTGACGGGCCGGGGACCCGAGACCCAGCAGTGGATTGTGTTCGACTACAGGCTGCCCCGGGCCCTTCTGGGCGTCCTGGTGGGAGGGGGGCTGGCCCTGGCCGGTGCGGTATTCCAGGCTCTTCTCCGGAATCCACTGGCGGAGCCGTACATCCTGGGCATCTCCGGAGGATCGGCCTTCGGAGCGGTCCTGGTGCTTGCGTTGGGACTCACCGCCGCCAGCTCGTGGGCTCTCCCCGTGGCGGCCTTTGCCGGGGCGCTGGTGGCCATCGTCCTGGTCTTCCGGGTAGCCGTTGCCGCCGATCGCAGCATGGACGTCCGGGTGCTGCTACTGGCGGGTGTGGTGGTGGGCGCCTTCTTCTCCGCCTGCATCGCCTTCATCCTGGCCGTGTCTGAAGCCCGCACGGTGAGGAGTGCCGTCCTCTGGATGATGGGAAGCCTGTCGGGGGCGGATTGGACGAGCGTCGGGCTCGCGGCGGTTTATACGATTCCCGCGTCACTCCTCATTCTGAGCCTGGGGAGGTCCCTCAATCTGATGGCCATCGGCGAGGAGACCGCTTCCTACCTGGGCACCGATGTGGAGCGGGTTAAGAAGATCGCCTTCGGGGTGGCATCGCTGATCACCGCGGCAGGGGTGGCGGTGGCTGGGGTGATCGGCTTCGTGGGCCTGATTATCCCCCACGGAGTCCGACTGCTCACCGGATCCGACCATAGGGCGCTCCTGCCCCTCTCCTTCCTGGCCGGTGGCATCTTCCTCACCCTGGCGGACCTGGTGGCCCGGACCGCCCTTGCTCCCATCGAGATCCCCATTGGGGTGATCACCGCTTTCGTGGGCGTTCCTCTCTTCCTGGTCCTCCTGAGACGGAGTCTGACGGTATGAGGTGGGGACGGTTGGAGCCCGGAGGCGGGCGATGAACTTCCGGACGCGAGATATTGTGGTGCGGTACGGACGCTCGCAGACCCCCGCTCTGGCGGGTGTCACCATGGAGGTGCCGGAAGGGGGGCTCTACGCGGTGCTGGGGCCCAACGGATCGGGAAAATCCACCCTCATGAGAGCGCTTCTGGGGACAGTGGCTCCGCTGGAGGGAGAGGCGTGGGTGGGAGAGAAGCCTGTTTCGGAGTGGGAGCGAAGGGCGCTGGCCCGTGCGGTGGGGGCGGTGCCGCAGGCGGAGACAATCGCCTTCCCCCTCACCGTCCGGGAACTGGTGGCCATGGGGCGCTACCCCCATCTCGGTGCGCTCCGTCCCGAGGGTGAGCGGGACGTCCGGGCCATCGACTCTGCGCTGGAGTGGTGTGACGCGACCCACCTGAGCCGACGGGATGTGACGACGCTCTCGGGTGGGGAATTCCAGCGGGTGCGGATCGCCAGGGCGCTGGCCCAGGAGCCGCAGGCTCTGGTCCTGGACGAGCCCACCGCAAGCCTCGACATCCGCCATGAGATGACGATCGTCCGCCTTCTGAGGGAGTCGGCGGACCTGGGGATGACCGTGGTGCTCATCACCCACAACCTCAATCTGGCGGCCCGTTTCGCGGACCGGCTCCTCCTTCTGGACGCTGGAAAGGTGGCGGCGGAGGGGAGTGTGGAAGAGGTGCTACGGGAGGACATCCTGCGAAAGGTGTACCGCTGGCCGGTGACGGTGGGAAGGGACCCGGTTACAGGTGCCCCCCAGGTAACTCCGCTCCTGGAAGAGAGGGCGGACGGACCTCAGTAGCCGGGTGGCTCCGCCTCCCCCATCAGCACCCGGTAGCTCTCGTACCTCTCCGGATCGATCCCTCCCTCACCCAGCTTGTCACGAACTCCACAGTCGGGCTCGTGGAGGTGGGTGCAGTTGCGAAAGCCGCACTCTCCCCGGACATCGTCGAACTCGGGGAAGCAACGGTCCAGCGCCGCCGGTTCCACCCCCCAGACACCCACGTCGCTGAAGCCGGGCGTGTCTGCCACACACCCTCCGAAGGGAAGCACTATCAGACGTGAACTGACTGTGGTGTGACGTCCTCGTCCCCGCCTCTTGCTCACCGCTCCGATGCGGAGCTCCAGACTGGGCTCAAGGGCATTCAGGAGGCTGCTCTTCCCCGCCCCGGAGGGTCCCACCAGGGCCGAGGTTCCGGAAGACAGGACATCCCGGAGATCTTCCAGGCCCAAGCCGGACACCGTGCTGGTCTCTATGACGCGGTAGCCGATGCCGCGATAGAGCTCGACGAAGCTCTCGGCCCGCTCGGGCGCTCCTTCGAGATCGAGCTTGTTCATTACCAGAACGGGCTCCAGATCGTTCACCTCCCCGATGACCAGCAGCCTGTCGATGAGGTTCACCCGGGCCTCGGGCTTCAGGGCCGCAACGACGATCACGAGGCGATCGACATTGGCCGCAAGGAGCTTGGCGCCCCGCCCCCCGACGCCGCGCCGGGCCAGTCTGGTCCGCCGGGGCAGAACCTCCTCGATGGTGGCACTTCCATCGGCAGCTTCCGCCACCTGGACCCGGTCACCGATTACGACCTGGCCTCCGGTCCGGTCCTCCAGCTTGAGTCGACCGCGGAGGGAGCTCTCCAGGACCCGGCCGTCGTCCAACGCCACCTCGTACACACCGCCGCCGGTCTGGCGGACCGTGCCGGTCAGCAAGGGGAGGGCCCCTCAAACGAAAAACCCCCCGGGAGCGTCATCGAGACGATCTCCCGGGGGGTCCGATTCGGATGGCCTTGCGGGCAAGGCCCGTGGCCGGCGATCACGCTGCGAAGGATTCGAGGGCCGTTCCCTTGTCCCCTTCCCGCAGCCGCCGAAGCGCACGGTCCCGAAGCTGACGAATACGCTCGCGGGTTACCCCGAGCATATTCCCGATCTCCTCCAGCGTGTGCTCCCGCTCCCCTTCCAGGCCGAAGTAGAGGCGCAGCACCTTGGCGTCACGGGCCTCGAGGGTCTCGAGGGCCTCACCGACGGCCTCGGTGAGAAGGCGGCTCTCCACGTCCATCTCGGGCTCTGCGGCCTCTTCGGAGATGAAGCGCTCCACGAGCTGAGAGTCCTCGGAGTCGCCGATAGGCGCATCCAACCGGATCTCGGCCGCGTTCAGAGTCTGAAGGGACTCCACCAACTCCGGCGTCAGTTCGGTGGCCTCGCTGAGCTCCTGGGGGCTGGGCTCCCGCTTGAGCTCCTGCTTGAGCCGCTCCTTCTCGCGAAAGATGCGGGCAAGGTCCGACGCCCTGTTCAGGGGGACCCGTACCGCCCGGCCCTGATTGGCCAGAGACGCCAGGATCGCCTGACGAATCCACCAGACCGCATAGCTGATGAACTTCACGCCCTGCTCCGGATCAAACTTCCGTGCAGCCGTCACCAGCCCGACATTTCCCTCCTGAATCAGGTCCGTGAGAGAGACGCCGCGGTTCTGGTACTTCTTGGCCACGCTGATCACGAAGCGCAGGTTCGCTCGCGCGAGCTTTCGGATGGCGTCCTCGTCACCATTCTGGGCCAGGGCGCCAAGCTCCTTCTCCCGCTCCGGGGAGATGAGCTCGTGCCGGCTCACGTCTCGCAGGTACTGATCGAGGGCAGACTGCTCCTCGATGGACGCGCCAAAACCGGCCAGGAGATTCTGATTCCGGGCCTTGCGCTTCCGTGGAGTTGCAGTCGCGGTGCTCATTGTCATCTATTTCCCAAGTGGGACCTTAATGTGCGGTTCCCGTTAGATCTTCGGCTCTAGTGTAGCCCTGCTGATCGATCAAATCAGGAAACCCCGGAGACCGCCCGGGGTCGGGGAGGAGGACCACTTACGCTCCGTAGCCATTCAAGCTATCACCACACCCCCCTCTTGTCCAGAGCTTTCGGCACCAGTTACACCCCCCGCTCGAATGGAGGTTCCCCTCCCATCACTCTTCCAGCGACACCAAATCCAAGACCCGTTGAATCGAGAGGTCCCGGCGCTCGAAGGTGAAGACCCTGAGCACCCGGGACGTGGTGTAGAGCTCCTGAGCCACCCTGGGGAGGTCGATCACTCCCGGGAGCCCGGCGGGACCCAGGCGCTCCACCTCCCCACTCCTCCGCTCCAAGAGGAGATCCAGGTGGAACATGGCACTCTTCAGCGGAAAGTCGATGAAGACTTCCCCCGGCTGGAGGTCCAGCTCCGCGGCTAGCTCGTCCTCGGCCCTGCGCCGCTCGGGCGAATCCAGCGCAACCCAATCAGCCAGCTGCGTTCCCTCCAGCTCGGCGGCGGTGAGCTCCACCGCGCGCTTGGGAAGCCGGCGATTCCTGAGAGCCGGGAGCCATCGTGTGACCAGCCGTTCGGCCACCTCCTGCGACCCCGACATCTCGCCGGCTCTGCGCTCGATGTCGTGGAGGAGCTCCTCGTCGGTGGGGCCCACCAGCTCGTCCGAGTCGATGATGCCCGATCCGACCGCCTCCTCCACTATCCTTTTATAGAGCGCTGACGCGGCCCGAACCCCGTGGTGCCAGTAGACATTCCTGAACATCTGGTACTTGGCGAAGAGCACCGACTCCAGCGCAGCCACCGCCTTCTCCTGGACGCCCACCTCGTAGAGGCCGGTCTCCGGATCGGGGAGGAGCGCCAGGGCCTGGATGAGGCGATCCACATCCACCACTCCGAAGGGCACGCCGCAGAAGAGGGCGTCTCGCCGGAGGTACTCCATCTTGTCGAGATCGAGGCTCCCGGAGACCAGCCCCCGGAGGGGCATCCCGTCGGTCCCCCGGATTAGACCGTAAATCCGCTCCGCCGAGCCAGGGCCCACCGAGGCCAACGCCTCGGCCAGCTCCTCCGATTCGAAGAAGCGATGGCTCACCTCCTCGTGGTCCCCGGGAAGGCGATCCGGCTCCAGCTCCTCCAGGGCGTGGGAGAAGGCGTAGTGCCCGATGTCGTGGAGGAGCGCTGCGTAGGGGATCAGCTCCTTCCCCTGCCACACCTCGTCCGGAGCGCCTCCGCGCTCCTCCAGCAAGCGGAGGGCCGTCAGAGTAAGGTGATAGACTCCGAGAGCGTGGTCGAAACGGGTGTGGGTGGCTCCCGGATAGACGAGGTGGGCGAAACCCAGCTGCCGGATATATCTGAGTCGTTGAAAGGCGGAGGTATCCACGATCCGCACGGCCACCGGGTCGAGACGGATCGAGTTCCAGAGGGGGTCGCGTACGACCTTGAAACGTGACTCGGCAGGCATGGTGGAGAGTACGATGGGGTGTGGGGGCGGAGCAATGGGGTTGAGGGGCCGACCCTCCGCGTCACACTGGCGCCCCCGCCCCCCCGGCGTATCTTCCCCGAAGAAAAGGCGAATCTGATGCCATGACCGGAGTGACAGCCACCCTGCGTGAGTACGTTCGCGCCCACGCCGAGAATCGTCCCGGTATCTACCGCATGACCGGACCCGGAGACGAGCTCCTCTACGTGGGGAAGTCGGTAAGGGTCCGCAGTCGCCTCCTGTCCTACTTCACCGCCGAGCGAGGAGAGAAGGCCGCGGAGCTGATCCGGGTCACCTCCAGCGTCGATTGGGACTACGTGCCCAACGAGTTCACCGCGCTGGTTCGGGAAATGAAGCTCATCCAGCGGTGGCGCCCCAAGTACAACGTCCAGCACAAGCGGAATAGGGCGTACGCCTTTGTGAAGGTGACGGTCGAGCGGGCACCGAGGGTCGTGCCGGTCAAGAAGGTCGCCGACGACGGAGCCACCTACTTCGGGCCCTTCCCCAAGGTGGGAGACGTCTTCTTCACCATCCGGGATCTGTCCCAGGTCCTGGGGCTCAGGGACTGTGCCGGTCCCACACCCATCTTCTTCGGGGATCAGATGGAGATCTTCGAAGGGGGTCGGACGCCCCGCTGCATGCGGGCCGATACCCGAAGCTGTCTGGCACCGTGCTGCGGGAGCTGCACCGAGAAGGAGTACAGGGCCCGTGTGAATGCGGCCCGGCGGTTCCTGGAGGGGAGGGGATGCGAGCCGCTACGGGTGCTGGAGAGCCAGATGGAGACCGCCGTGTCCCGCATGGACTTCGAGTACGCGACCCTGATTCGGGACCGGCTGGAGCGTCTCCGGGAATTCCAGGAGCACCTGACCGCTTTTCGGGGGCGGGTGGAGAGCCTCTCCTTCCTCTACCGGGTGCCCGGATTCAAGGGTGACGATCGTCTCTACCTGATCCGAAAAGGACGTATCCACGACGAGATCCCCTATCCGAGGAGCCCGAAGGAGCGAAGTCGGGTAGCGGCCCGGGTGGAACAGGTTTTCGGGGAGGCGGATCCGGGTCCGGAGGCGCTGACACCGGAGGCGGCGGCAGAGATCCTCCTGGTGGCTCGCTGGTTCGAGCTCAGGAAGAAGGAGCGGAAGCGGACGATGCGCCCGAAGAAGTGGTTGAAGAAACGGACCTTCAGCTCTCGAAGACGGTCCGCCCCCCCACCACCGTCCGCTCAACCCGGATCTCCTTGATCGCGTCCGGATCCACTTCGTGCGGGTCCTGCGCAAGAATGACGAAGTCCGCGAGCTTCCCGGGGGTGATCGATCCCTTGTCGTTCTCCTCGAAGGAGGCGTACGCCCCGTTGCGGGTGCACACCCGAAGCGCCTCGTCCAGGGCGATCCGCTGACTCGGCCCCCACACCCGGCCTGAGAAGTCCTTCCGGGTGACCATGCTCTGGAGCGCCATTAGCGGCTCGTACGGCCCTGGAGAGTGGTCCGAGGCCGGAGCGACCGGAATGCCGTAGTCGAGGAAGGAGCGGTGGGCGAACATCCACTCCATCCTGGCCTCGCCGTACTCCACCCACTTCTCGCCGTGGTAGTGGGCATAGGTATAGAAGGGGGTCGGAATGGCGCCGACGGCCTTGATGCGGGCCAGGAGGTCCGGATTCACCAGCGAGCAATGCGCGATGCGGTGCCGGGGGTCCGGCCGCGGCCACATCTCCTGCACCCGTTCGTAGGCGTTCAGGACCATGTCGATGGTCACATCGCCGTTGGCGTGGATCGCCACCTGCCACCCGGCACGGTGGGCCTCCTCCACGGCGTCGTGGATCTCCTGCTGAGACATGGTGAGGATGCCGTAGTCGTCGGGGCGCCCCTCGTAGGGCGTGCTCATGCGCATGGTGCGCTCCGACGCGGATCCGTCGGCGAGGAACTTTGCCGAGCCGACCTTCAGCCAGTCATCCCCCAGCCCTGTACGGACTCCCGCGGCCCGTAGATCGTCGTAGGAGGATCCCCGCGCCATGGCATACACCCGGAAGCTGAGCTCACCCGCCTCCAGCGCGTCCTGATAGGCGACAAAGTCACTCCTGGACGTCCCCGCCTGGCACACAGAGGTGAGGCCGGCCGCCGCCATCTTCCGTGAGATGAGCGTCACGGCCTCCTGGCGCTCCTCCCGGGTCGACTCTCGGGGGATAAGGCGGGACAACACCCTCCGGGCCCGCTCTGCGACCTTGCCGGTGAGCTCTCCGCCCTCCCGGTAGAAAGCCCCTCCGGGAGGGTCTGGAGTGTCGACCGTGACTCCCGCGAGGCGGAAGGCCATGGAGTTGTAGACCCCGGTGTGCCCGCCCCGGTGTCCCACCACCACCGGATGGTCGGGCACGGCCTCGTCCAGATCTCTCCGCGACAGTGGACGGCCCTCCTGCTGCTTGGTGTCGTCGTACATGAATCCGACGACCCACTGGCCGGGCGGCGTGCGACCGGCCCGCTCTCGGAGAGCCTGCTGGATGCGAGCAATGCTGCCGAGATTGGTGTTGACGTTCTTGAGCTCGTTCAGGCCGGCACCGGAAGGGTGTGAGTGAGCATCGATGAAGCCCGGCAGCACGGTCGTCCCTCCCGCGTCGATCACCTCCGTGCGCCCTCGGGCGATCAGATTCGAGACGTCGTCCGTGCTCCCCACCGCCACGAAACGACCACCTTGGGCGGCAAACGCCTCCGCTGTCGGGCGGTC
>SDBT01009750.1_pt1 | contig 15550 bp, 18 predicted proteins | sample 2277101 | NCBI WGS metagenome assembly SDBT01 (sample SAMN10404973, study PRJNA504765) | marine sediment metagenome | isolation source: marine sediment core GS10_PC15, 103 cmbsf | place: Arctic Ocean: Southern Knipovich Ridge | collected 2010 | reverse complement strand
CAGAACCGTGTATAGGTTGTACTCCTGAGCCGCCAGTGCTACGTTTGAATTGTCCCGCGTCGAGATCATCTGGAACGTGACGCCCTTGACACCGAGCCTACGGATACCTGTACCATTGACTCCAGGCCGCTGGATGATCTCGTTCTCCTGGCGGAGTAACAGCGGTGCACCGTTCCGACCCACCGGGTTGGTGAACGTTACAAATGGGAATTCGCCTAGGGAGTTTGCTGCCATGATGAAAATGATCTACAAGGTGTTATTTCTTTGTGTAATTGCAGGTTCCCTTGTTGGAGTTCAGTCAAACATGAGTGAGGCTATGATTGCCGTTGCTATATCACTTGCGTCGATCATGTACTTAGATTTTTCTAACGGTGAACGTTCCGCTTGATCACTTTTCGGTTACCGTTTCCATTGCCGTTTTGTTTTAGAAGTTCGTTTTGTTCTTCCAGGAGAGCGTTGTTTCTGTCCATTTTTTCTTCTAGGGATTTCAAGCTGAAATCGGATTCTCTTCTCGCAAGTATCTCAGTTTTAGCTTGTTCCGTCAGCGGATTTTCTATACCGGTAATATCCCTCAAGTTCTTTTCGAGAAAAAACAATGTGGCTTCCCGAAAATTTGCGGCGCCTTCAAGAAAAGTAGTCCCACCCTTTGCTCTACGAAGTTGAGTGATTCGGAGCTGCTCTTCTTTTTCCGCAATGGTGATTCCGCCCTCTTTTACAAATTGAGCTTGAAGTTCGGAAACATTAGCCTTTCCTTTTTCAATACCTGGTCCGATTCCCTCACGTGCAATGCCCACTCCTTTCTCAAATCCTGCTCGGTCCTTCTGGAATTTTGCGAACAGCTCGAAATCACCTTCCTTTTGACCTGCCAATAGTCCCAGAGCAGAAACGAGAGTCTTCTGGCCGAAAATCTGTTTGAGAACTGGAACCCGCCTTTCTTCTGGTAAGGTTTCAAGCCGCTCGTTAATCAACTTGAGAACTTCGGGTAGCGTCTCTCCGACAAGATCGACTTGTTCTTTTTCGAGTCCTAGTTTTCCAAAAGCTTTCACTCCTGATGTTTCCGGTGCGGCCAATCGAAGAAGAGTATTCTTGAATCCAGTAGCACCCTGTGCTGCCCCAAGTTTTGAATTCAAGATGACGGCTGCGGAAAGAAAATCTTCGTCGGAGACTCCTAAGTCTGTTGCAACAGACTTCGACTTTGAGAATTCGGCCAAATCGGGAGCCTGAAAAGGAGTGCTTGCAAAAACGCCCCTAACTCTAAGCCCTAGCGCCAGGAGATTTTTACCGGTCTTCTTTTTTCCTCCTGCGAGCAGTTGCTTTGAGAATGCTGAAACAAATTCTTCAAGATCCGCATCTTCTCCTTGGTTTGACGCTTGCAAGAAAGAAATAAACGCTTCGGTAGCTCCAGTTGTCAACGGTTTGTTAAAACCCTGAGAAACGAGCTCAGTGTTGACTCGATCAATCGCAAGAATGCCAAAACCGGTTTTCTGAGCAACGACTGCCGTCCGTTTTTGTGCCTTCTCAGATTGCAGATCAGTCAGTCCAGCTTGAATTTGCAACTTTTTGGCAGACTTCTCAAGTACAATAAACGTTCGTTCTGCTTCGCGCCGTAATTCTTTTGCTTTAGAAATGCCCACCAAAAGAGCACTGCCGATACCGCTCGCCAGCAAAGCCGTCTTCGCAAACTGAACCCCCGCCTTCGCCATATCAGCCCGCATGCTGCGAGCACCCTTACGTCCCTTCTTGCTCGCCATCTCCAGCCTGTTCCCTAGCTTCTCGACCTTCTTTTCGAGCGCAGTGATAACTGCGGCAGTGTTCCCAACCTGTGCCTGGAGTCTAAGGGTGACATCAGCGGCCATCAGACCATCTCATTCGCTTTCAGGCAGATTGCAGCCCGGCTTGGCCGGTATCTACAGTCTGGGTTTCGGTACCATCGGAGGAATTCGCAATTGCCGGCGTTGAATCGTCGCTTTTTTTTTCATCAGACTCGGCTTCGACGTACTGCTTCCACAACGCACCTTCAACGGCGGCTTGGAAAATCTGCACGTAGTTTTCGGACGTGACAAGCCCCAGCTTCGTGATCTCATGTTTTCCGAGGCGATAGTTGATTGAGAGCAACTGGCAGCAGACGTCCCATGCTTCTGCCCTCTCCATATCCTCTTCGCCAAGGAACACGTTCCAAATCTTCTCGGACAGTTTCCACGCCCATTCCCATTGCGGAAGAATCTTCTCGGCGAACCCGTCGCCGTTCTCTCCCCAAGACTGCGGGATGTTCGGCGTACCGTTCGGTTCCCGGATGATCGGGCAGATCCAGTCCCAATCGTCCCCCAGCCGGTACTCGTAACCGGAGACGATCGTCGGGCGAATCAACTCCGGCGGCGTCGGTCTGTTTTCGGTGTCAATCCCCAGCCAGTACCCGTCATGGTTTTCCCACTCCTGAGTCTCTGAGTCGTAACCGTTTACTCGCGGCAGATTTCCGGTCTCAGGGATCGGGTAGACGTAGCAGCCGCACTTCCCGTCCGGTCCGTGGACTATCGAAGTGACGATCACGTTATGCGACGGCTGCCAGTTCCTAAAAAGGTCGCGGAGCGAAAGGGTAACCCCGCGACCCTTCAGGAACGGCGGCGATATTTGGGATGGGTCCACGTCAGGGAAGTAGTAGAGAAATCCGGCCATTATTCAACGTCTGCTCCTAACAGTTGGCTGTACGCTTCGGCAATCGTGATGTTCTCACGCAACGCAAGATCGTGCGCTTCCTTCGGGGTCGCTGACCGAGATGTTGTTCCGGTCACCCCTACGGTGTTGCGTCCTGCAACGCTCGAATCTTCAAGTTCGCTGTCGACCCGCTGGAGTTTGTTATGAAGATGTTCGCCGTCACGTCCGCCGTTATCTGATTCGAGTGCACTGAATTTGTCGTCCATGTGATCGGCTCGTTTGCTACAAGAGTTAAGCTGTCGGTCGGCGCGCTGCCACTGTTTGTTTCGATCAGGATGTCCTGGTCACTTTCGATGTACAGCGAGGTCATCGCTGACTGATCGATTAGAAATGTGATCTCAAGGTCGGTCGAAGAATCAGCTACTGCCTCATCGATGTTGACCTCGCTGGTGCCGGAACTTTCAACGGTCTGGCTCAGAATCACGCCGCCCTGTTCCACGCTGATCGTCGTTTTATGTATGATTGCCATGTTTAACCCTTACGGAATAGTCGCGTTGGTTGCTGTAATCAGCGGGATTGTTGTATCGTTCAGAGCGGTCAACACTGCCTTGATCGTGGTCTGTGCAGGCGTGTTGCCGTCGCCGGATTGCGTCTCTGTCCAATAGTGGCCGTTCAAGCCTGTGAACGAGAGATGTTGAGACGTCCCGTTCGCAACACGCGACACGCCACCCGACTGATTCTTGGTCAGCTTGCGGCCGTAAACGACGATGCCGGTTGAACCATTAAGAGCCACGCCGTCGACCCCGGTCGTGACAACCGGAGAGACCTCAGTCGTGACGACCGTGATAACCGGCTTCGTAATCCTGAGAGCTATCTGAGTCGGCCACACGTTCCCGTCACCGCCCTCGATATCGAGTTCGATCCCGCTTTCGATGGTGGCTGACTTAATTGTGTTCGCACCGAGTTGTGCCCCGTTGATATAGACGGGACCGACCATAAACCGTTCCGTGTCTGTGACATTGGAAGGGAGCGTCTGGGAGCCTGCCGGGACGAGCGGTTCATTCGAGCCGTCGAAGCCGACAGTAATCACCGAATCGACAGTCCCCACGGAATCATGCTGCAATCCGATTTGAGTCCAATGGATGTAACCGAGCGTCATTGTGATTTTGAGGTGCGAGGAGCTCCCGCGAGCTACCGGACCGGTCGCGGCTGCCAATTTCCAGAAAAACGCCGTCGATGCTGCAATCCCAGCACCGATGAACGGAGCGTTCGCCAGCACGGTTGCAATCTGAGTCGAGGAGAAATCAATCGTCGGAGTCTGCGAAAGGACTGCCGAAAACAGCGGATGCACGTTCGCGGAACCGTAGCCGGTCTCTTCCTCGACGTTGTAGTTAATGGATTTGCTCGCCAACTGGCTGATGTAAGCCGGGCCAGGAAGCTGGATCAGGTCGAGTCGTGAGATTGTCATGGTTTATCCTGCCTTTTGCGGCCTGATGGTTCTCAAGGCGCGATCAACAAACCGCTTTGTCTTTGCTTCCATTCGACGCGACATCAAAAACCGGTGTCGCCGTGAAACGCGGGTCACTTCTTCCGATTTGTCGGGATGGCCGGGTGTCTTATGTTTCGGATTACGGAAATAAATCGGTGAGTCCAAGCGGACCGTGACGCCGGTGCCTGTCGCTTTGATCCGAGGACCGTGAGTAAGAAACCGCCGCGACTTCCCTCGAAATACGAGGTCGTCACGTTTGCCTTGACCACGCCCGATGATCCGCTTTGTTTTCAGCCAGTCCTCATCTCGCGGCATGTGTTGGAACTCAGATCGTGCTGATGGCCTAAAATGGTCCGGCAGAAGTTCTCGATGCCAATACTCACCGATGTCCTGGAAAACGAGTCGGCGGATACGGGTCATGTCCTTCCTCAGCCGAGGGAGCTTGGAGAGAACCACGCTTTTGAGTTGGATGACCATCAGATCCCGATTCCCCAAGTCACTAAATACACCGCAAAAAAGAAGTCGCCGATACTGTTCGCGTCCTCGTCCCCAGAATCGGATAACAGCAAAAGGTTGGCACTGATGATTGGTAAGTGTGAAATATCCGAGCGTGGATTGTCTTTCGCTGATAGATCGACTACTTCATCCATCACCGGACCAAAAAAATTAGCTGCATCAACCGTTGCAGCATCAAGGTCAAATTTATAAAGCGGATTCGTGTCTTTTGTCATGTACAACCCGACGTTCCCATCGGGTATTAAAAAGTTTGCGTCTCCGCCTGAAATCTGTTGATAGTTATGCGAGTCGCCGACCATGATGCAGGCGAACGGTCTTGCTATTTTTTCCTCATCATTGCGGGTAAAACTGATATGCCTTAATGCGTCCGTCGCCGTATCCGAATTCGTTTCCCGCTGGAACTCTTTCGACAGACTGACCATCGTCCGAAGCTGAGTGATCGGGAGTGCAAGCGAACCTTTCGGAGTTGGAAAACTCATAACCCAATGTTGACCCTCCCGCTGTTGACGACTTTCGATTGTTTCCACTGAATCAGCAACGAATCATCATCCTCGAATGCAACTTCGACGAAGTCCCAGTTCACGTCGAGATACTTGATGTAATCGCCACGCTTCACTTCAGTGATTCCATCCGTGTCTGATTTTTTAATCAGGAACGTGACGACCCGCCGCTTGACTTCGTGATACTGCTCTTTTTCAATCGTGAATAAAGGACCGCCACTCAGAGTTGCGTTAAACGTTCGTTTGCCACCGCCGCCGACCGAGTGATAGTCAATACTGACCGCGAATTCGTCAGTGTCGAAGAAGACATCATCGAGGTCAGATGTCATCAAGGCTTTCAGAGTCATCGAACACCAGTCAGCTTTATAAAGTCGATCTCCACAGAGTCAGTATTGGCGTCTGACGTTTTCTGAATCTGGAAGAACGGTTGAACGCCGCCTGTGTGGTTGCTCATGTCGAACGTAGTCGCCGATCCGGATCGAGCATCATCAATAAAAAACTTGACGGACGTGATAACAGAGAAATCGATTTTGAAATGCTTCCAGGCGTTAATCAGCGTCGTGCCGGAAACAATATCATCGTTGTTTTCGGATGCGTCGTCAGTCTCTAGCACGAGGTTGGTTGTAGAGTCCGCTCCGACCACACGGAATAAGGCGTTGACAGCCATCGTGTCGATCGCGTCGTTACGGTCGCCGGTAATGCCAAAAGCAAACATCGTCGTTGCATCAACGGCAGACTGTCCCATGCGGACTCTCGCTTCGTATATACGCAGTTTGTCGATATCCAGAGCCAGCTTGTCTCCGAACGACAGACAGACGTTTTGGGCCTCTGCCTGCGAGTCGAATGCCAACTCGGCGACACCGAAAGCAAACGCACCTGTGCTTTCTCCGTGGTCCAGCCTCGTATACGTTGGAGTACCGGCAGAAGACGTGTCGGTAATCACCCACCGGTCGCCCGCCGACGCAGCGACACCAAACGTGCCACCACCGAAGAAATCATCTTCCCATTCCCACTTATGTCTCATATCAACTGACATTATCGCGTTCCTGCTACAAGGAGATAATCGATGTGGACTGCGTCAACGTTGGCGTCTGACGTTTTCTGAATCTGATAGAACGGCTGGATTCCGCCCGTATGGTTGCTCATGTCAAACGTCGTTGCCTGAGCAACACGCTTGAGCACATCGTTAGAATCAGCCAGGAAGAACTTGACCGCAGTCTTGACGGAGAAGTCCATCTCCCAGCGATGCCACGTGTCGTCGGCAAGTGAGATGCCCGTTGCAACGTCGTTGTTGTCGACAGTGCCGTCGTCGGTCTCAGCAACGACCGTGTTCACTGCAGATCCAGACGCGAGACGGAACAATGATGCAACAGCGACCGTATCGATGGCATCGTTGCGATCTCCGGCAATCCCCCAAGCGAGCGTGGTCGTCGCGTCCTTGAGAGTTCCATCCGGTGCCAACCGGATTCGACCCTCAGCGTGCTGGAGACTGTTAAAGTCCCAGCAGAGTTTGTCGCCGAAACTCAGGCAAACGTTCTGTGCCTCCGCCTGGGAATCGAATGCCAACGCTGCAACGCCAGGCGCATTGACAGCGGCGCCTTCACCATGATCGAGTCGGGTATACGTCGGCGTCCCGGCAGAAGACGTATCAGTGACCACCCAATCGTCACCGGCACTCGCAGACGTGTCGAACGTTGCGGCACCCGCAAAGTCCTCAAAGTATTCCCACTTGTTTTTGCTACCGGAATAGCTACCCATGATCGTCTCCTTTATTCAGGCCGTGAGGCCAAGTTTTACTGTTGGGGATTGTTAGCCCTGGTTTTTTTAGCCTTGGCCGCTTCTTTTTCCGCTCTGACATCTTCAGCACGCTGGACGCGGGTAGCGATTTTTTGAACTTTTCCAACATCTTTTCCTGCAGCGATGATGTCGTCGCACTCTTTATCAAAGAGCAGATTGCACATCGCAGCCGCCTCTTTGCGGCTTACAGGACCGTCGCCTTTTTCGTTTTTGCAGCATTCCTGAACGGTGTTGCGTACAGCCACTAGGTCAGGGTGCGGAGTTTTCTCTTGCTCTGTTCTCAAGTCTACATGAGCCATGTTTTGTCCTTTTCGGATTACGTGTTGCCTTGATACAGGCCACGGAAGTCGATCGCCTTAGGCTTGTAGGTCTGGCGGATTTTGTATTTGATGGTGTCGGTCGTGAAACCGTCTTCACGGTCCAGAACAGGAGCTTCTTCACCCTGCAGAAAAGTGAGTTCGACGGTGTCGACCACGTTGTTATCAGCGGCCAGATACCAGGCGGTAGTGCTGTCGCCGTCGAGGTGTGCGTCGATGACGACCTCCAACGGACGAGGTCCGCCCGAAGCATACAGCGGGACATTTCCGACTGTCGCAGGGATGAAATTCCCGCCAACCAGCCGCAGCGAAGTTGCCGATAATGCCGATGGCACAATGAGAAATCGCGGCGAGATACCCAGGGTCGTCCCGGAATCTAATCCAGACTGAGTCATCATCACGTTGAAACCGGTATCCAACGCACCCTCTGCCAACGTCGTCGTGTCAAGGTTTGCACCGTGACTTGTGGCGTGGAACAAAGCGATGGCGTCGGCAGTCAGCGTGTCGTTATTGATCAGGATGTCATAGACATCTTTGTTAATCCGACGACGCATAGCGTTGCCCTGCATCTGCTGGATACGCTGGATGGCATTCAGGTCATCGTTGACGACTGCCTCGAATGAAATGCTGAAAATCCCGCCGTGTTTTGTCACGGCGTAGTTTTCACGGCTGTCAGTCGCGGTCTTTTCTTTGTACTCCGCGTTCTCTGAAATCTCCTCCATATCTCCAATTTCACCGAAGATAACCCGATGAATTGTCTTGAAGTCGGAAACCGAAGGAGCCTGCCTGACCCATTGCGTATAAGTCTGCGGAGCTTCGTCATAGGCCGCACGCAGAGTCTTATTCATCGCATCCAGCATAAGGTTTGCGAAGCTGCCGGTCGTATTGAAAGCAGGTCCATCGCTTGCACGCTGAACAAAGTCCGTCATGCGAAGTGCCTTTCGGCATACTTCTTGATCAGGAAGACCTTCCGTGCGTACCCCGGTGCGTTCGCAGAAGTCACGAGCAATGTCCGGGAGTCGCTTATATCGAAAAGCATCAGCACCAGGTGCCGGTTTTTGCAGTTCATCTCGCAATTCTTTGGCACGAGTCAATGCGGGCTGATCGTGCCACATTGTAAAATGCTCTTTTTCGTATGCTTCGGCACGAGCGATATATCCTTCAGGATTTCGACCGGTCGTATGAAGGCTACGGGTGACAATCCCGCTGCGAGCAGCTTCGTAGAACTTCTCACGATCGGACTCCCCGAATTCGACGGTACCGGACGAGCCGAGAGGTACGCCCGTGTCCTTCAGTTGCATCCGATTGAGAATTTCGCGGGCGATGGAATCTTCCGTAAGATCGGATTTGACCCATTCCCACTTTTGTTTCTCGTCGATCTCGTGAGTTCTGCAGAGCTTGTCGATTGCTTCGATACGCTCGACGGCATCAGACTTCGATCGCTGAAGCAGTTTGTCAGCGGCTTTTTTCTTGTCGTCCTCGTCGTCACCGTGCTTTTTCTCCGGTGACGGAGATGCAGCCTGAACCAGATCCGGAGCCAGAGTCTTGAGCATACGAACCAAGTCATCATCGACCTTGAACGTATCATTAGTTTTCTTCCCAGGCTCATCGGGCGTTTTCTCAGGGGCGTCCTGAATTCTCTGCAACAGCCAATCAACTTGATCATCCACAGAGACGGTTTCAGGCATTCCACGAGTAAGAAGTTCTTCTCGTAAATCGGTCATCATTTCTTCCTTTACTTGATAAGGATTTGTGCAGGCCCGCAGAGCAGGTAATGCTTTGGAACCTGGGTCTGCTCCTTTAATTGCTGCTGAACCTTCAAACACACTGGAACGTGTGACGATTTTTGTGTTTCCTTTGTATTCAAAGGATTCTCTTTTCAACCCGATGGAAAAATCCTGCAGGTGCCCATCTCTGTAATTGTTGAACGTCTCAACTGCAGCATCGTGGGCTGCAAAATACGCGCGCGCTACAAGTCGTCCATCCCCGTCCTTGACGAAGTCCCGGATGGAACCAAATACATTGCGAACGCTGTCATAGTTGTGGCTGTCAACGAGCGGGATTTGCTTAGGGATATCCATCCCGTCAATTCGCAAAATCTCATCAACAACATCCATGCGTCTGATATCAAATGTTTTGATTGGATTTTCGGTGGCGAGCACAATCGGGATTGATCGATTCTCAAGATCGATTCCGTCCATCTGTACGTGTGCGGAACGATACAGGCAGTCGCCCATAGCCTTCTGTCGTGGCAATTTCCCCGGCTTATTCTTAGGCATTGGCCACCTCAAGTTCCTGTTCCGATTCCTGGTTGCCGGGTTCAGGCTCAGGTAGTAAACCGAGTTCGTCCATCATTTCTTTCTCGCGTGCCTTTTGTTCCAGCGTCTCACGCAAGTCTTTGCCGCGTTTTCCAAGTTCTTCTTTGAGGGTTGTCAGGCAGCTACCAAGAGCGATTTCGCTGGCTTTCGCTTCCTTCTGCGGGTCAACCCATTCCCAGCCAGGCGGCTGCCAACTTGCAGCGGTCCACTTCTCAAAGTTTGCCAACAGATTGAATTCGCCGGGAAAACCATCGGCACCGGACAACACTCCGGAGACGATGAATCGGTTCCAGACCGGTTCGCAGAGATGCGTTATCAACCAATCCTGTTCGGGACGGAATTCGCGTCGATCCTCAAGATCGGAAGCTCGGTTGCTGGAGAAGTTTGTTTCCGAGTAGTCGCGGCCAAGCCGCTCGTATGACAAGCCGACGCCGACCGCCATCGAGCGAACCATCAGCTTGATCCAGGCGTCGGACGATGAGTTCTGGCGGGTTGGATTGATAACCTCAATATCCTCGTCGGGAAGCAAGCGAGCGACCATTCCAGGCTGGATATATTCAAACTGATTACCGTCCGCATCAGTCGAATCGGTGTCGATGTCGTCGCCAAGACCGCCACTCGACCCACCATCGACCGTCTTAATTGCAACCGAAAAGCAGCTTGCTACAGCCGACGATTGCAGTTCGTTTTCGAGGTAGAAGTGCAGGTCTTTCAGCCAGCGGACGATGGGTGCGAATGTCGAGATGCCCCGCGTCTGGCCGACTCTGTCCGATTTGAACAAGTGCAGGAATTCTCCCGCGTCCATCCGGACCGGGCGGGTTGCAAACGTGTTGAGGTCGTTCGGATGTTTCGGATAGATCCAGTAGGCAACCGGTTCGCCGGCGGCGTTGATCTCGATGCCTCTGCGAATCTCATTCCCGCTGTCCGTGTTAATGTTTCGCGGGAACATCGAATCGTCGGCGAGCCTGTCCGCTTCAATCAATTCCAGAGCGAACGGCAACGGCCGACTGCGGTCTTCGGAACGGACGAAATGAACCAGCACCTCGCCCGCTTCGTGAACTTCCCGCAGAGCAAGCCGTTGAATCTCATAGAATGACATGCGGCCTGTAACGTCGGCTCGTTTCTGCCATCGGTTCCAGAGCAGTTCAGCCGCCTTGTTGAATTTTTCGTCAGACTCATCAGGCCGCCGTATCGAGCCGATGGAAACCATTGCCTGCGGTTTGATTCCAATCCCTACCACATTCCGCACGATTGTCCGCAGTATCCCCGCAGCGTATGCGTTGTTTCTGACAAGATCCCGCACTCTTGCACGGACGATATCAGCGTTCGATAACAGCGAGAGATCCGCCGATTGGTTTGCAGTCGGCCAGTGAGCGGTTCTGCGGTCCCGTTTAGCCGCGTCGTATGACCGCGTAGCGACCTGATCATAAACCCGACGTGCGTGGACTCGCTTTGCTCCCCAAGCTGGAGAGAGAGCAGCCACAGCTTTATCGAGGATTTCGCCTATCACGATCGCGGGTTCCTGAACTTGGCGAGACGGAAAAGACCACCCGAGCAACGGGCAGCCAGAGCATTAAGGCGGATAGCAGCGTTGACCTGGTCGAGCGGTCGGCCATGCTTGACACGACGGCCACGATGCGTGACCTCGTATTCTTCGACGGGTGCACCGTCCTCTAGTTTATTAAGGGCCTGGGTAGCAGCCGTGCTGAAATCAGCCATTAAAAAAACTCCATAGAAAAACTCTATGGAGTTATCTTCGTTTAGATTGTCTGCTATAAAGAGTGCAGGTTACTACGATACTACAATACTACAATACTACAATGACGGGATAATTCCATTCGGAGTAGCACCAAAAGCATCTCCGCAATCTGGACATTTAATGTGCCGTAGTCTACCGATAGTTCTTGATACAGTCGTGCCTGTAGATCCACAATCAGGACAGGGGGGTGCCCGAAAGCGTTTACTAGCAGGCAACCCCGTCACTGGTGTTACCCACTTCCCGTTCTTCAAAATTGGTTTAGTTGATCTCTTCTTCTTTTTCGCCATCACGGACATTTCGTTCCTTCAGTTTTAGTATCGCTTTGCAGATTGCCATCGAGGGATTATCTTCATCGCTCTCTAATATCCAAGCCCCGCAATCGTTCCTCAAGTTCCAAAGGTCGCCGATCGTTTGTCCGAGTTCGCATCCGAATCCATCAGGACTAAACAACCCCGCCTGCTCCGCCGCCACGAAAGCGGCGTTGAGATCAATCGATGGCTGAAATAAAGCAGCACCCACGTCTGTATATCGCACGACGTCATAACCCATGACTTCGTGCTCAATTCCAACTGCCTCAGCCACCAGCCTGTCCGTTTCGTGACCCGGTTTTAGTTCATTGATTTTCATACATTCCATTCCGGCTAACGTGAAACATATTCAACCCGGTCTGATTCAGAAACAATAACGGTTTGCTTTCTTCCGGTTTTCGCATCCCTGAAATCATACCTGTATGGCCTACCGATAAATGCTGTCGTCGGTTTGACGATGCCGCGAGTTTCGTAGGTATCCATCTCCCCGGTCGGAGAGATTATTGTTAGCGTCCCTCGATGACTGGATCGAACTTTTCTATTGACGTCAGAACCTTTCTTGACCCCGAAAGCAAAGCCTCCGATTACCAGAATACACAGGAACCATAACGCAGCCTGTTTGATTCTTTTCACCGCATCCCCTGCACCCATCCGCCTTCTCTTTCCAAAAATAGATCCGATGTTTTCGCCCCGGCACGCTTTGCGGCACCGACACGTTTCGCCTTCACGTTCGTCATCTCAATACCGCACACCGAAGCCGCCACTGCCACGCCGTACATGCAGTCGAAATAATGATTGTCCTTGTGGGTTTTCTTCCAGTATTCCTTCAGAGTCTTCCCACCCGCCGAGGTGTCCTTCCATTCCCGCGTCCAAATCTCCGCACAGATTTGCTTCGCGAAGTTGCCGTGCACGTTGGCATCGTCACCGAACAGCGTGATGCTTCCGCTCGCCTGCAACCCGCCTTCGGCAATATGCTTCATCAGAAAACGGTCGTGGACCCAATGCTTCCAGTAGTCAGGGTCCATGTTGACTGCCCACAGTTTCCTATCCCGGCGTGCTCGATACCAATGCTCTGTGCCTGGGATCTTATCGGCGGAACGCGAAGACGGTTGCCGAAACCGGGAATCGCCCATCGACGGCATGAACCCGTTCCCCGACTCATTCGTAAACTGATACACAGACGAATCGGCGAAGCCGGAATCAACCAGACAGAGATTCAAGAGAACCGCTTCCCCGTCCTCGTTCAGATACGGTTCCGCGATTCGTTCGTCTCGCCATTCCCGCAACGCCGTCAACACGGCCTTGTCCGTTCCAATCACATCCGGCTGCGGTGTGTATTTCTCGCCGTAGTCCACAACGTAACCTGTCGATCCCGTCCGCCAAGCAACCACAATGTAATGTATTCTGTGCTTTCCGATATCAATAAACGCAGTCAGCTTCTGGGTGTCGCTAGGGACGACCCCCTGTTCCAATCCGTTCAACGATTGCCGGACGATCAGCGGGGTTATCCCGCTGGTTTCTTCTGCATCATCCTCCGGTGGGTCGTTCTGGCACTCGGTATTGAACGAGTCCCAGCCAACGTCTGCAATCCAATTGAAACAGTGCTGCAGCGTGGAGACTTCCTTCTGTGAGCCGTCCATCAGAATGTCAGGCTCAAAGTTGTACGGATTAGTGATGACTGACCCAGCTTCCATTACCTCCCGTCTGTCGAGAAAGAACTGGTGGGCAATACGTGCGAATTTATCTTCCTTCTCCATGCCGTCTTGCCAAAGACGCATATACTCTTCCCACAGATCCATCCTGTCCGGTGGATTCGCCATCAGCTTGTAACGTTTGCCGTTCCATGCGGGGAACTGAGTTCGATCCGTGTACTTGAATGCAACACAGTCTCGATTGATAATCGTGCACAGCATCACCCGTGCCAGACCCTTCCCGTGTCCTCCCAGACCGCGAATCGACTGGTTGATTTTCAGCACGCGCCGTTGCGTCTTCACATAACTATCCGCAGATTCTTCATCGTCCGGGTCGTCAATAATGACCAAGTCGGGCCGCACATCCCCAATGTTCAGACCCCGAATCGAACTCGTTATTCCCCGCGTCATTACCACCGCACCCGAACAGATGGAACCATCCACTTGCGGAAGAACGATTGTGTCGCCAGCCCATCTGATATGGGTCAATTGGCCGCTATCCGTCTCTTGGGAGCTTGCACGGTTCGGAGCAACAGCAACGTCACGAGCAGGAATACAAACCTCCGGGAAGTCTTCCAACAGCAAGTCGTTCTGCTCAAATATCGCTTTGATATCTTCCAGCCGGTCTTTTGCATACGGTCCGGTCGACGCAAGAATTAAGGCGAACCGAACCAACCCTTTGAGAATGCAGTAGACAGTGACCCCCTTACAGATTGCCGATTTCCCCTCGCCACGCGGAGCGGCAACAGCCTGAGCAGTCTTCGCCTGTAACGCCTCGAAGATTGCGGAGACCATCTCACGCTGATTCGTTGTCCACGGCCGGTCGTAGGTCGTCGGCATGTAGGTTTCGAGGAACAGGTACACGTCGTCCAGGCATTGCCGGCGGCGGTATGGGTCGGCCGGCGGCGGGATATGGAGCACACGCTCGGAACGGCGGGACTCGCGTTTCCGGTCCGCGTCGGACACGCCGCCGATCAGACGGTCGACCTGGCTCAGTTTCTTTCTGAGTTCGTCCCGTTTTTGGATTATGCTTGGTGCCGTCGACATCACTGCACCTCGCATTCGCAACCAAGCTGGGTCATGCGCTCCAGGATCACCCCGCAATACGCCGGTGAAATCTCCAATCCGAACCCCCTGCGTCCGAGGTTCTCGCAAGCCACGAGCGTTGTGCCGCTGCCGCAGTACGGGTCGTAGATGCTCTCAGGTTCGCCCGGACATTGATCAATCGCCCAACCGATGACCGCGACGGGCTTCTGGGTTATATGTTGCTTTTCCTCGCCGCTCCAATGGTGTGAGAATATCCGACATCGCTTACCAAAATTGGTCCATGCAAGCTCGAAGTCCGCAAACGACATTCCAGCGATTTTTTTGTGCCAACAGAGCCAGTCGTGAGAAATAGGCAATTGTTGGCAAAAATACTGACCACCCCAGATACACGCCTTTGGTGCCATCGTGAGTAATGATGAGATATTCGGGCGGTCATCGTCCCACGTCTGCCCGGTTGATAACCTCGACGCCTTCGGCTTAGACGATTCCTTGTCGCCCATTGTCATACTCGCGGCCCCGATTCCGTAATGTGGATCAGCCATTACGAGCGACATTTTTTCCCCGCCCATCACCCGCTCCACATCCCCCTTATCCGTCGAGTCACCGCACAGCAGACGGTGCACCATCCCACTCGGCCCGGTGATCTCCCAAAGCTGCCCGCGTTCGGTCCCCCACTGCTCCTGCAACTCAGCCGCCCGGTCAATCTGCGGTTCCGGGTCAACCAACTCAGGCTCCTCGACTTCGATCCCCGAATCCACCGCCAGTTCATCCAGCATCGCCTGCAACGCATCGCTGTCGGTCTCGATCTCAGACAGCAGCGATTTCAGCTTCTCGGTGTCCGCCTCCGCCATCGCACCCAGCGGGTCGAACGTCGCCAGAATCTTGTCCGCTTCCTCTTCGGTGACATCGAGCACCAACACCGGGACTTCCATGTCAGGCGTCGTCTCCGCCCGCAGGTGGCCGTCGATCAACTGAAGACGACCGTTACCATTCTCCCGCACAAGCAATGCGTCCACGTAGCCAACCTCGGCCAGAATGCCACGTAGAGCGTCACCCTGGGCCTTAGAATGCGTCCGCCAGTTGTTCGGGTGCGGTTCTAAGTCCTTTGCAAGCACACGCTTGAACGATTTAATTCGGTCTCGTATCTGCATTTTCC
>SDBT01009749.1_pt1 | contig 15550 bp, 15 predicted proteins | sample 2277101 | NCBI WGS metagenome assembly SDBT01 (sample SAMN10404973, study PRJNA504765) | marine sediment metagenome | isolation source: marine sediment core GS10_PC15, 103 cmbsf | place: Arctic Ocean: Southern Knipovich Ridge | collected 2010 | reverse complement strand
ATTCCTCTCCCCGGGCGTTCCGGGCGTCGGCTACCCCGTCGGTATAGAGGACCAGTCGCTCATTCGGGGCGAAGGTGTGGCAAAGCTCCTCCGGGACGAGCCCTTCTTCGACGCCGATAAGCATGTCATGGGAGCCCAGCGTGTGGACGCTGCGCGTGTCGCGCCGGCAGACGAACGGGCGAGGGTGCCCGGCGTTGACGTAGAAGCAGATGCCCGTCGGCCCATCGATCAGGGCGTAGAAGATCGAGCACGGCACGACCGAGCCGGTCCGATCGCCCAGGTCCAACAGCATGCGGTTCAGTGCGGCCACGGCGGCGGCAGGGCGGCTGCGATGGGCGGCGTCGCTGCGCAGATAGCCCATAATCTGGGCCATCATCAGCGAGGCGCGCACACCGTGCCCGACCACGTCCCCGACCACCACGACGATCTGCTCTGGGTTGACCGAGATGAAGTCATAAAAGTCCCCACCTACGCTGCCGCACATCCGGTTGCGGGCGGCCGCCACCTGGTGGGGGCAATCGGTCGGGCACTCCCTCGGCAGCAGGGCCGCCTGAAGCTCCGCCGCCAGGGCCAAATCCAGTTCTTCTTCGGTCGTCAAGTTTCTACCGTGGAGATGCTACGTCGCGCGCAGAACCGCCCGGCCCCGGAGTTCACTGCAAGCCAAAGGCTGCGAGCCGAGCGGGCGCCTTGCCAAGTCGGCGGCCGATCCTGAGGCGGCGATCAGTCGGTTGGCGAGAAATCATCCTTGCCGGCGCCGCACTCCGGGCAGACCCAGTCGTTGGGAACCTGCGCGAAGGGGGTTTCCGGTTCCACACCGTTGTCCGGATCGCCCTTGGCCGGGTCGTACACCCATCCGCACGTGTCGCACACGTATTTCTGCATTTCCAAGCCCTTCCTTTGCTGGATAACACCAAGCGTCCATCGGCCTGGCCCAACAGGCATCTTGCTGCGGGCCTCGAATTCCCACTACCACAAGTTCCGAACGTAGAGAGATATATCCTGCCAGGTCAAGGCGACGAAGACGAAAAGGATAAAGATCAGCCCGGCGACCTGGATGCCGTATTCCAGCCGAGGGGGCAGGGGCCGACCGCGGACCTTCTCCACCACCAGGAGCGCCGCATGGCCGCCGTCGAAGACGGGCAGGGGCAGGAAATTGAAGACCGCCAGCAAGGCCGAGATCATCGCCAGGAAATAGACGAACTCGATAAATCCGCGGCGGCTGACCTGGACAGCCAGCCCGGCGATACCGACCGGGCCGGTGAATTCCTTGTGGGAGATATTGCCTTTAACCCAACTGCTCAGGGTCGCGTAGGAGGTCGTTACGAAATAGAGCGTCTCCCGCGCGCCCCAGATAAGGGCGGTCAGTGGGCCCTTGCGGACCATCGGCCCCATCAGCACCCGGAAGTCCGGCGCGCCGATCAGAGGGTTGAAGCTGTAATCCGCCGGGTCGAACTGCTCGGCTGAGAGTTCGCCGAAATCCGCCGCCAGTTCGATCGCCCCCCGTTGGTAGGTCACGCGGACCGGCCCGGCGGCGTCCTTAATGGCATTGAAAACGTCCAGCCAGTCACCGACCTCTCGGCCGTTGACCGCCTTGATGATGTCCCCGGCTACCAATCCCGCCGCCTCGGCAGGCGAGCCATCCAGGATGCCGGCCACCACGGTATGGTCCGCGTCGACGGCGGCGACAAAGCCCAGCAGCGCCTGGCCGCCCTGACTCTCGGGAACCACCCATGTCGGACCGACCGTCTGGCCATCCCGCAAAACCGTGATGTTCGTCCCCTCGCCCAACGCCTGGCGGTTGACCTGGAACAGCTCGCGCAAGGTCGGGGCGCCCTGATCGCCGTAACCGACAATCACGTCGCCGGGGAGGAGGCCGACTTTGTCGGCGGGCGTGCCCTTCTTAATAATCGCTACCCGCAGGCGAGGGATCATTCCCGCCATCTCGACCAGTTCCGCTCCCCCGGCGGCGGCGAATAGTACCTCATCGGGATCGAATCGCCGTTCCTCGCCGTCGGGAAGCTGCAAGAGCACCGAATCTCCTTCGGTCTCCCGGAGATCGCCGTAAAGTCGGCTGCCGTCTACAAGCTGTACGACGTCGCCCAGCTTGCCCCCCAGCGGAGCAGGCCGAACCGTTACGTCTAGCCGTTGTCCGTCCCGCTGGACGGTTATGATGACCGGGCGAGCGGATGTATCATCGAGACTCTTCAGGAAATCGCCATAGCCTCGCACTTCTCGCCCGTCGATCGCCAGAACCCGGTCGCCTTCCTTGAACAGCCCGATGGTTCTGGCGTCCTTCTGCTCAGTGAAAACCAACTCCACCGGCGGAGCGATGCCGAAAACCAGTCGTTCGCCCCCTCTGGCGGTCTCCATGGGCTTGACACCCATGGTCACCTTGCCCAGCCGACGGCGGCCGTTCTGCTCTCGCTCGATCGTGATCGTGTACTGATCGTTCCGGTCGGCCAGCGCCGCCAGCAGCGGCAACTTGTCGAAGCGAGTGATATCCCGCCCCACGATCCATAGCAGCAGGCTCTTGCCCTCAACGTGCAGGATGCGGTCGCCCGGGGCCAGTCCGATCGAGACATCGGCGGGGGTTGAACTGGCAGTGTCGGCCCCCTCGGCCTTGGGGTCAGCGTCCTGCCAGTGGATTTCAGCCTCGGCCGCGGGATAACCGCTCTGGACGCCGCCAACGATCGGGGCCACGAATCGGATGCCCGCCATCCCGACGATCACGAACAGCACGCCCGCAAGGATCACGTTCATGACCACCCCGCCCGAGATCACCTTGAAGCGGGTGCCCACCGATTTATTGCGATAGTCGCGCGGGTCGTCGGAAGCCGGCTCGGCCTGTTTCACGTCCTCCTGGCCGAGCATCAGCACATAGCCGCCCAGCGGCAGCAGGCACACGCAATAATCCGTTTCGCCCTTCTTGATGCCGAAGAGCCTGGGCCCGAAGCCCATGGCGAAACGATCGACCCGGATTCCCGAGGCCTTGGCCACGAGGAAGTGCCCGAGTTCATGCACAAGAATAACCAATCCCAGCCCGATGACAAACTGGAGGATGGGCGAAACCCACTGCGACCACCAGTATTCCAGGGCTCCCATGACGGCAATCGGCAACGTTTCCATCGGCACCTCGAAATCATTCCTATCGAATGGGTTTTTCCGCCCCGATCTTCACCCGGGGGTTTGGCGTTGAAACTTCTAAGGTTACCTGATGCCTCGCCCAGGCGTCCGCGCCCGTGAGCGCCTCCAGGTCGGGCTTCTCGCCAACTTGTATTTCGTCGGTCCGGCTGAGTGTCTGCTCGACCAGCGGAACGATTCGCCCGAAGGGTATTCGCCCGGCCAGGAAGGCCTCGACGGCTGCCTCGTTGGCGCCGTTGAGCACGGCCCCAGCGACGCCGCCGCGGCGAATAACTTCGAAACCCAACTCCACCGCGCGGGCGAATCGGCCCGAAAGGGCGGCGAAGGTCAGCTGGCCCAGTTCCGGCAGGTTCAGCGACGCCCCACGGCGAGCGGGGCGCTGGGGATGGCACAAGGCCCAGGCGATAGGCATGGCCATGTCGGGGGGCGCCAACTGGGCAATCACCGATCCGTCGCGGTATTCCACATAGGAATGAATCACCGACTCGGGGTGCAGCACCACCTCGATCTCCTCCGGGCCAAGATCGAACAGCCAATGCGCCTCGACCACCTCCAGCGCCTTGTTCACCAGTGTCGCCGAATCGATGGTAATCTTCGGACCCATCCGCCACGTCGGGTGGTTCAGGGCCTGCTCGACGGTCGCATCGGCGGCCTGGCGGGCGTCCCAGTCACGCAGGGCCCCGCCCGAGGCGGTCAGCACCACCTTGCGCACCTCACCTCGCCGCCCGGCGGCCAAACACTGGGCGATCGCCGAGTGCTCGCTGTCCACAGGCAGCACGGCCACGCCGGCTTTGCGGGCGGCGGGCATGACGATCTGCCCGGCCATCACCAGCGTTTCCTTGTTGGCGATGCCCAAGTCGGCCCCGCATTGAATCGCCGCCAGCGTCGGGGCCAGCCCCGCAGAGCCCACCACGCCGTTCAGGACCAAGTCCGGCCTGCTGAGACGGACCAGTTCGGCGGCCGCCTCGGGGCCCGAGAGGAGCGTCGTCCCGGCCGGCAAGGCCGGGCGTGCGGCCTCGGCGGCCTGCTCGTCACTCAGGGCCACCCAATCGGGCCGAAGTTCCCTGGCCTGGGCAACCAGCAGCCGCCAGTTGGCCCCGGCGGCCAGCGCGCACACCGACAGGCCCTCCACCGAGGAGATCACTTCCAGCGTCTGGCGACCGATGCTGCCGGTCGAGCCGAGGACGGCTATGCGTTTTGCTTTCATGATACGCAGTCCATGGAACAAACCCGACTTCCACATCTTAGCGGCTGGCACGCGCCCGACAAGCCCAAAGCGGCCGGCGATTGTAACCCCGCCTGAAAGGACCTATAATCGCGACCATGGAAGAGCGCAGGCGATTCGTCTCCGACGAGCTGGTTTTCGACGGCATGCTCGCTAAGGCCCACCGCGTGCGCCTGGAGATGCCCGACGGGCATATCGTCCAGCGGGACTTGATCCGCTATCCCGGGGCGGTCGTCATCCTTCCGGTGCTGGCCGATGGTTCGATCGTCCTGATCCGCAACTATCGCTTCGCCGTGGACCAGACGCTCTATGAGCTGCCGGCCGGCTGCCTGGAAGAGGGCGAGGAGCCCAAGGCCTGCGCCGCCAGGGAACTCACCGAGGAGACCGGCTATACCGCCGGGCAAATTGAGAAGCTCGGGGCCTTCTACACCGGCCCTGGCACGAGCGACGAGATCATGCATGCCTTTCTGGCTATGGACCTTACCGATGGTAAGCAGAACCTGGAGCGCTACGAGGAGATCACCGTGGAGGTCCACCCGCAATCCCGGGTTCGGGAGATGATCGCCGACGGCAAGGTCATCGACGGGAAAACCCTCGCGTGCTTGGCGCTATACTGGATAAAGGCGGGTGCCTACGGCGATCAAGGCGAACATTTACAGGGACGGCGCTGATGGGGCTTGACGATCGGCCATACATGCAGCAAGACGGGGGCTATCGCATGCCCCGGAGAGGCATCGCCCTGGGTCTGCCCAAGCCTACCCCGGCCGTCAAGTACCTGCTGATCATCAACCTCGGCGTGTTCGTGGTGCAGATGTTCGCCGATCGGGACAGGTCCATGATCCACCTCTTCGGCGTGACCGTCGCGGAGTTTTGGCAGCCCTGGCGATACCTGACGTTCCAGTTTCTCCACGGCGGGTTCCGTCACCTGTTTTTCAACATGCTGGGCGTGTATTTTCTCGGCTCGGCCCTTGAGCGGTCCTGGGGCGCGAAGCGATTCTTACGATTCTACCTCACCTGCGGCGTGGTGGCGGGGCTGGCCTACGTGGTGATCGGGGCCCTGGCCGGCGTCGGCATCCCGATCATCGGCGCCTCGGGTGGTGTGTTCGGCCTGCTGCTGATCTGCGCGGTGATGTTCCCCCAGTTCCAGATTATCTTTCTGTTCTTCCCCCTGCCGATCCGCGTGGCCGCTGTGATCATCTTCGCCCTGATGGTCCTGAAGGTGCTCTCGGGGGCCTCGGGCGGCAACGTTGCGGCAGCGATGAGCGACGTAGCCCACCTCGGCGGGGCCGGAGCGGCGGCCGTCCGGCTGTGGGTTCTTCCCAGGCTGGGGGGCCAGAAGAGGCCGACCCCCGGGAAGGTCCGCCGCGGGGCCTGGGAGCGGAAGATGCAGAAACGCGGCCAAGGCGAAGCCGAGATCGACCGCATCCTCCAGAAAATACACGATCGAGGCCTCCAGAGCCTCTCCAAGAACGAGCGCAAGACCCTCCGCCAGGCCACCCAGCAGCAGCAGGAAGAGGAACAGAACATCTATCGTCCGTGACCTTTGCCGGGCGGGATTATTGCCCAACAGGCCTGATTGGCTTAGAATCGGCTTCCGGCACTGTGCCTTTCTTGTAGCACCACGCACGAGGCAAGGCGAACCGATGAGGTATATCTCCACACGAGGGCGCGTTCAGCCGATCGGCTTTATGGACGCGGTGATGATGGGCCTGGCCGACGACGGCGGGCTGCTGATTCCCGAGTCGATCCCCGACGTCTCGGCCCGGATGGATGACTGGCGCGGCCTGGACTACCGGCAACTGGCCCTGGAGGTGATGCGCCTGTTCATCGCGGACATGCCCCATGGCGACTTGAAGGCCCTCATCGAGCGCACCTACGGCCAGGCCTTTCGGCCAGAGGTAGCGCCCACCGTTCAGGTGGGCGACCTGTTCGTCTTGGAGCTTTGGCACGGGCCGACACTGGCCTTTAAGGACGTGGCCCTTCAATTCCTGGGCAACCTCTTCGAGTACATCCTGCACAACCGGGGTGGGCGGCTGAACATCCTTGGGGCCACCAGCGGAGATACGGGCAGCGCGGCGATCTGTGGCTGTCGCGGCCGGGACGGCATCGAAGTATTCATGATGCACCCGCACGGGCGCATCTCGGATATCCAGTACCGCCAGATGACCACGGTGGCCGATGAGAACGTCCACAACATCGCCGTCGAGGGCAGTTTTGACGACTGCCAGCGGATCATGAAGCAATTGGCTTCCGATCTTGACTTCAAGCGCGAGTACAGCCTCGGGGCGGTCAATTCCGTCAACTGGGCGCGGGTGCTCGCCCAGACGGTCTACTACTTCAAGGGTGTCTTCGACGTCCAGGCCCGCACCGGGGCCGAGGCCGTCCGCGTAGCTGTGCCCACGGGCAATTTCGGGAACATACTCGCCGGCTGGTACGCCAAGCAGATGGGCGCGCCGATCAGCCAACTGGTCCTGGCGACCAACGACAACGATATCCTCGCGCGGTTTTTCGACACCGGCGAGTATGCCCTGGGCGAAGTGCACCAAACGCTCGCCCCCGCCATGGACATCCAGGTGGCCAGCAACTTCGAGCGGTACCTGTATTACCGTCTCGGCTGCGACGCCACCCGCCTGCGGGACTTGATGCGGCAGTTCGCCGAGACCGGCGCCATGCGGCCGGAACCGGGCGCCGTCGGGCAGGTCGACCCGGACATCGAGGGCGGCGCAGCGACGCGGGAGGAAATCCTCTCGGCCATTCGACGCTGCTACGAGGCGCACGGGTACCTGCCGGACCCGCATACGGCCTGCGGGTTCTCAGTTTCCGAAGCACTGATTCCGGCGGCGGTCGGGGCGGACGGCTCGGCTCGGGGCGTTCACGCTGATCCGCTGCTCTGCATGGCGACGGCGCATCCGGCGAAGTTTCCCGACGCTATAGCCGAGGCCGTGGGCAAGGACATCGCCCGCCATCCGGAGATCGACGCCCTCATGGGCCTGCCGACGCGATGCGACGTTTTGCCCAACGACCCCGAGGCGGTGCGGGCGCTGATTGTCGAGTCGGTAAAGAGGCGCTGAGCGTTCCAATATGGCGGGGATTCGTGCAGTTCCTAATGCGCATCAGCTGGTGGAGATTAACATGATCAGGATCGCCATTACTGGGACGGCTGGGCGGATGGGCCGGCGGATCGCCGCCCTGGCCATCGAATCGGAGCAGTTCGACATCGTCTCGGCCCTGGAAACCCGCGGCCACGAGGCCTTGGGCAAGGACGTGGGCGACTTGGCCGGCGTGGGGACCTTCGGACTGAAGGTTACCGACACGCTCCAGGACGCCCCGGAGGTGCTGATCGACTTTTCCCAGCCGGAGGGCACGTTGCGCTGGCTGGAAGCCTGCCGCCAGGTCGAGACCGCCATGGTCATCGGCACGACTGGCCTGACCGACTCGCAGCGAGCGGCCGTCGCCGATTCGGCCGGCACGATCCCCATCGTCCAGGCCGCCAATATGTCCGTGGGCGTCAACGTGCTGCTCAAGGCCGTTGCGCAGGTCGCCAGCGCATTGGGGGACGACTACGACATTGAGATCGCCGAGACTCATCACCGTTTCAAGAAGGACGCCCCGTCGGGAACGGCGCTGGCCCTTGTGCGGGCGATATGCGAGGCGACGGGCAAGGACCCCGGCGAGACGATCGTCCACGGCCGCGCCGGCCAGTGCCCGCGAAAGCCCGGCGAGATCGGCATCCACGCCCTGCGGGTGGGCGATACGGTCGGCGAGCACGCGGTGCACTTCGGCAACCTGGGCGAGACGGTCACGATCAGCCATTCGGCCCACACGCGGGACACCTTCGCCCGCGGGGCGCTTCGCGCGGCCCGGTGGGTCGCCGACAAGAAGCCCGGGCTCTACGCGATGGCCGACGTGCTGGGTTTGTAGTTTGCCGCCGGTGACAATTCACCTTCTGATGAGCGTTCGCAGGACGGCTGAACCGGCATGATCTCTCACCGATGGGACATCTCCCCCAAGGCCGCCGTCGCGCTGCAAAAGAAGCTGGCCGGACAGGTGCGGATCGAACCTCTCGCCGGGGACATTCGAACGATCGCCGGGACGGACTGTGCCTTCGCCTCCGGCGGCAGTGAGATCATCACCGCAGCCGTGCTCTGCGACGCCCGGACGCTGGCGGTGCTGGCCGCGGCTGCCGACGCCCGCCCGTGCCGGTTCCCTTATGTGCCGGGGCTGTTGAGCTTCCGCGAGGCCCCGTCGGTCATCGCGGCGGTCAGAAAGCTCCCACAACGGCCGGACCTGCTTGTTTGTGACGGACAAGGACTGGCCCATCCGCGGGGGCTGGGCTTGGCCAGCCACGTCGGGCTCTGGCTGGACCTGCCGACCATCGGCGCCGCCAAGAGCAGGCTGTGCGGCATTCACCAGCCTCCGGGGGCCGGGCGAGGCTGCCGGCGGCAACTGCGCCACGAAGGGAAGGTCATCGGGGCGGCTGTTCGGACCCGGACCGGCGTCCGGCCGCTGTACGTTTCGGTCGGCCATCGCATCATGCTCACGGAGGCGATTCGCTGGGTGCTGCGGTGCGCCCGGCGGTTTCGCCTGCCCGAACCGACCCGGCTGGCTCACCAGGCGGTGACGCGCATGAAATCGGCGCCATCAGACTGGGCATTGTCTTCAGACATTTCGACCCTATAATCCATACGTCGTCTGCCACCAACTCTTTCGGTTCAGATGTCGATGTATCCGATACATGGGACGGACCATGAAGCGACTCAGCCTGTCAGTCCATCGCCTTGGCGTCACTGAGGTCTTAATGGGCCTAGCATTGGCTTTGTGCGGCTCGCTCGGGTGCGGCCCTCCTCGGGGGGGGCTTTACACGAAACTCCAGGCTGAAGATCCCTCCGCCCGTCTTGAAGGCGTCATCGAGGCCGGTCAGAGCCAAGACCCCCAGGCTGTCCCATATCTCATAGATCGTCTGACCGATAGCGAGCAGGACGTTCGATTCTTCGCGATCCTGGCCTTGGATAGAATCACCGGGCAGACCCTCGGGTATCGTCACTACGCGCCCCTCGCCGAGCGGCTGGAGGCGGCGCAGCGTTGGCGGGAGTGGCTGGAGAAGCATCCTAACCTGGCGCAGACTCAGCCCGCTGACCAGTCGACACCATGAATATCACGCCCAACAAGCCCGTGAAGATGCACATCTTCTCGCTGCCGTGCAGCCTGCCGGTGGTCCGGGTGGCACTGGGGCAGATCTGCCGGATGATCGGGTTTAGCGACGCCAGTATCGGGGGCATCGTCATCAGCGTCGACGAGGCGATGGCCAATATCATCAAGCATGCCTATGGTGGGGCGAAGGATAAGGACATAGATATCGAGCTGCTCCCCTTCGAGCAGGCCGATGGCGCCGGCGTGCGGATCACGCTTCGCGACTATGGCCCGGGTGTGGACCCGGCGCAGATCAAGCCCCGTGACCTGGAAGACGTCGTCCCGGGCGGCTTGGGTGTTCATATTATGCGGCAGAACATGGACAGCATCGAGTACCAACCGGCCGACGGCGGCGGCACGGTGCTGACGCTCGTCAAGAGACTCTCACCCGCTGAACGGAACAGGAAGAATATGAGCTACGATTCCACCCATTCGCCCATCAAGGAGGTTCGGCGCATCGACAAGGCCATAATCGTCGAGGTCGTCGGCGACATTGACCTGAACCACAGCCAGGACTTCCAGCAGGCCCTGTTGGAGCTGCTGGAGGAGGGTTCCGCGAATCTGGTCGTCAACCTCGCCGGCGTTCCCTACATGGATTCCTCCGGGGTCGCCTCGCTGGTCAAGCTCCTCTCGCGCGTCAAGAAGACGGGCGCCTCGCTGCACCTGGTCGGGCTCAACGACCGGGTTCGAAGCGTCTTTGAGATCACGCGACTGGATACCGTGTTCGACATCCATAACTCCGAAGAAGAGGCCCTGGCCTAGCTATGGCGCCAGCCGAAAAACAGCCCGGTGTGGTCGAGTCGATCGGGGCAGCCGCCCTGGGCTACCTGCGATACGTCGGCGGGATGGCCCTACTGCTGGCTGACACCTTGCGCTGGGCGGGCAAGGGGATTTTCTCGCGTCGCGTCCGGCTGGGCAGAGAGGCCCTGGCCGTCCAGATGGTGCGCGTCGGCGTGCGCAGCCTGGGCATCGTGGTTCTGGTGCAGTTGTTCATCGGGGTGATCCTGGCCCTTCAGATGGCCCCGCCGCTTCGGCCCTGGGGGCAGGTGGACAAGGTCGCCAACATTATCGGCGTGGCCGGCTTTCGCATGCTCGGGCCGATCATCACCGCGGTGGTCCTGAGCGGCTTCGCCGGGGCGTCCATCGCCGCGGAACTGGGCTCGATGGTCGTCGCCGAGGAGGTCGAGGCCCTCCAGTCCATCGCGCTGAATCCGATCCGCTACCTGGTTGTTCCCCGCGTGCTGGCGACGCTGGTGATGATGGTGTTGCTCTCGGCCATCGCCGACCTGATGATTGCCGCCGGCGGCTACCTCACCTCGCGCCTCGTGCTCGGGCCCGAGGCCTACGTGGGCTACTTCTCTCGAATGCAGGAGCAGCTTGAGTACCGCGACTTCTACACCGGGCTGATCCAGGCGGCCGTCTTCGGACTGCTGATCGGCCTTATCGCCTGCTTCGAGGGCCTACGTGTCAAGGGCGGGGCCGAGGGCGTCGGCCGCGCGACCACCATGACCGTGGTGTATTCCATCGTCGCGATCATTGGCGCCGCATGCATCTTCACGGTGATTTTCTACGTCTTTGAACTATGAGCCGAGGACCATCGATCTCCATGGGCGAGGATGCCGGCACACCATTGGCCGCGGCGAACGCACCCGTGATCCGGGTGGTCGACCTGGTCAAACGCTTCAACGACCGGGTTGTCCTGGACGGTGTGAACCTGGATGTTTTCAGGGGTGAGACGATGGTCGTCATGGGCAGCTCCGGCTGCGGCAAGAGCACGCTGCTGCGCCACATGATCGGCTCGATGCAGCCGGACGAGGGCCACGTCGAACTGTTAGGCAAGAATCTCTCGCTGCTGGAAGAGACCGAGCTGGACGCGGTGCGAAAACGTTTTGGCATCCTGTTTCAGTCCGGGGCGCTGTTCAACTCGATGACGGTGGGGGACAACGTCGCCCTGCCGCTGCGTGAGCACACCGACCTGGACGCCGACACGATCTCCATCATGGTACGGATCAAGCTGGAGCAGGTAGGCCTGCGCGAGGCGATGGACCTGATGCCGGCGGAGATTTCCGGCGGCATGAAAAAGCGGGCGGGCCTGGCGCGGGCCGTCGCCCTGGACCCGGAGATACTCTTCTACGACGAACCCTCGGCTGGGCTGGATCCGGTGACCTCGGCCGAGATCGACCAGTTGATCATCGACCTGAGCCGAAAGCTAGGCGTGACCAGCGTGGTAGTGACGCACGAGATGGACTCAGCCTTTCGAATTGCCGACAGGATGGCGATGCTCGACCGCGGGCGCATGCTGAAGATAGGCACGCTGGGGGAGTTTCTGGAGCTTCGCGAATCGGCTTCGGCCTCCGACGAGGCGGGGGCACTGATTCGCCAGTTTCTTCGGGGCGACCCCGAAGGCCCCCTAAGTCAGCGCCGCCTGGCCGGTGGATATGAAGAAGACTTGCTCGGGATTGTCGGAGAAGGCATCTATTGACATTCGTACATTTAATATAAGGCCCGAACCCGGTTTTGAAGCGTTTGCAGGCCCACAACCCGCTGGGAGCGGGTTGCATTGGTAATGCGAAGTTCAATAAGCCACCCCGGACATTGCCGGCGGAGATTGAGATTATGCCCAAGAAACACCGCAACGAAGTGACAGCCGGTATCTTTGTGCTTCTCTCGCTGGTGGTCCTGGTGGGCGTGGTGTTTTGGCTGGGGGCGGCGGAGGTCTTCAAGCCGACAGGCCAGCGGGTCGTCTTCTATGCTCCCGAGGAGGCCGGCAGCCTGGGGCTGCTGGAGGGCGGGTTCATCCAGATCAACGACGCGAACATCGGCAAGATCAAGGAAATCCGCTACGAGCCGGCCGCCCGCCGGACGCTTTACCTGGTGGAAACCAATCGGCCGGACATCACGATTCACGCCGACGGGCAGGCCCACGTAGCCGCCGGGCTGGTCGGGGGAGGCAAGCTGGTCGTCTCCAGCCGGGGCTCGGCCGATCAACCCCTCGCCGACATGGACCATCCCGTCGAGATCACCGGTGGGCTGGACCGGACCATGGCCAATCTCGCCGACAGCACCGAGAAGCTCAAGATCATCGCCGGGGTCATCGCCGGGGAGCTTTCCGACGAGAATGCCGATTCCTTCCTGGCGGGGATCCATTCGATCATCGACGACCTGCGGAACTCGGCGGCCGACCTGGCCGCCATCACGGGCAATGTCCGCCCTGAAATGGACCCCGAAAAGCCCGACTCAATGCTGGCCAAGCTCAAGCAGACCGCCACCTCGGCAGCCGAGGCAACCGGGAGAATCGAGCAATACAGCAAGGAAGACGTGGCGGAAATTCTGACGACCCTTCACCAGGCCAACACCGAAATCCTTCAGGCCGCCCGAAACTTCTCGGAGCTTTCCGAGCAGGCGCGGCAGATGGTGGCCATGAACCGCACGAACATAGACGAGATGATCGATAACATGACCATCGTCTCGGCCAATCTCAAGTCGGCCAGCAAGGAGATCCGCCGGAATCCCTGGCGGCTGATCTACCGCCCCAAGCCTGGCGAGATAGCCAATCAGAACATCTACGACGCCGCCCGGGCCTTTTCCAGCGGGGCTGAGCAGCTCGACCAGGCCATCGCCAAGCTCAAGTCCCTTCCCGAGGGCATCGCCGCCGACGCCCCGGAGGTTCTCCATATCCGCAAGCAGATCGAGGCTACCTTCGCCAACTTCTCCCAGGCCGAACAAGCCCTGTGGAAAGAGCTGACGGAGTAAGGCTGATCCCTACTCAGATCGCCCGGCACCCGGGCGCCTGTCGTGGGGCGGCTCAGATTCCTTCACCGCCATGCCCACGGTGTAGGTTTTGCCCTGCTTGAGCTTGGCGTAGTTGCCGAAGACCTCTTCGAAGTTGCGGCGGATGAACTTCCGCAGCCCGGCGATGGTCACCACGTACAGCCGACCGCCAGGTTTGAGGTGCTTCTTGGCGTCGTTGAGGATGATCTCCAGAAGTTCCCCGCCGACGTTGGCTGGCAGGTTCGCGCAGACGGCGTCGAAGCGCACGTCGCCGACGTGGCTGAAGGCATTGGAGGCGTAAACCTCAACGTTCGAGATGCCGTTGATCTCGGCGTTCCTGCGGGTGTAATCCAGGGCAACGAAATCCTTATCGACCAGGTGGACCTTGCCCTCAGGCACGTCCCGGGCAAGGGCCAGGCCGACCGCCCCGTACCCGCAGCCGAGGTCCAGGATAACGTCGGCTGGGCCAACCTCCACCTTCTCGATCAGCATATATGTGCCGTCATCGATACGCCGGGGGCTAAACAACCCCCAGGTGCTATGGAAGGTCATCTCCCGCCCGCGCAGGCGGACGCGAAAGACGATGTCGGCTTTGTGCTTCTCAGCCCTGTTCATTGGGTCTCGATCGCAAGCAAATCTTCTGTTCCCTGCATCGAACACGCACGGCCGCCGAATCTTGGCGGCCGCAACGTTATCATCTCAGTGCTGCATTCCAAAGTCCAGCGGGCATATTAGGCCCCTTTGCCCTCAGGCCTTTCTGCCGGCGATGCCTTTTGTGGACTTTGTGATCTTCTTGGCTGTTTCCTTCGGCCGCAGGGCGCGGGTAGCCTTGCCCGCTTGCCACATCTCGGAGTTGCCCATCTCGCCGAGCTCCTTGGCCAGGCTCTTCTGGTAGTCGGCCTTGCCGCAGGAGGTCAGCACCCGCCGCGTTTCGGTGCCGTCGGCGACGCGCTTGTAGAGCTCCTTGAAGACCGGCAGAACGGCTTTCTTGAACTTTGGCTTCCAGTCCAGCGCGCCGCGCTGAGCGGTGGCTGAGCAGTTGGAGTACATCCAGTCCATGCCGTTCTCGCCGACCAGGCGGATGAGGCTCTCGGTCAGCTCTTCGACGGTCTCATTGAAGGCCTCGCTGGGGCTGTGGCCGTGGCGGCGAAGCACGGAGTACTGGGCCTCCATGATCCCAGCCAGGGCGCCCATCAGCACGCCGCGCTCGCCGGTCAGGTCGCTGAAGACTTCCTTCTTGAAGGTCGTGGGGAACAGGTAGCCCGTGCCGATGGCGATGCCCAGGGCGACGCACCGCTCCCACGCTCGCCCGGTGGCGTCCTGCTCGACGGCGAAGCTGCCGTTGATGCCCGCACCGGAGAGGAAGTTCCGCCGCACCGACGTGCCCGAGCCCTTGGGGGCGACCATGATCACATCGACGTCCTTGGGCGGGATGATCTTGGTCTGATCCCTATAGACGATCGAGAAGCCGTGCGAGAAGTACAGCGCGTCGCCGGGATTCAGACACTTCTTGATCATCGGCCAGATCGCCTTCTGCGCCGCGTCAGATACCAGCATCTCGATCACCGTTCCGCGCCGGGCGGCGTCGGCGATATCGAAGAGGTCCTTGCCGGGCTTCCAGCCGTCGGCGCGGGCGCGGTCCCAGTCCTTCTTGAACTTCTTGGCCTGCCCGATGATTACGTTGAAGCCGTTGTCCTTCATGTTCAGCGCCTGGGCGGGGCCCTGGACGCCGTAGCCGAGGACCGCGATCGTCTCGTTCTTCAGAACGCGCCGGGCCTTGGCCATCGGGAATTCCTTGCGCGTGACGACCTCTTCCTTCGTGCCGCCAAAATCGATCAATGCCATGATTCGCTCCTATCCTTCGCCAGTTCAGCCGCCATGACCGGCCTTGCCAAACCGTCTCTTTTATTGCGCCTTCGCGGGCAGGTCAAGGGCCTGTCGGCTGTGCATGCCCCGCAGCCACCCCTGCCGCGCTGAAAGGAATACCGGATTCCGGTGGACGAATCCCCGCGCGCGCACACTATGTAAGTGGAAGTCGGATGAAACGTTCCTCGAGAGGAAAGGCATCGCGGACTTGAGAAGCGACGCGGAACTGGTCGCGGCCGTGCTGGCCGGCGAAACGTCAGCCTACGGCGAGCTGTACGACCGATACGCCCGGCTGGTGCGGGCGATCTGCTGCGACGCGACGGGCGAGCCGGCCGAGGCCCAGGACCTGGCCCAGGA
>SDBT01009748.1_pt1 | contig 15550 bp, 12 predicted proteins | sample 2277101 | NCBI WGS metagenome assembly SDBT01 (sample SAMN10404973, study PRJNA504765) | marine sediment metagenome | isolation source: marine sediment core GS10_PC15, 103 cmbsf | place: Arctic Ocean: Southern Knipovich Ridge | collected 2010 | reverse complement strand
CAGGTACTGCTCTTTTCCGCTCATGTTGCAAAACCGCCATATTGATGACTTACGTAAATGCAAAATTTCTTGCCAAGAGCGTGTTTTCTGCCGATAATTGACTCTACTGCTACGGAAATATCCCACTAAAACATCAAAGTATTTGACGCGCTTCAGTGTCTTTTTGAATCGATCAAGCAATGTATAACCTGGTTTATTTTTGAAAAAGGTTGTGTCGGTAATCATATGTTTATTTTACCTTTATTTGAACTTTTACACTTTCGTTCCCTCTGACTGGATGCCCAGGATAGTCTGCATACACGTATCGCTTGCCCCGCTTTCTGCCTGTTATCTCTCGCAAAATATCGGCATTTTCGAACCGGGATACCAGCGTAAATGCTGTCTAAAATGATATGTCAAACCCCTGCGCAACGTCCTTTACTTCAATGGATTTGAGCCCCGGTTTGCCTGTCCAGACCAGTTGTGGTGAAAGGTGCGGGTCATAGGCATAGCGTTTAACTTTCGGCTCATAACTCACCATCCCTATAGGCGGATTATTTTTCCGTTTTTCATCATGCCGATAGTCCTGGACCTTCGCATTTTTCTTTCGCTTTGCCATTTATTCCTTCATTCTAATAATATTTCCGGCAGAGCTTTCTATTTTTAAATTGATGTCGCCTTCGGATGTGTATAGGAATTGTATATTCGGATTCTTTGTTTTCGCGGTTTCAAATTCTTTGGAAGGATGGCTATATTGTTTTTTCTTGCCTACTGATACTACAATCCAGTCCGGATTCACTTTTGAAATGAGTTCATCAGCAGACCAGTCATCTTTATTTCTATATAGCTTCCCTCCATGATGAGGATATCGAAAAATATCTGCTTTGAGTGCGGTCTGGTCAAGCTGAGGCCACACATCTCCTTTAGCATCACTGCCGAGAAGCAAACTGAATTTCCCCATTTCAAAGCGAAGAATTACTGAGTCAAGATTCCTGTTCTCCGGATAAAGCAATCCGGTTTCATGAAGAGGCCACAAAATAAAAAAGGTTCCGCCTATCAACTTAACCTGCTTTGGAAACTCTTTATAGGCCATGCTACTAATAATTGTTCCATTTCCTAATGCTTCATCAAGTGTCTTGCGCAGTCTTTTTGAAATATTAGAGGATGAAAATTGGCGATTTACAAAAACTTCCACAACGTTCTGAGTTTGATCTTTAATCCTGTTAATAACGGCTGGCATACCTCCAATATGATCTTTGTCCCAATGTGTAATGAAAATCCCCTCAAGTTCGGCGCTCTGCTTTAGTACTGATAAAACCGGATTGACAACCCCCGCATCAATTAAAACAGAATGCATATTTGATAATTGACGTATAAGCGTAGCGTCACCCTGGCCTACATCGATAAATATGGCTTCATAATCATATTGTATCTTAACCACTTGCCTCCACTTTTTTCATTTCCTCATTAATGGTAAGGAGCAAAACCTTGTCAATTTCATCTTGCGTCTTGTATGCATTCCTGTGGAGACGAAATCCAACGATATATTTTTCAGGGGATTGTTTTAATCTTTTGGCGCTATCCGTAGTAAGTTCCACCCATCCCACGGCTCCTTTTTCCAGAAGCCATCCGGGCATGGCGGGAATTATTTTCAGCCAAAGTCCGTCTTCAACAGACTCGGAATTTTCAGAATAGTCTGCCAACCCATCAATAACGAGTCTTATTGAGTTGTCTTTAAAGCGGAGTTCTAATGTCTCACAGGTAGTTTCCCATTCCGGCACTTCGTCATTGATGCGGGTAAAATCGTTAGTTGCTTTGGCAATAGTTTCTGTTCTACTGGTGCCTTTCAATAAAGGGCGCTGTTCTCCTCCAAACCAGGCTTCAATCCTGCTCCTATCGCTTTCCGTGATTTCATACATCTGGTAGATCACATCATCAATTTTCTTTACCATTGCCTCGATCCTTGAGTTGTCTTGAGGGTCAAGTAACGGCTTTATACTCATATTTTTCTTTGTATCAATGAGTTTTTTTGCAATGGAAGCTAATAATTGAATTTTTTCTATATTCCAGTCTCTTGGCAATGGGAATATGCGATATTTATCTATGGGTATCTTCTGGACTCTCAGTCTCTCATGAAACCATAGGCTAGCTATTGGATGGTTTAAGGTTGCCCATAATGCATATATATATCTTTTCTTATCGACTATTTTAGTGCTTTTTGAAAAGGTCACATCAAAACTTTCAGAGGGAGCTACGACTTTCTTCGTTTCATTTGGGACATCAATAAGTGCCACCGAACTCCATTTATAATTCCAGGAAGCTTTTCGGTTTGCCCGAAACATAACCAGAGGTTCGTTATTCTCGAGATGTTTTCGTAAATCCTCCCTTTTTCTTCCATCCCTGAGATTATCATCTATTAACTCCAACCACCCCCTACTACCATCGCTGAAATCCGAATACGGATCAGTACCTTTAGCATTACCGCTCCATGGATATGTTGTATTAGATTTTTCCTCATTTATCTTAACTTTAAGAGCTTGAAGTCCATTCTTCACAACATAATAATCCTCAATACAATTTGGACTCATTTCTATTTTAGATAAAATATCATCAAAAACTGTTGGAACAAGGTGTTCAGGCGGATTGGTGATATCAATATGGATAGTCCCACGTAATTTTGCATCCCTTCCTAAGGATGGCACATCAGAAAGAGAACGGATAAAAACCGTTTTTGATAAAGGAGCGGTCTTGCGTAGGACCCACGCCATGGCTGGACGATTTACATTATCAAACCACCCTACCGGAATATCCCACTGTTCCAGAATCTGGCATTTCTGCATAATTCGATGCCGTGTTGATTTCTCCAAAATTTGATCTAATACAGTTTCAGTAAGGATGATACCTATCAAACCGTATTCAGGAAGAATATCCAAACAACGATTTAGTATTAAAGCAGATCGATCACGCTGGTGTCTTGTTCTTGGTTTAGCTGTGTGAGATACACCTCCGCCTTTCCCCCCAAAGGACGGATTTGCTACGATGATAGTTGGGGCAACTTTAATTTCTCTTATCCATTTACTTCCGAAGTTATCTTTTTCTGCGTCAAAATGAGTTACTTTCCAATTGTTTTTATGTGGTGGATGAAACAACATCAAAGTCATGCGCGTTATTTCAGCGGCAAATGGATCTCTGTCATTGCCAAATATGGAGTCAACGAGTTTATGATGCCTTGTATCCTGGGGAATACTTAGATAAGCGGCATCGGCAAGTCGTTCGTATCCCGCTGTTAAAAGGCTTCCCGATCCACAAGTAGGATCTGCCAGAATACGCTTGTCAGGAGGAAGGTCTTCTATAGGCATTCGCCTCAAAAGTGTTTTCGCTAACAAAGATTTTGTGTAGTGAATCCCCCATTGATCACGAAGTTCTTTTGTGACGAAGGCTGATGCGTAAAATTTACCGACCATATCCAGACTTACCTGAGAGAAATCAAAAGTAGCGGGCAAACAATCAAGAAGTCGATCAAGCCTTTCTGCGATTCCCTGGCGGACTTTAAAGTATTCAGGCAAATCATTTCGGGCAGCAGTCAAGAATTCAAAGGCTGAGGTGAGGGGCCAATTTTTCTTCAATCGATCCCGAAGAATTCGAGCACCAAGAATCGCAATAGCAGCATTGATAACACTTCGTTTGTATTCTTCATTTGTTGTTTTTAATACTTCCCCGATACCCTTTTCAAATCGACTAACGAGTTCTTTATTAGCAATTTGAATTGCTTGCCCAATGAGATTTGGCGCAATATCAAACAACGGGAGTTGTTCGGGAACCAACTTAGCCTTTTCCAAACGACGCGGCGTGAAAAATTGTTGCCTATCTCTAAGGTATTCTTCAAATCTGGAAAGTGGAATAATTTTACTTCTTGCTTTTTCTCTCTTAAATGTAGCTGCATCTTTACACAGACCTACTGTTCTCACCCTAGGTTCGGCCATGCCACGAATTTTTTTATATTCTGCAAGCACTATTACTGGTGTAGCCAATGCACGGAATGGAGAAATTTCTGAATCAAATTGGATTTTTTCTGCATTTTCAATCCCATTCACAGCAATAACTGCCGTATCAGCATCCTGGCGCAAAGAACTTGAATAGGCCACCATGTCTGCCTTGTGGGATTTTTCTCCCTCCCCGACAAAACGTATATCACGGAGAAGCATCTTTTCTTTTTCAGAGTACCCCACTTGTTGAAAAGCCGAGCTTATTCTGTTTCGGATGGAATCATCCAACTTTTCATGCCCAGTTTTATGTTCTGATGATTTTTGCATGGGATGTGCCTCTCTTTATGAAAAGCATTGGTTAATATCCGATTGTGATTACGATTTAATCATCACAAACCGGTTAAATTTGCTGAGTCCGAATACGGGATAATTGCACCGGGTGTCTTTTTCTTCCAGATTATCTCCCGGTGAGCGGCATCATAAACCATTTGATCCTGGGAAAAGGTCCTCGCAATCCTGGTAATAAGCCTCTTTTCTTCTGATGTGAGCGGCCCGGCAGTTGATTCATCTGCGCTTCTTATTTCATCGATAAGATCCCGGTAGTTATTGAGCTGAGGCCCGTATGGGAGGGCGGCATATGTTGACCCGGTCATGCTTTTACCTGACTCCCTGAAAGCAACCATATCCGCATACCACAGGTACTTGGCTGCGAAGAACATTTTGTCTCTTTTCTTCAGAATTTTTCTACCAAGAACAGACTCGAATTGTCGCATGACCAGCTTTATTCTTGGTATTGAGAATGTCTGGTTTCCTGTATAATTGTCTCCGACAATCTGCCCCTGAAATGCTAAACGAAGGGCTCTGTCCATGGCTTTGGTCTGGATAAGCCCTCCCTCCCATCTCTTTATACTGGCAATGCCAACATTCATTTGTTTTGCAAGGGCTTCCTGACTTAAGTTCAGTTTCTTTCTACCTTCACGTATTTCCTTGCTTGCCAACAAATTAACCGCCTTCCGGTAGGCATCAGAAATTGCTTTCTGGGTGGTTGCTGTCTGGTCAATAGTGCCTGCTTCTATGCCGCAAACCGGGCACACATTATGTTCAGTCTGAAAAGCTATATCAACCCCGCGAAAATTCACACTTTTATCAAGCTTTTTGATCACCATTTTTCCATGTCCATTTGGGCAGATCATAATTTTTCCCCCATTTCATTAATTTTTTTTGTCTTTACGATCCTTGTGCAAAGATACGAGCCACAATCTGTTTTCTTTAAGTGCAAACTTCAAATAACTTTTGCAACCCAATCGTGTACTATCCCATTTAAAGGCGAAAAGCTCTGATTCAAGAATACTGTTCTCATAGGAGTGTTGCGGAGGGTATTGGCCAGCATAATCATGTGGTTTAATTTCCTTCAATATATCAAAAAGGATATTAGAAATGTCCCTGACAGAGAAGCCCAATTCGAGAGCATCAGCTGCAATACTTGCCGGCTTTATAATGGAAATGCAATTTTTTAGTGCTGTTTCTCTTGCCTTTTGAATTTTTCTTTTAAGTTCCGGATAAGATGGCCTCTTCATACATAAATAGTATCAATTGATACCTTTGTCAAGGTTTTTTTGTCAATATGCTAATTACAATTTAATGTCTCGAAATTCCTATAATTGAAGCTTTCTATAGTCCCGTGGGGCGGGACAGGGAATCTTCCACTGTTTCGGTTCAAAATCGAGTTCCCCATTAGATCGTATTGATTCAATAATTTTATAGGTTTTCTGATCGATATTCAACCCGACCAAGATTTTGATTTTATCGATAGATTCAAAGGATTGGCATAATTGATGAAAACCGCTGGTGCGGAAATATCCGACTAAAACATCAAAGTATTGGACGCGCTCCAGTGTCTTTTTAAATCAATAAAGCAGTGTGTAGCCTGGCTCATTTGTGAAAAAGGTTGTGTCGGTAATCATCTAACTCTTTTGGTATCTGGATTATAATTGTCAACTGTATACTGAATGATCCCATATGTTGCGATTCATTCGAATACCATACACAATTCAAAATTTTCACTTAATCCGCTCTTAAAAAGCGATTTCTTATCAATCGGAATATAGGCTTTATCAAATATCGAGATGTCAAAAATCAGCTTGACATTGTCTTATTTATCTTGTTAAGTGGCAGGAGTTACGTTTGGAATACTATCATCCGCCCAGCCTCATCTTGCTGCTATCCCGACGGCCAACGGTATCTGCCGCAGGTCCGTAGCATTTTGAATTGTCTGGATGTAACAATTAACCCCAAACCACAGGAGGTGCAACATGTCAGATAAAAAAATGCTCTTCAACCATCCCATCACCCGTCGTCAATTCGTAAAGATGTCCACTGCTTCGGCAGCAGTGATGATGAGTCCGCTGGCCTTTCCCCAAGTGGTCTGGTCTGAGGGCAAAAAGATCCTGCGCATCCGTCTCTATTCAGACATCGTTATCATGGATCCGGCCTTCGTCCTGTCCAAAAACGAATTCATCGTCAGCGGATGCATTCAAAACAATCTGATTTCGTTCAAACCTGGAAAAGCCTGGGAATGGCAGCTGCAGGCGGCCGAATCCATCGAACAAATAGATTCCACCCATATCCGTTTCAAACTCAAACCGGGCATCATGTTCACCAACGGGTTCGGTGAAATGACCGCCGAAGACGTGAAATTTTCTTATGAACGTATCGCCGACCCGGCCATGAAATCTCCCTACGTAGGCGACTGGGAACTCATGGAACAGATCGAGATCAAAGACAAATATACCGGTGTGATCGTACTGAAAAAGCCTTTCGCCCCCATATGGATGACCTCCTTGCCGAGCATGTCGGGGACCATCCTTTGCAAAAAAGCCGTCGAATCGGTCGGCGGCAAATTCACCACCAATATACCGGCCTGCTCCGGTCCATATTATCTGAAGGAATGGAAGCCCAAACAGGTGACGATCGTGGCCCGCAACGAATTGTGGGCCGGTCCCGCGCCCGATTTCGACGAAGTTCACTTTTTCCCCATTGACGATGAAAAAACAGCGGAAATCGGTTTTGAGGCAGGTGATATCGACTTTACCCGCATCAGCATCTCCTCCTTGCAGAAATTTATCGACAATCCGCCCGCAAACAGCACGGTGGTCAACCTGCCGTCCCTGTACTTCGCCTGGATGGGCTTGAATAAGTACAATCCCAAGCTGAAAGACATCCGGGTGCGCAAGGCCGTCCAGATGGCCGTGGACATCCCCTCCATTCTGGAGGCGGCCTATTTCGGCATGGCCGAACCGGCCACCGGCATCATCCCGGCGGGCCTCATCGGGCACCGTGACAAGACCCTGGTTCCGCTGACAGGCAATCCCGAGGGCGCCAAAAAACTGCTGGCCGAAGCGGGCTTTCCCAACGGCATCGACCTGACCCTGGCTTGCCTCAACAAAAGCACCTATGTGACCCAGGCCCAGGTCATCCAGGCCAGCCTGGCCCAGGCCGGTATCCGGGTCCAGGTGGATTTGCACGAATCGGGAACCTTCTGGGTGTTGGGCAGCGAAAAAGACATGGGCCAAACCTGGAAGGACCTGCAGATTATGACCAACCGGTTTTCCAGCCAGCCCGATCCCCACTGGTACACCATGTGGTTCACCACCGAACAGGTAGGTGTCTGGAACTGGGAACGGTTCAGCAACGAAGAGTTCGACCGTCGGCAAAAAGAGGGCGCCACCGAGACCGATCCGGCCAAGCGCGATGCCAACTACAAGCGCATGCAGGATCTCATGGAAGAGTCCGGCTGCTACCGGTTCATCACCAATGAATCCGCCCCGACTCTGTACCGCAACACCATCATCCCGGCCATGACGCCTGAAGGTATCCCGCTAGTTCGCCACTTCAAAAGGGCGTAACCTGGCAGGAGGCTGTACTGACCAAGACGCGTGGGGTTGGCGGCGATCGTCGTGGTGATCGCCGTCGCCCTGGGCGAACCTATAGGATTTCGGATTGCGGATTTAGCTCACAAATCATTTCTTTGTAAATCTAAATGGTTATTAAATCTGTTCATCCAGGAAATTTGAAGTTATTTATCTGAAAATCTATAACATGGTAAATGCATTTAATCTTTATTGGGCTCACGAGCACGCTCACGCCTAAAGGATCTGAGTGAAACCGGCATGTGGTTCTATCTTTTAAAACGCATCGGGCTGGCGGCAATCATCGTGGTGGTTGCCGTCTCCCTGCTCTACGGCATGATACATATGGTCCCGGGTGATCCTCTGAGCGTCCTCCTGGGGCCACGGGCCACCCCGGAACTGAGAGCCGCCCTGGCCGAACGCATGGGGCTGGACAAGCCCTTTGTGGTGCAGTTGATTACCTTCTTTTTTAATGTCTTACGGGGTGATCTGGGAATCGACGTTTTTTCGGAACGCCCGGTGGCAACCATCGTATTCGAGCAGCTGCCGTTTACGTTGGTGCTCATCGGCTTTGCCATCGGTTGGTCGGCCGCTCTGGGTATCCCGCTGGGCTGTTATTCGGCCATCCATCGCAACAGCTTCATCGACAAAATCACCGGTGTATTTTCCGTGGGGGTCATTGCCGTGCCCTCCTTTGTGGTGGCGATTTATTCCTTGCTGGTATTTGCCGTGGCCCTCAAGTGGCTGCCGGCCATCGGTGCCGGCCAGGAAGGGGATACGGTCAGCCAACTGGAACATCTGATTCTACCCTCCCTGGCGGTGGGCCTGGGTTGGGTCGGTTACATCGCCCGTCTGGTGCGCGCCTCCATGCTGGAAGTTCTGGGAGAAAATCACATCCGCACGGCCCGGGCTTTTGGGCTGCCGGAACGTTCCATCATTTACAGCTACGCCCTGCGGTTGGCAATTCTGCCCACCGTGGCTCTTTTGGGCGTGGGTATCGGCAATATGCTCTCCGGCGCAGTTTTTGCCGAGATCGTGTTCGCCCGGCCCGGAATTGGAAAGCTGATCTATGACGCCGTGATCACCCGCAACTACCCTGTTGTCATGGGCAGCGTGATCGTCACCACCGTTTTGTTCGTGCTCTGCACCACCGTTTCCGACCTGGTGGCTGCGGCGCTGGATCCCCGCATTCGAGAGAGCCTGTAACCATGACAGAAGATAAAAGATCCCGAAAGCCGACTGCATCGCCCGGTCTCCGCACAATGATCCGGCCTCTGCTCCGTGATCCGCTGGCGCTCACCGGCCTGGTGCTGGTGCTGCTAATCGTTTCCAGTGCCATTCTGGCCCCCCTGATCGTTCCCTATGATCCCAACAAACTCAATGTACGTAACCTTCTGCAATCTCCTTCCTGGGACCATTTTCTGGGCACCGACCAATTGGGCCGGGACGTTTTTTCACGGGTGATCATGGGCAGCCGCATCGCTTTGAAGGTGGCCCTTATCTCCATATCCATCGCCGCCAGCTGCGGTCTGTTGCTTGGTATGCTGGCCGGCTACGGTCCCAAGTGGCTGGACAGCCTGTTGATCGTGGGATTCGACACCATGCGTTCTTTTCCCACGGTGATGTTCGCCCTGGCCGTGGTTACCTTGTTGGGTCCCAGTTTGGAAACCATCATCCTGATCGTAATCGTCACCTCCATCCCGGTCTATGCCCGCATCGTGCGTACCCAGACCCTGGCCATGAAAAACAACGAATTCATCCTGGCTGAACGCGCCATGGGAGCCGGCACGGTACGCATTCTGGGTCTTCACATGCTGCCCAATGTGGTTGGCCCTCTGCTCATCATCGCCAGCATGGATATTCCGGTGGTGGTAACTATCGAGGCCGGATTGAGCTTCCTGGGAATGGGCGTTCGCCCCCCCACCCCCAGCTGGGGCACTATCTTGAACGACGGCTATTCGTTTATCCGCAACACCCCCTGGCTGGTCATCGCCGGCGGCGCACCGCTGATACTGACCACCCTGGGGTTTACTTTCCTGGGCGAGGCCCTGCGGGATATCTTTGATCCCAAATTGAGAAAAGTGACCTGAGGACAATGAACGCCACGGTTCAAAACAGCACTGATGTGCTCAGAATCCACAACCTGTCGGTTTCGTTTCGCACCGAGCGGGGCATGGTCAGAGCCTTGCGCAATGTGGCTTTCACCATTCCCTCCCGGCGAATAGTAGGGCTGGTGGGTGAAAGCGGATGCGGCAAATCCACCCTGATCAATGCCGTTTTGCATCTGCTGGCGGAAAATGCCGACATCCTCTGCGGGATCATCGACTTCGAAGGCAAGGACATCCTCAAGATGACCCCGGATCAGTTGCGCATGATGCGCGGCAATCGCATCTCTGTGGTGTTTCAGGATCCCATGACTTCGCTGAATCCGGTGTTGTCCATCGGCCGGCAGATTACCGACATCCAGTACCGCGAAAATCTCAGCAAAACTGAAAAGCGCCGGCGCGCGGTCCGGATGCTCACCCGGGTGGGCATTCCCGATGCCCACACCCGCCTGGGTAATTTCCCCCACCAGTTTTCGGGCGGAATGCGCCAGCGCATCGCCATTGCCATGGCCCTTTTGGCCAATCCGACCCTTTTGATCGCCGATGAACCGACCACGGCCCTGGATGCCACCCTGGAGGCCCAGATTATCCAGCGTCTGCGCAAACTGCATACAGACCTGGGCTGTTCCATCCTGTTCGTCTCCCACCACCTGGGGCTGGTAGCCGAATTCTGCGACGATGTGGTGGTGATGTATGCAGGTGAAGTGGTGGAGTCCGGTACGGTGCGGGACATCTTTCACCGCTCCGGCCATCCCTATACCCGTGCCCTGCTGGAGTGCGACCCGGCCCGCATCAAGACCAAGACACGCCATCTGCCTACTATTTCCGGCGAAATCCCGGATCTGGTGCACCTGCACAACCAGTGTATTTTTACCGAACGTTGCGGGCAGAAGGAAAATAGCTGCCGCCTTGCACCCCCCCCGCTGATTGAGATCGAACCGGGCCATTTCGTCAGCTGCCACCTAGTCGTCGAGGAGGTAATTTCGTGAGCCGCCTTCTAGAAATCGAAAACGTCCGAATCCGCTTTCCCAGTAAAAGCCATATACGGGCTCTTTTGGATCGGGATTCAGATCCCTTCATTGATGCTGTCTGCGGGGCTTCGCTCTCAATCGGGACCGGCGAAACCTTTGCCCTGGTGGGTGAAAGCGGGGCCGGCAAAACCACCCTGGCCCTCTCGGTCATCGGCCTGGTGACCCCCCAGGAGGGCAGCATCCGTTTCGAAGGCCATGAACTGCGGGGGCTTTCCGATGCCGCTTTTAAAATCCACCGGAGGCACATCGCTATGATGTTCCAGGACCCCGTGGGCTGTCTCAGCCCCCGTCTGACAGTACACACCCTGATCACCGAACCTTTTAAAATCCACGGTTTGAAAAATCGCGACCTCAACGCCGAAGCCGATCGTTTGCTGGAAATGGTGGGGTTGCCCGCTACCTTCGGCGGATACTATCCCTATCAGCTCAGCGGCGGCCAGGCCCGCCGGGTGGGGGTGGCCCGGGCCCTGGCTCTGACTCCCAAGCTCATCATCGCCGATGAACCCACCGCCGGTCTTGACGTATCCGTGCAAGGGGAGGTGTTGAACCTACTGGCACGGCTGCAGCAGGAAATGGGAGTCAGTTTTCTGATCATCACCCACAACCTGGCGGTAGTGCGGCACACCAGCGACCGCATGGCCATCATGTACATGGGGCGCTTCGTTGAAACTGGTCCCACGGACGAGATCTTCGCCCATCCTCGCCATCCCTACACCCATGCCCTGCTGTCGGCCACACCCGAACCGGACCCTGATGCCCCCAAGAAACGGGTTGAGCTCAAAGGCGAGATCCCCAGCCTGATGAACCGCCCCCCGGGCTGTGAATTCCATACCCGCTGCCCCTATGCCGACAAACGTTGCCGCACCCGTTTCCCCGCACTGGAAACGGTCGGTCCCGGACACGCCCTGCACTGTTACATGCCTATCGCCGACTTGGATCACATGGATGCCAAACCGCTGAGGGAAAAATGACATCTTTTTTGCAATATCGAAGAGACCAGGCGTTGCAAAAATCCAGTACGGTAATCGTGAAGACCTCCTGATCTGTATAGCGGGCCCCTGCTTGATGGTGTGGATCGACTGTGGGTTGAAAAAAACAGTATGGTTATTTGCCTTGCAGAAAGGGTCACGGACATGCTCCAGGCCCAACTGGCGAACATCGACAACTTTATGTTGGACCAGAGGATGTGCAAAGGCTAGGCCGAAATCGCCAGCATTCGCCAGGCGGTCAAGACAAAACTAGAGGCACGACAGAAAAGGAGTAATCACATGGCACGTATTAATAAAAATTGGTTGCAGATGCTCAGTCAGGAAGACATCGACAACATCCACCAGGCCAGCATGCAGGTACTCACCCAGGTAGGAGTTCGCATCGAAGACCGGGAAATGACGGATAAACTGCAAGACTCAGGCTGTACCCTCAAAGACCAGCGGGTCCGATTCGCCACGGAAGTGATTGAAACCGCCCTGGCGGGGCTGCAAAAGGAGGTGGTTTTCGGCAGCCGTGGCGGCGGGCGGATCCACGTGAAAGACGGGAACGTATTCACCCACACGGCCGGCTCTATTCCGAATATTTACGACCTGGACAGCGGGCAAAAGCGCAACGCAACGCTAACGGATCTGCGGGACATGATCCGCCTGATGAACACCCTGGACCACCTGGACATGCCGGGAGCGCTGGTCTGCCCTGATGACGTACCTGCGCCCATGAGCGAGATCCGCCAGTTCGAACTTCTCCTGCGTTACTGCCTCAAACCCATTTCTGGGGCCGGGGTCTCTTCCGCCAGGCAGGCCCGCTACATCGTCGAACTCTATCATACGCTGACTGACTCCACGGCGGTCTCAGGGCAGTACCCTATCGCAGATGCGGGCATTTCACCCGAAAGCCCCCTGTATTATCCCCAGGAAATCATAGACATCATGCGGACCTTCATCGCAGCCGGCATCCCCACCGTGCCACTGGTGGCACCCATTGTGGGCTTCACCGCCCCCATGACCATTGCCGGCGGCCTGGTCCAGATGAACGCATCCATGCTGGCCTTTGCCACCATGGCCCATCTTATCAATCCGAAGACACCCATCATCTACGGCGCACGCCTCTGTTTCGCCAACATGCACACCGGCTCCTCCATCTGGGGACTGCCCGAAGTCGGTATGGCCGGGGCCTGTTCGGTGCAGTTGGCCCGCCATTACGGCTTTCCTTCGGACGTCTACGGGTTATCGTCCACCGCTAGCGCCTTCGACAACCAACTGGGTTATGAAAAGGCCATCAACTGCATAATGCCGCTGTTGGCCGGCGCCAACATCATTTCGGGGTTCGGCGGTTTTACCAGCGGCCTGCTGTCGGCCCACGAACAGCTTGTCATCGACAATGAGACCTTCGCCATGTTGCACAAGGCTGCCCAAGGCGTGGCTGTGACACCGGACCGTCTGGCTGTGGAGGCCATCGCCAATGTTATGGCCGGGGAAAATTTCCTGGAACAGGAGCATACCTTCAAGTATCTGCGTAGCGGGGAAGTGTTCCAGCCCAAGGTAGGCGCTGATGGCCTCTGGAGCGAATTTGAAGATGGCGGCCGTAAAGATATCCGTGTTCGGGCCCGGGAGGAAGTTCGCCGACGCCTGGAAACTTATGAAGATGTCCCCCTGCCGCCGGAGGTAGATCGCGAATTCAGCCGCATCATTGCCGCGGCAGAAACCGATTTGCTCTAAAAACATTAGGTTCAAGTTTCAAGGTTCAGAGGTTCCCGGTTTAACCCATTAACCCTGAACCTTTGAACCGTAATAATGAATGTATTCGTATGATCTTCAAAGATGGAATCTTGATAATCTGACTATTAAGAGGCAAAAATGTTCGAACTATATATACAAAGGAGAGGACGGTTATTGAAAAGCCTGTCGAACAGCGGCATTGAAAAGGCGATGGTCAGTAACCCCTCCAACATCTTGTATTTAACCGGCATCAAGATCAAGCCCTATGAAAGGTTTCTGGCCTTTATTCTGGATTCGAAAAGTCCAAAGACTACCTTAATTCTGCCCAGCCTTGAAAAATCAGTGAACACAGATAATACTATTTCAAAAGTGTTTTACGGGGATCATGAAGATCCCTTGAAAAAATTAATGGATGTACTGGGTGCCTGCGAGATATTAGGGGTTGAAAAGGACTATATAACTCTTTCCCTGTCAGAAAAGGTAGCTGATCAAGATTGTGTTCAATTAGTAGATATCGGCCCATTGATACAAGAATTAAGGCTTTGTAAGGATTCCGAGGAAATCGATAACATCAAAATTGCCGTGGGATACAGCGACCAGGTTCTCGGGGAGATCAGGAAACAGATCCGCGCCGGTAGAACGGAAAAAGAAATCACATTTGACATGCTGCAGCGCATGTCGCTTAAGCCTGGTGTTATGTTGGCGGAATTCATCATACAGGTTTTAAGCGGCGAAAATTCCGCAAACCCCCATGGTACGTCCGGAGATAAGAAAATTGAAACAGGCGATCCAATAACCATTGATTTTGGTATCGAGTATGCACATTACTGGTCGGACTGTACCAGAACCTTTTTTCCTGGCAAACCGGACCCGCAGTTTGAGGCGATCTACCGGATTGTGTTGGAAGCCCAGAAAAAGGCCATCGCAAAGATTCGACCGGGCATAGCCATTCATGAGATTGACCTGTCAGCACGGCAGGTAATAGAAAAGGCAGGCTACGGCGAGTTTTTTATTCATCGAACCGGACATGGAATTGGACTTGAGATCCATGAGTTGCCCTCAGTGCATGGCCAGAACGAGGCGATATTGAAAGAAGGTATGGTAATTACTGTTGAGCCCGGGATATACATACCTGGGGCGGGTGGTGTGCGTATTGAAGATGATGTGGTCGTCTCCGGAGAAGGAGGCACCGTGTTAAATACCTATCCCAAAGAATACGAAGATATGATAATCAAAGATTAACAAAAAAGGAAAGTGAGGCATTATGGCAGGAATAAAAGCGTCTTTTTTTTAAATTTTAAGCGATAAAGAAATCGAACAAGTTCACAATGCGAGCATGCATGTGCTCAAGGAATTGGGAGTAAAGATCGATAACTCGGTTTTAAGGGGTTATTGAATGTTATTCTCCTAATTCAGGGCATTTTCTTTAACTAAATCATAGCCGGATAAGTCATCCATCTTCTGAAGCTTTAATTATTGAACAGGCTCTAATAATCTAAACACTAAACAATCTTTACAAATCGGTCTAAAAAATCTCCATCTTTTGGTGAGAGATTAAATTTTATACAGGCCTCTTCGATTAACTTCTGCAAAGTTTTACCCGGGTTAAACTTTCGTTCTTCAGAAACCCACTTGACCGCTTTTCTCAAATCTTCACCTTCCGGCTGAATGCTCATGGTACTTAACCTTTTAAATAGACAAATTATTACCAAATTATTAATAACGTTCAAAAGTGTGCGCATAATTGTTTTCCCAATAAATGGGATCCATTTAACAATCATTCGGTAATGCATATTTCCAAAAGACGATATCAATTTACCTATTAGGGGGTGA
>SDBT01009747.1_pt1 | contig 15551 bp, 18 predicted proteins | sample 2277101 | NCBI WGS metagenome assembly SDBT01 (sample SAMN10404973, study PRJNA504765) | marine sediment metagenome | isolation source: marine sediment core GS10_PC15, 103 cmbsf | place: Arctic Ocean: Southern Knipovich Ridge | collected 2010 | reverse complement strand
CGGATGGACAAGGGTAGTGACCAATGGCAAGAGCCTAATACACCTGAAGACATCACTGTGAGAGCATTTATAGAGTATAAAGAACGTCGCATAGAGAATGCCGAGGGTGAGGTAGTGGTGAGTATGTCAAAGGTGAGCATGAGACCAAGAACCGTCATTACAAGTGGATTTTCTACGCGGGCAGCCAAAACTATATCATACAAGGATACACTTATCTTTGATGGGATAATACATTCTATAATCAAATTAGGTAAATCAAGGGATTTTAGCGTAAGGAGTACAGACGTATATGTTGCGTAGTAAAGAAATGCATTTGGATATGTCAAGGGTGATGCATAATATGGCATTGCTTAATACGGTGGTGATGCCCTCTAAGATAAAGATGGGGCTAACCGGTGCAGGTAATCGGTTCATGATAGACTGTATTGTAGAGCCACCTACCGTGCCTATAAAACGCCCTGACTATTTAGGGGCGGATCGTAAGGCAGGTGAATTAAGGGCTTCTGGGGCACTGTACGTGGATGGTAAGAAAATGCGTACCACACAGCACTACGGAGAAGGGGCTACAGGAGAGTATCAGCCTATAGGATATGGTGGAGCTCCTATCTTACCCATGTCCCATGAGGCATGTGTGGTGTTTAATGCCCCATACGCGGTCGCACAGCACGAATCATTCCCCATTAAGACACAACCAGGGGCAGGCAGGTACTTCATGTCCGTGAAGCTCTATGGGAATGCAGTAGAGTACATGAGCATTCTGGCAAGGGCAATTAAACTATGATAAAGGAATTTTGTAAGTATATAGAAGCGAACACGAGCTTTACACTCGGAACTGACTTATTCGCCATAAGTGTGGATTCCGACGATATAGACGAGTGCGTTGTCATTGCGGAGCCGGCACCAGGTCTGGTGGACGGATTACTCCCTGACAAACGCCAAGTACCTCTCGTAGCTTATTCGAGAGCGGTAACACGTTTTACAGCACGGGATAACGCCTATACCGTGTTTGATCTTTTAACATGGGGTGCGTCCGACCTCTTTCATGGGAACACACAAATACACTTAGCTGACATTGGCAATGGAGTTTATGTGTGTAACTTTGAGTGCAGGACGCCATACCATGTTGGTCTGGATGAGTCGGGAAGGCGGCATGTATTTGCCATGCCTATCGACGTAACAGTAACGAATATATTGTAAACAAGGAGTAATATTATGAGTTTAGGAACAATGGGACCGACAAGAGACCTTGGTCCGGCTATTGTTGATTGGGGGTCAGACACCATATCGGAAATATTTGAAGAGGTGAGGCTCACACTCAATTCAGGAGAAGCCGGTCAGGTATTTGAAGCAATACACGGGAGTACGCCTGTAGATACTGTCATATCAGGGTATTCAGAATGTTCAATAACAGTGCCGGCCACACGAGTCACATACGCCATTCTTGCTACATTGCTTCCTGGTGGTTCAGCGTCCGGTAATAGTGGTGTGGCAATCTTACCTTCAGGAGTAACTGGCATATCTATGTATGATGAGGGGTTGCCATTACTTGTAAAGCCCATCGTAGCCGGTGTGGCTGCGGATAATGGTACATGGATGAGACTGGAACACACATATCCACAGGTTAATTGGGATGTAGTATTCAACCTGCGTGACCAGAGGGTATATGGGTTCACGTTCCATGCCCATCCTGATGCAACAAGCAAGAAGTTATGGTCGGCTGGTAAAGTAAATGTAGGAACTTCATACTAAAAGGAGGGGCTTATGCCCAAGATTAACATTGATGAACTCTGTGAGCCTATTGAAGTTAGAGTAGGTGAGAAAGATTACACTATCAAGGACATCTCACGGGAGACTGCCAAGAAAATGGGTAAGCTCGGCGTAAAAGCTGACAATATCCAGGCGGATATTAAGATACAGACCACACTCGTATCAGATGCCGAGATGTCTAATGACACTGTAAACGCAGATAAAGCCAGAACGAAGTTAGCAACACTTGTAAAGCTGGCCGAGTCTGATGATAGTGCTGATGAAATGTCTGGCCTTATGTGCGAGATATTAGGGGCAGAGAAGGCAGACATTGACAAACTTGGTATGCGTAAACTCATGCTACTTGTAACACAGGTGATGAAGGTCATCAATGAGGAAATAGAAGGAAAAAACGCCCCAAAGGTCGTAGCGAAGAAATAGCCACCATAGCTGCGGCCTTCCCGGGCATGTTTACTTGGCGTGAGCTTCTTGATATGAGGGTTAGGCAGAAGTCTTATTGGTTAAGGCAGGCTGATGCGATAAAGCGACAGACAATCGCCACTATTGCTTATGGTGTAGGGATAGGAATGTCAGGGGAGAGTGAGAAGGCAATAGATGCATTGGAGCTTACAATGACCAAAGAGGAGAGCCAAGCACAGCGTTCTGAGGCTACTTGGACTATGTTGAAGTTTATAGGAGGTGGTAAAGGTGTTTAATGTAGGGAGTGTACAAGGGTATTTGAAGCTGAATACTACTGGATGGGTGAGTGGTATGGGGATTGCGAACAGCTCAATCATGCGCCTAACTCGCACATTTGCCAAAATGGGTGCGGTAGCTGTAGGATCATTACTCCTTATTGAGCGTGAGTTCGGGAGGTTTGATAAGGCGATACGCCATGCCACATCCGTAAGCGAGACCTCCATTAAACAGTTTGAACAGATGTCAGATATGGCATTGGACGCCTCGGTTAAGTGGAATAAGGCTGCCAAGGCTACTGCACAGGCATTCTACTTCCTTGGTTCTGCTGGTTTGTCTGTCACTGAACAGATGGAGGCATTCAACACCACTATCATGCTCTCACGGGCTATGGGGAGCGAGTTATCCCGGACTGTTGAAGGTACGGTTGATGTGGTTAGAGCGTTTGGGTTGGAGTTTGCCAATATTGATAGGATAGCCGACCAACTAACCAAAACAGTTATTAGCTCCAACCAGACCTTTGACATCCTGACACGGGCCTTATCGTATGCCTCATCCACAGCCCGACTTACCAATAATACACTCGCTGAAACCACCGCCATGCTTGGAGTTATGGCTAACGCCGGTATAAAGGGGTCAATGGCAGGCACCGTACTCAGGCGTGCTATGACTAATCTCATGGCACCCACTGGCGATATGGCTGAACTCGTCTATGCACTTGGTCTTAATATCTACGATACCACGGGTAAAATGCGACCATTCATTGACATTATGGGGCAAATTAGTGATGCATTACAAGGAACATCGGCTCGATATAAGAACTTAGTGTTTGAGACCCTGTTTGGGCGTAGAGCCATTGCTGGACAGATTGTACTATTCAATTATGGCTCGGATGCATTACGGAAATACGCTGATGAGATAGAGAATGCTGCTGGGACTACAGAGAAGGTTGCTGGGAAACAGATGAAAGCGTTCACAGAGATATTGGGGCAGTTATGGCAGGAAATACGCAGAGTGGCTATAGAGTTGGGTGATACGCTCGCTCCAGCAATAGGAAAGGTAGCAACTCGTATCCGAGCCGATGTTAAAGATTTCAGGGAATACGTGGAAGCTAATAAGGAACTAATTGCCTCAACCTTGAAATGGGTATCTGTGGTAAGTGTGGCGGCAATAGTCGTACCCGCCTTTGCCCTATTGGTAGTGGGTATCACTAACCAGTTTATCCAGTTGGGAGTGGCTATTGCAAAAGCGGGAATAGCAATGATTAGCAGCCCGCTTATGTGGCAGTTAGGTTTACTAGCTGGGCTGTTATATACACTGCGAACCACACTTGCTACTGACTTCTGGAAGCAAGCATGGGAAAACCAGATAAAGCCCTTCCTCGCTGTCTTCCTTGAGGGATTTACACAGACAATTACAGAGATTATGTGGCGGTTCTCACTTATACCAGATGCCATAGAGGCAGCATTCTCTAAACAGTCAATGTTGAATACTATTTTGTATTTCACGAAAGCACTACAGCAAATAGGACTTGTAGCCCGTATAGGATTCGCCTTTAAACGAGGGGATATTGGAAAAGCACTTGGACTTCAGGATGAGCTCAGAAAACTCAATGAAGAAATGCGTACATTGTTGACCGGGACTCCCGAAGAAGAAGGTGGTCTGGGTGCATTTGGGAATATACTTTTTGGTAGTAAAGCAGAAATGGAAGCATCTCTCGATGAGTTTAGAAATTCTATGAAGATTGTTGGTGCAGAACTCAAGTACGAAGGTAGGGAGATAGCAATTAACTTTGGAAAAGCATTCAAGGAGCAAGTAGCCAAAGATGCTAAGGCAATAGGTGGGCTATTTGAAAAACTCATCACAAAACTACCCGCTTCCATGCAAGACACAATAGACCAATTAAAAGCTATGTATGCCGAGATAGCAAACATAGTTGACATCTTCATGCAAAAGCCCTCTAAACTCGCAGGAATACAGATGCCCGCACTTGCTTATAGAGAGGACTTCAAACAGCTATTCGGGGATTATCTTATATATATGGATGAGTTAATAAAAGCACAGCGAGCACTATTAAAAATACCCACTATATGGCAAACGAGGTGGATTTCTGGTGTGAGAATTGTAATTAACAGTATGGATAGCTGGTGGGATGTCTTCGCAAGAGTGAATATGGATATAAAGTCTGGGTGGGAGGATACTATAGGTAGTTTCATAAATGACACAATGGGGATGGCAAGGACATTTGAGAATATCATGGAGAATATGTTCAACAATGTTCTCGATGCGTTCAATAAGTTTGTAGCTCAGGTGCTTGCAAGCGACTTATGGTATACGCTGTTCGGTAAAGGTGTAGCATTGCCATTTGGTACTGCGACCTTTTTCCATGGAGGTAAAGTGGCGGCGGACTCAAGAGGCACACAACTTCCAAATTGGGGAGAGTTCATGCCTCAGAAGTTTAAACCATTCGACCCAGCAGGGAGTCTTGGGCAATTCGCAGGAAAGGCAGCACCCAACGTAAGTGTTATCATCGAGAACAATACAGGAGACCAAATAAAACAGAGTGCCTCAAAGCCAACATTCAACGGTAAAGAGTATGTTGTTAATGTGGTATTGGAGGCGTACAGGACTGACCCTAATGTAAGGAGCATACTCGGTGGCTAACTTTCCAACATTGGCGTCTCGTGAAGTGGTTAGTGAGTTCAATAATGCGCTCGCTCATGACCCAACAGTCAGGAGTTTGTCTGAAGGTGGGTATGTTACATCACGGGCGAGATTCACACGTATGACGAACCGGTGGAATGTAGTGTATATGTGGCTGACTCAGGCTAATAAGAATACACTCAAGACATTTGTAGAGGGTACATCACTCGGGGGGTCAGAGAGCTTCTCATGGACAAACCCGGAAGATAGTGTGACGTATACTGTGCGTTTCCTCGGTGAAGTTAAGTATACCCCGCAAGCACACGTCAATTTCACCTTCTGGACAGTGGAGTTTGTTCTGGAGGAAGTGTAGTGAATACCACATACATTACCGAATCCAATAAAATAGCATCGCCTTATGCGTGGATATGGTTACTGGAGATCACCACGGTGGGGTATGGTACGCCATTACGACTCACCAATAACAATGATGATGTGATATGGCCGACCGCAGGGGGTAATACGTATTCCAAGATGCCCTTTACGGTGGATGACATTCAGGTGTCCACCAGTGGGGAGTTCCCGGAGTATAAGCTCGTGATAGGGGATGTGAACCTGTCAGGTGCTCTCCGAACACGTATTGCAGCCGCAGGGGGGCTTGTAGGGAGCACAGTACGCTTCCTCGTAGTGCACTCCAACCATTTAGACCTCACAACAGCCGCCATTGATGAGTATGCTGATATACTTAGCTGTGAACTTACAGCACAGGCGGTGGTGTTTACTATAGGAATGCCCAGTCTACTCAGTAGGCGGTTCCCGAGAGATAGGTATGTACCCGGGTATTGTAGACATAGATTTGAGGGAGCATTATGCCAGTATGAACAGCCGGAAGACAGTGTGGATAGCAATAATGTAGTGTTCTCCTCCCCTGCCTATGCAGAAGGGCATCCAGTAGACCAGATAACAGTCAATGACGTGGGTATAAATCTTGTAACATCGCTGTTCATCAATGCCTTACCGAAGCGAGATGTGAATACCAATGGAAGTTTATCCTTGGCTAAAGACACGGGTTTCACAATATCTGGCTCCGTATCCAATGACGGTTTCTTCCTCGCAGATAGCTGGTATGCAGTATATCCAACCCACGTCTTTGTAAAAAGGCAAGCGGAAAGCGGAAAGGTATTTAAAGAGGAGACGGTGTTGACAGGAGTTACTATACAGCTTGGCTACAATGCCTGTGACCACACACTAAATGCGTGTAAGTTCAGGGATAATATGCAGAATTATGGCGGGAGTCCCGGGATAGTAGGAGGTATCTATGGTTAGGGTGGATGATCTCGTTGGTGTGCCGTTCGTGAATGGTGGAAGGGATGTTGCCCTTGGATTGGATTGCTGGGGGTTGGTGATGGAGGTGTTTAAGCATTATGGGATAGATTTACCTGACTTCATGGTGGATGCATTCGCATTCACGGCTATTGACACACTTATCAGGGAAGCGACACTATCCCAGTCATGGGAGGAGGTATTCCAGCCATGTGACGGAGATGTGCCGTTGGTAGTGTTAATGAGTATACACCCCGTACTCACCACACATGCAGGGGTATACATTGGGCACAATAAGATTATTCATACAATGGAGAACGCTAACACAGTTATATCCAAGACAAGGTTGTTGGGTAAACATATAGTAGGATATTATAGACGATGTTCACAATTATAACCGTATTAAACCCGCTCACAGGCGGGGAGACTCGGAAAGAGTATAAATGGGAGAGAGGGAAGTCTCTTGCCCATTATCTTGAGTATGAGGGGAAGGCAGTGGTTACATGGGAGCAGGTTGTTATTGAACTTCCATTAGCCAAGATATTCCCTGCGAGGAAAGAGGTGTATACGGTTCTGGTGATACCAGAGGGTATGGCAGCCCCAATATTAGCGTCTATAATATCAGGGGGTTCCGGTATATTAGCCCCCATATTAGCCTCAAAGTGGGGGCGCTTTGCACTTTGGGTAGGTGCTAATTGGCTCAGTAATTTCTTGAAGGATAAAGAAAAGGACATAGACACATCCCAATCCTATTCATGGAGGCATATTAGCAGCCCTGCAGCAGCATTCGGGAGTGCAATGCCTATTGTCTATGGGAAGACGAGAGTGCGCCCCACAGTGAAGAACAGGTATGTGACAGTGGACGGGGATATACAGACGTTATATGCACTCTACGGCGTGACAGGGCACTTGGTGGATGAATTAAGCACGATAGAGGCTCCAAGGTGGAGTATTGCGGGTGAGTATGCCATAGACGATATTGTCAGACCTACAGCCGATGCAGATGAGAAAGGCAAGACATATCTCTGTAAAAGAGTGAATGGCGGGTATGATTATAGAGGGAGGTATACGGATGCAGTACACTATTCCGATACGGACTATTGGGAGGTAGGACATGGGTCAGCCTCCTTCAACAGCGATGTATATGTTAATGGGCAAGCAATAGGGGGTTACAATAGAGATGTGAAGTGGGAGACACGTCCTGGATTGGCACAACAGATATTCATTGAGGGGTTTGATGTTACATATACTAATTATGCGCAGGATGAGTCACTCTATCTTGACCAAGCGATTGTGAATAGGAATGAGATTAAAATAGTATTTAATGCACAACAGGATACACTGCACTGGAGCAGACACACTATGTTCTTAGCAGGTACGACATACGTGATAGCGGGTACAGAGATAGGTGTGCCACTCCTTCCAAATGCTGTAGCATACCTTATCTGGAGGTCGAGCTACAGTACAACAAAGTATTTGACAACTCTTTTCCCACAACCTACCGATTATATTATAGCGAGTATCAATACTGGCACAAACAAAATAACCCACGTAGCCTCAGAAATAGACAATCTGGATTGGATTACATTTAGCATCACATTCACCAACACACACAACATTGAGCTTATGTTTGAACTCCCATACGGGTTACAGAGTTTTAATGCCTCAGGAGGGCTTACAACCAACAAATGTAGCCTATTTGCTCAATATAGGAAATATACAGCAGCCAGTACGGAGAAATGGAATAACTTCGCTTATCAATTCTCCAGTTCTTTACACGAAGAGGATTATGCGAATGGTACATTATTAGCAGGAGTTTTGAGCAGGAAGACAACTAAACCGCTCGCCGTCTCTGTTAAAGCGCTTCCCGAGGGTGAGTATCTTGACCCGGACAGTACCTACGAGATACGGGTCACAGCAGCGTCCTCGTCTCACGTGAGATTAATTAACATTGCAACACTTATATATGGCATGGAGGATGCTGATGGCAGCTACGACGGGTTTACATACCCCGGTGAGGCTCTGCTAGGGGTTAAGGCGTTGGCATCAGGACAGGTGAATAGTGACCTCGATATACAGGTGGATGTGGAGAGGAGTAAAGTATGGGTATGGAATCCCAATCTTACAGCCGACTGTAAGTGGCAGCAGGTGGATGCTAACCTGCATTGCTGGGCAGTATACGATATACTTGTCAATGGGTATTATAATGCGTCGTCCAATCTCATCCATCCGGCTTATCCAGAGCCTAATATAGAAGGGCGTACATGGACGAACTCGACAGGCACATACACTAATCAAGCAGAGGCGATATACGGGTGTGGCATCAACCCTGCACGTATAGACTTCGACTCATTTAATGAGTGGGGGACATATCTCTGGCAGACACTCGACTATGAGCTTAATATCGTGTTTGACACCTTCATGACCGCATGGGATGCCATATTGCGCATCTGCCAAGAGGGTAGAGGTATGGTGTATCCGATTGGGAGTAAGATATACGCATTTACTGACAAGGCAGAGGACATCTCACAGATATTTACCATGGGGAGCATCCACACTGACACATTCACCCAGAAGTATGTGGAGTCCAAGCAACAAGTGAATCTGATAGAGGCGGATTTCTTCAAGAAGGATAATAACTATGAGAAGACGTCTATAACCGCCCGAACATCAGATTGGGACAGTAGTAGGGATATGAGTGTGCCTTCCAAGATAACACTGTATGGAACAGACACATTCGACCAGGCACAGTCCATAATCCAGTATATGCTCATGAGGGCAGAACTATTAGACAATGTTATAGCATTTAGTGTGGATATTGACTCATTGGCGTCGCAGGTGGGCGAAGTAGTGGGGATACAGCATAGCATAACAGATGTGGGTATTAGTTGTGGGGGTAGAGTTGTTTCCTCCACATCAGCGGGGGCAAATGATGCTGTTGTGATTGACCAGGAGTTCACGCTTGAGGCGAATGTGACATACACTATGGAGGTTAAGCATAGCGATGGCACCCTTGAGACCAACAATATTATTGTACAGGGCGTAGAAACAACCACGGCGAATATGGGATTTACTATTCCATGGGCGACTTTACCGCCCGTTTATACCACCTTCACTATCTTTAAAGCAGCGGATACACTCAAGAAGTACCGTATAATTAAGATAAGCCGCACCACAGAACTCATGCGTACGCTCACTCTTGAGCAATATGATGAGAGGGTGTATGAGAGTTGGGCTCCGGGTGATGCGGCAGTAACAACAGACCCGGGTGAGTTCACAGACCCCAAAGTTCCAGTGGGGGGAGATCCGTGGAGTGATGCCCTCATCAGTATCCTTAATCTGGCATCCAATGTACAATTACGAGAGAACGTGTCTATGAACAAGGTCTCTGGGGAATATGAATCAAGCGTCATTGTGACTTGGGATACGGAGAATGGAGAACCAAGAGGGGAGTGGGAAGTATATTTTAGGGATGTGGATGTGAGTGATATTGACTGGTACGGGGAATGGCTATTAGGGGATACATATAATTACGGGAATAAAGTGGAACACGATGGAAGGACGTATATCAGTATGGTGGATGACAATGTAGGAAGTCTGCCGTTTTACCGATAGGGAGAGAATATAATAATTAGATAGGCTCACAGAAAGGTAGATAGAAAAATGATTATCAAAACACTCGTTGATAGTAAAAACAAGAAATGGTGGATCGTAGATAACGTTACACGATTGACATTTAGAAAACTTAACCAATCAGATATATCTTCATTTAAGCAAAACCTTACCATGAGTTCATTTGATGTTAGTAAGCCACCAGAGAAAGAATGTTTACTTGTTTGTTTCCTTTCAAGAGGGGATGAACAGCTTTATGCATTAAATGACATAACATATTTATTGAACGATGAAGGTAAAACAATAGAACGTATTTGGTAAACAGGTAGATAGTGAGCCTATCTATAGGAGAGGGATATGAGTAAAATTGGATGGAGAGGGAAGCTGTATGTCAGGGTGTTCGACCCAGATGGAAGGCTGATAGAGGATAGAGGTCTGGTGAGCGATAGGGTAGTCACGGATGACTTTGCAAAATACTACATCGACTGTTTACATGGCGGTGAGACAGGTATAGCGGATTTTAAGTATCATGACTCGGGGACAGGGACAACTATAGAGGATGAGACGGATGAGGGGTTGGTTACACCTACAGGAGTCGCTCGTGTGGTTGGCAGTCAGGGTGAGGGTGCTACGGCTAATATTTACCGCACAGTAGCCATTATCACGTATGATGGGGCGTATGACATCACCGAGTGGGGGTTGTTTAATGCCGCAACTGGCAACATCATGATGGACCGGGCAGTAGTCACCGCCATCACTGTAGGGAACAATTATCAGGTTGAATGGACTTACGACCATGAAGCATTGAGTGGAGGGTAGGATATGGCTCTTGTTGGACATTGGACACTTACAGAGGATAGTCTGTTTCTCGGAACAGAGCTTGTTACAAATGGTAATATGGAGCTTGATAGTGATTGGGATAACCAAGCTTCTCCTGCCGCAAATGTGCGAAGTGACGAACAAGCGCACAGTGGAATATACAGCCGTAAGATAACACTTAATGGTATTGGAAGTTTTGGCGGCATTTGTAGTGCCGATGCAATAACTTTCGTTGTAGGAAAAAGCTATATAGTAACAGGTTGGGCGTATAATCTCAATATGAGTAATGGTGAGCGTCTAGTAATGGATTGTACTCAATTTTCTGCGGGGGCTTTTAGTATATATCCAAATCAAGGTGTATGGGCTCAATGGAGCGAGGTAGTTGTTGCAACCGAGTCCTCGGGCAAAATACTTCTTTATAATTATCCAACTGACGTAGCCAATGCTAATGCCTCTTTCTACGTCGATGATGTTTCCATAAAAGAAATCTACTTCGAGGATGACTCTGGGAATGGAAATAACGGTATGCCTGCGAACGACCCAGTCTTCACTACCAATCAGCAAGCAAGGGCGGACAGGGCGTTAACGCTTAATGGAACGACCGATAAAGTAGACTGTGGGGGTGATGCCTCTGTTAAACCAGCCGCATGGAGTATATTAGGGTGGGTAAAATTCACTGATGGTACATTTACGCCGTTTACATCATGGAACAGTACAGCATCAGTGCTTTATCTTACCTATGTTGATATTCGTGCAACCATAATCATGGGTGCAGCCAATTTTTGTTATATACATTGGAGTAACGCTGGCTTCACTTTAAATGACGGGAATTGGCATCATGTTGCCATTACAATACCCGGTAGTGGGCAAAATGACATTGATGATATGAGAATGTATATTGACAATGTGTTGGTGCCAATAGCTTATTATACTGTTATAAAAACAGGTGCACAACAGGCTAAAAGCAATTTCCTAATTGGCAACGTTGCTACTCGATGGAATGACGGGGATGAGTGTAATATAAGGCTTTATAACCATGTCGTATCAGAGGCAGTCAGAACCAACATCTACAATTCCGAGCTTTTCTGGCACACGGAGCTAATCACGGGGCAGATGGATTTCGCAGGCAGTCTATCCGCACAAAACCCGAAATGGCTCCTCCTTGACAAGTCTCTCAACTGGATAGGCGAGTGGGATGAGTCTTACTCCTACAATATCAATGATACTATCCTATACAAGATAGACGATGGCAACGAGTGGCATATATTCGTATCCAAGACCAATCATAATGTGGGTAATGTGCCTACTACATCAGCGGCTTATTGGCGTCGTTACTATCAGGAGCAACTCTTATGATACGTGATAAAGACAGACGAGCTACCCTTGTACATAATTTCATCGCAGGACACGAATATGAGGTAGTGGTAAGGGCTACTGGACCCGATGGTGTGCAGGAGGCACGGGAAAGTGCCGCCAGAGCCACGATCATGATACACGGCAAGCAAACCACGCCGAGTCCACCCACCGACCTCGCAACAGAGGGCTATCTCACGTCTATTCTCCTGACATGGGTCAATCCGCTCGATTATGACGTAAAACATGTGGAAATATGGCGGGCAACGACCAATGCGCTGTCTCTGGCGACTAAAATAGCCAATGTTACGGGTATTACGTACATTGATGCGATAGGGGCGTCTAATTCCACGAGGTATTACTGGTTGCGGGCGGTAAACACGTCCGGAGAGGTATCTGACTACACGGATAGCGTTGCCGGGACGTCCTCGGGCATAGCTGCGACCGATATTGATGATTTCTCCGTTGTAGCCACTAAAATGTTCACAAACACTGTCATACTCTCGGGGGATGTGTGGTCGAATAACAGTCCGGGAGGAGGAAGTATAGCATGGAATGCCCATTATGTTACGTTTAATGGGGCATACTACCTCATCTCGGCGGGGAACACGGCTCTGCGGTATGTTACATGGACTGAGGGGGATACAGGAGGCTCAGGCACGGTTGCAGACCCTTATCTCTCATCGTATGCAGGGGGAGCATCCTGGACTGCCGTGACTAACAAGTTTAATATTGCCATAAACGAGAGTGGGATCCATCAACTCGTATGGAACTCCTCTGCCAATATGGTCATCGGGAGTGCGTTCATACTTGATGCAGCCATAACCAACGCCAAAATAGCCAACGCTACCATCGAGCACGCTAAAATACATACGGTGAATGCAACCACTATCACCACTGGTACACTCACTGGTAGAACAGTACAGACGGCAGCAGCCGACCAGAGGATTGTGTTAGTACAGTCTGATAACACTTTGAAATTTTACATTACTGGCACAGCAAATCCAGTTCTAACCATTGATGACAATATCGAATCAGGATTGCCTGGGATTGAAATGATGTTAGGTGGTATTATACATATAGAAGATGGCAGTGACTATGTAGATGTAGTGGCAGGGCAGATAGCAATAGAGGGCACAGCAGGAATTACGGTTGTGGAAGCAACGACAACTGCGAGTATCGCAGCAACATCCGGTATATATTATGCTTCGTATGAAGGTGCGGTAACTGGTAATTTTATTATAGGTAGATTAAACGCTGTCACCAAGTTCCTTGTGGAGCAAGATGGAGACGCTTATTTTGCTGGTGATGTAAGTCTGGCGGCTAATAAGACTGTTGATGGTAGAGAAATTTCTACTGATGGTACTAAATTGGATACAATAGCTACCAATGCAAACGATTATACTCATCCAACCTTTTCACAATTCGGCACATTCTTTATAGTTGGTAATCAACATGTGGCTTATGATAGTAATGGTCATGTAACGGTAACAGAGGAAACATAAAAGGAGGACATAATGGCACCTGCACACTGGACAGAAAGCACTTGGATGAAACTCGTCAGTATATTAGTTGCTATAATACTTATCACTATAGGGGCGCTTGGCGGTCAGTCGTTGCTTGGAGCAAAAGTGCAAAGAAATACTGCCGGTGTTACTGCAAATGCCACTGAAATTGAGCATATTCAGGAGGTTGTAAATGATAAACTTGAACGTATTGAAACAAATCAGAAGGTAGCTGATGATAAGATTGACGATATTTCGGAGGCTGTTATCACGATACGAACGATCATTGAACAGGAGCATTAACCGGATGCCCAAAACCTATTTTGATTTCTCGGAGTTCGCATGTAAGTGTGGCTGTGGGAAGAATGAGGCAAAGCAGGAACTCATAGACAAGCTGAATGTGGCACGTTCACATGCGGGTACAGCTTTCCATATCAATTCCGGGACTCGTTGCGAGGTTAATAATAGGATTGGCGGTGGATCACTCGATTCCGCACACTTAGACGGCTGGGCTGCCGACATCCGGTGTAATTCCAGCCGACCACGCCATAAAATACTCACCGGACTGCGGGAAGCGGGTTTTACACGTATAGGTATCGGCCGGACATTCATCCATGCCGACTGCGATCCGGACAAACCAACAGACGTAACATGGATATACACTTAACCGAAAGGGGATTCACCATGAACAAACTCAAAGCATTTCTCAGCCGCAAGCTCCTCGTGGCAGTTTTCACAGCAATCTTACTCGCCGTCAACTCACAACTGGCTAACCCACTCGATCCCGATTCAGTCCGTAACATCGTAACCGTGGTAGTAGCTTATCTCCTCGGGCAGTCTGTAGTGGATGTGGTTACTGCAGCAAAGGGGAAATAACACATGGTAGACACATTAACTAAGAAGGAGCAGGAAGCATTAGAGACTACACCTGACCTTCCAGGGCGAGAAGTTACACCTATACCTACGCTCATGGAACGCATCCTGGAGCAAAAGACATCTCTCCTCACCATGCAGGAGAATCTACGCCTCCAGATGAATGGTGTGGCAAACCAACTCTTCCTCATTGACCAGTTACTTAATCCAAAGCCCACGGCAGAGGCACCGCCCGATACTGATACACCGCCTCAGCCTCCATCTGACCCACCTAACACCATCTAACCTCCCACAGGCGGCGTGATAGGTTTGCCGGGGCTTGTTGCGTCGCCTCCCCCCTCTACAGAGACACTACACCTACTCTCATACCCCTTATGCCTACTATTAAAGATAGATAGTACGTTCGCACGCTGTATATAACGATAAACATATGTCACATTTGGGAAATTGGACAGCATACACTCTGACACCCATAGGGGGTAATACATGAAAAGTGAAAATGACCCAAGTGTTTGTCAATAGGGCAGAGGGGTTGACTCTACATCGTGATGTTGATGGTCTGTGGCTTAGTTTACATAATGTATATTATGCGTAGCTTCGTAGAGGACTACCAGATACAGCTTATTGCATAATTAATACGTTCATGTTACTGAATGGTGTTCAATTATTGAACAGTTATTAAACTACTGTTAGCTTTGAGTTGTCATGTTAAAACACTTGTTACTACATTTCACCTCAAACTGTTCATTTATTGAACACAGTCATGGTTCATCACTATATACACTGTACAATTCTTAATAGTGAGGGTGTTAGGATATTCCTTATGAATGTATACAAACAATAGGAATTGTGATTTGTGTATGTAGTACTACATATCATTAATATAGTGTTGCATTATGCATCATTCTATGATATGTGATAAAGATAGTTTACCTATTATGCTATAATGTAGTGTTATTAGTGCACTTAGTGATATAATGT
>SDBT01009746.1_pt1 | contig 15553 bp, 31 predicted proteins | sample 2277101 | NCBI WGS metagenome assembly SDBT01 (sample SAMN10404973, study PRJNA504765) | marine sediment metagenome | isolation source: marine sediment core GS10_PC15, 103 cmbsf | place: Arctic Ocean: Southern Knipovich Ridge | collected 2010 | reverse complement strand
ATGCTACAGTGGGGGATACGACAGCCCGCTGTGCTTGGCTTGCAGCTTGCCAAGTGTGTGACCATCATTGTCTTCAGTGGTGACGGAGAGTTGGCGACACAACTCGCATCACATGAGGTGTTCAGGGAGATGTACACCAAGTATGGTGCGCTGCTGGACAACACTGGTCCCAACCCGCTTGGTCAGTACGTCAAGCTGCAAAGAGGAGAAGTAACATGAGAGTACTACGCCATCCCCGATGAGGATTGCACCCCTTACCAGAGGAAGGAGATAGACAGATATGGTGGACGACCCACGAGTGACTAAGATAAGAGAGGCTGAGGCCCTGCTATGTGATGGTGAGCGTGTGATTGAGGAAGCGAAGGCACTCAAGGCACAAGGCACCAAGATCATGGCGCAAGGCTACCGAATGAGGTCCCAAGCTATCCATGAGGCTGGCTTGACCTTCACATCATGGAAGGAGTGGAAGAATGAGGTTCTTTAATTGGTTGAATACGTTTAGCGGCGCGCTGTTCATGGCGTGCTTCTGTTTGTTCGCTGCGTTCCTGTGCTTGGCTGGCGAGCCAGAGACACAGAGCCCCTTCATTGGTTGGATCAACGTGGGATGTGTGCTATACTGGGTGTGGAGGGCGAAGGTGGCGATGGGTACACCCAAGATGGAGGATGAGCTGACCGACTATAAAAAGGATCGTATCAAGACGGTGGTGAAGGGAATTACTGACATAATGCAAGAGATAGACGCTGAGCTGAAGGCAAGCAGGCTGGCTCGTAAGCTGAAGGCCAAGGAGAAGAGTGAGTAATGGCGGACAACAAGACACGAACGGATAGAGAGTGGGAGATCAAGCAAGCCACTCAACGTATGTTCAGCTTCAAGTCTGGAAGTAATTCAATCGGTAACCTACAAGGCTCAACAGGTCAGCTTGACGAGGACAGAGCCCTATGCTATGCTGTCCACGAAATTGAGTGTTATGATGAGGGTATGGGCACTGAGGTAGGTACTGTAGTTGATGGTGTCATCTCCTTCATGTCATGGAATCCCGAAGGAAAGGATTGGGTACTCAATAGTGATGGATACATACTTGAGCTAAGGGAGTTTGACATTGACTCGTTTCATAACGGGTATTGTGGGAGGCAGCGATGACACTCAAAGAAGTTTGGAAAACCAAGACACTCACAGCATGGCCTGATTGGTTGTTCTTCATAGGCTTTGCCTTTATGTTGTTTGGTTTCTTGGAAGAGCAAGGGCTAGCTACTTGGGATACCTTTCGTGGTATAGGGTATCTTTCGTTCTTCTTCTTTTATGGTAAGAGGTTGCTTGCTTCTTTTCCAACAGTAGAGGATCTCTGAGATGAGTGAGCGCAAGCCAACGATGGATGAGGACAAGCGTAAGGTATTGAATTTGTTGGAGTTTCTTTGTGAGCTAACCGAGATGAGGGTGTGTCAGCTCATGGTCAACGCCATACCTCCCGCTGACTTGGAACGGAGAGGCAACGACATCTTCTATTACACGGATGCTGAGATGGCAGGGTACTTGCAAGAGTACGCTGACGAGGTAGTAGAGTACCGTAAGTCACACGACGGGAGCGGAGGTCACTGATGTGTGATGTGTCACGGTGCAAGCGTCCCTTCTTGCTGACCTATGCTGCCTTCGAGGGCAAGGGCAACAAGGAGGTAGAGGTGTGTCAGTTCCATTGGGACAAACACTGTAAGGATAGGGAGAAGTTTGATTTAAGGGATTACTTCAGCAAAGCGAAGAAGAAAATAAAGGAACGACGAGTAAAGGAAAGAAGAAATGATTGACCCCAATGTGTACTACGATGAGAAATTGCAGGCGAGTTCGGGTAGGTTCAAAGGCCAGTATCGCACTGTGATGTGGGTTGATGGTGATTGGGTGCTGTATCGTAAGGACCTACCTAACGATGATGATAGGCAGGAGGTCTACATAATGCATGATTGTAGTGGGGAGGGGGACAGGACACGTAGCATAGGAATTCACGGCACGGATCTATACAGCTATGGAGATACTGAGTGCCGATGTTGTAAGCGTGAAATCCCCGAGACGATACAAACTTTGTATCGGATCTATGGTTGGGGAATTAACAAAGAGGTAGTGTAATGCTAGACCGAAGGGATGTAGCCATGTACAAGGTGAAGTTCCGTGTGTTTGAAACAAAGCAGCACGGGAGGTGCCGTAAGGTACATCCGATGCCGTCGCATCGTATCATCTTCCATCAAGGTGAGGGTACTGAGTACGATGTGGCTCAGCAAGGGCATCAACTCGCTGTGTTCTGCTTGAACGCAGAGTACAGGGCAGAGCGTAGAGCGTTGAAGAAAGAAGGACAGCCTATGTCAATGGCTGTTATCAAGCGCCCCTTGTTCCAGTACACAGTGAGGTTGAGTGATGACTGAACCGAAGCTGAACCCCGCTGTCGTGAAAGCAATCGAGTGGTTGCAGACACCCCTGCCCAACCCCGTGACACATGGTGAGTTCAATAGACGCATGTTCTTGGAGGCCATCGCTATCAAGGGCGGACAGGGCATCAGCATGGAGAAGGATGACATCGTATCTCTCGCTGGTATGACAGAGCAGGAGTTTGTCACGATCAAGGATGAATACGTAAAGAAGGGTGTCATCACAGAGAAAAGAAACATGTTCAAGGTGGTGATGTATAGCCTTAATTACGAGGGAGGTACTGCATGAACCTGGGTTTGCTACAACCAGTGAAGAAGGTCACGCCGGGTACTAAGACGTTGTATATCTATGCCCCGGCTCAGGTCACCAGCCATGACAACATCGCACCGGGCACAGCTATCAAGGTGCTTGATGTATTCGAGGGTGACACCCAAGCTGAGACAACAGTGAAGGTGATGCCCATTGAGGCATGGGAGGAGCACACTCGTAGTGGGTGGAGTTCACCTTCCGAGTGTACTCGATACATTAGAGAGGAGGCAGACGACAAGTGTGAGTGTGAATTGGAACTGAGTGAGATGAAGGATACGTTCAAGGCGAACGTCTATTACATCCTACTCACTGATGTGAGGAAGTAAACATGAAGAAGATCTATGCACATTTCAGAGTCAAACACTATGATACAGGCAAGCTATATCATGGTGGTGGCGTCACTGTGTACGGTGAGTGGGACAAGGTAAGTGGAGAGCTTCGGGCGATAGGTGCTGCCTGTATGCCTGATGACAACTACTGCTACTCCCGAGGCAGGGCCATAGCAGAGGGTAGGTTCAAGAAGTATGGACAACAGATGGGGTGTACAGGGTCAGCGTTTGATGGTCGTTCGATCAACACACCCTTCATGTACACGGCGCTCACAGAGGCAGAGGTACATGAGAATCTCGCTAGTGTGGCCAAGGGCCTGGCGGGTCGAGTACACAAGAAGCTACCGTTAGCGATGCATGTGAGGCGGTACTACCGATCAACGAAGAGGTTTGACATATGAGTAAGAGTGTGTATGATTACCTACCGGCGATCAACGCCAACACAGCAGAGGAGATGGCCGAGCAAGCGGGCCTTGACTTCACCGCTGTGAAGCGTGACCTCAAGTACACTGTGACTGAGGATGTACCTCACTTTACAGTAGACAAGGGTAAGCTGGGCTTGCCTAATCCGATGGCCTTCGCTAAGGCTGTGGATATTACAGTAGAACAGAAAGAGGTTGAGGTTACTGTGCCTGACAAGGTGGCTGTGATCCGAGAGGATGACGGTCGATACCTTGGTACTGTGGGTCGAGAGCGTGGCCTCCTACAGTACAGGGATGTGCTTGACTTCACTGAGGCATTGGTGAGTGAGGGTACTGCATCCTACGTGACGGGTGGTATCATCGGCAACGGTGAGCAAGCGTTCGTTGTAATGAAAACGAACAACGCCATCAAGCTGAGTGGTACGGATGAGGTGGACTGTTACTTCTATGTCACCACCTCTCACAACAGCAGCAAGGGGATGTCCCTTGTGCTTGCCCCGCTTCGGAAGACCAATGGTACTGTGCTTAGTACGTCCAAGGAGTACAGGCTTAGCTTCCGACACAGCAGCAAGGTAGAGGACAGGGTGAAGCGTGCTACGTTGAGCGTGAACAAACTCAACACGTACTTTGAGGAGATGGAGACATCCTTCAGGCTACTGCGTAGCGTGAACATCACCCGAGATCAGTTCGATGTGTTCGTTAAGTCTCTGTTCCCTGACCCCGAGGATCGGACGAAGCAGACAGAGAATATCCGTGACGAGATCACGGGTATATACAACAGTGGGCCTGCGTGCCAGCTCCCCTCCACCAAGGGTACTATGCTGGGTGCTTACATGGCTGTCGTTGAATGGGTTGATAAGATCCGTAACGTCAAGGCATCAAAGGTCAGGCCCAACGAGTACGATGCCAAGCTGCACTCTCTCCTTGAGGGTAGCGGGGCACAACAGAAGGCTGATGCTTACGCCTTTGCTCTTGACATGATGGAGCAGCTGAAGGATGTTAGCTTGGCCGGGAGTAGAGTGTGAGAGAGACAGTTCAGTACCTACATTGTGATAAGTGTGACGTGGTCGACCAGTTGGAAGCTGATGGTATCACTGATGAAGATAGGGTCCGTGCCGTTATCGGTGCTATCTATGAGGTGGAGTTCACCATTGATGCTGACACTGGCACAATACTTGAAGTAAAAAGCGGCAACCAAACGCTCAACAGCAACACAAAGGAGAAGTAAACGATGGCTGAAACAGGACAGGAAGTGTGCCAACAGAACGTGACTGAGATCCTCCAGACAATCCGCAAGCTTGGTCCGGAGTTCTCAAGCATGGTCTGGGGGTCGCCGGGTATCGGCAAGACTGAAGCAACCAAGGCAGCGTTCGAGGATCACGAGATCGTGCTTGTGTTGGCTGGTTGCTCGGAGCCTACCGACATCAGTGGTGTGCCCTTCGAGTACAAGTACAAGGACAATGCGGTAGCTACGCAGATCCTTGCACCTATCTGGGCATGGCACGCCAGTGTGGATGCACCACCCGAGTTCCAGGGACCGATGGTCATCTTCTTTGATGACCTCCCCACTGGGCATGAGCAGGTGCAGGCTGCTTGCTTCAAGGTGTGTGGCGAGAAGAAAGTAGGGAACCTTCAGCTCCGTGACAACGTCTATATCATAGGCGCTGGTAACAGGGTGGAGGACAAGTCGGGTGCGTTTGAGATGCCGCTGGCTCTGGCCAATCGAATGCACCACTACTACGCCAAGTGTGACCCGGATGCGTGGTTGCAATGGGCCATTGACTCAGGGATACACACCTTGGTTGGTGCTTACATTCGTAGGCAGCCCACCTCCTTGAATCGCTTCGAGGAAATCGTCAAGCTCAACGCAGCCGAGAAGGCGTTTGCCACACCGAGAACGTGGGAGATGCTGAGTAAGTCCATGTGGAAGATGGATCCCACTGGTAAGGTGGATGGTGACTGGCTGTACCCGACTGCCGTTGGGTGCGTTGGTTCTGGTATCGGTATTGAGTTCAGTACCTTCTGCCAGAATACTACCACGTTGGTAGCACCCGAGGACATCTGCAAGAACCCGAGTACTGCACGTATCCCGGAGAAGACAGAGGTGGATGTACTCTACGCCACGATCACGGCACTGGAGTACTACATCAACAAGGAGGAGAACTGGAAGCTGTGGGACAAGGCACTGGAGTACGTGCTTCGGCCCGAGCTTGAGGCTGAGTTCGGATTGCTCATCGCCAAGATGGCTACCATCATCGCACTGAGCAGGCTGGATGAGAAGGGCCGGGTAGCAGCAGCCAAGAACAAATGGTTCAAGGAGATGTACACCCGGTATGGTACGTACCTTGCCAACAGTCAGGCGTAGGTCATGTATAAAACAGAGGGTGTACGGGGACTAGGAAATGTAGTATTTAAGGATGGGCCATGGTGGGTGATACAGCATGAGCGAACCTATACGTATAGATTGGCTCACGCTCATGCCCATGAGGTCTGTGCCGGAGTGCATAATCTAGCGACTGTAGTGCGAACGTCTGGTTGCGTTCGATGTCATCGACACCCACCGGAGAAGATACTTGGTATAATACGAATGATGAATTGGGAGAAGTAATGAAGAAGATAGACACAAACGATCCGAGAGAGATGCTGACTAAGGCTCGTATGCAGCTGCTCATGGCGTTCCCCTTCTTCGGGGAGCTGGTCATGAGGATGGTGATGCATGAGTCTAAGACAGCAGGGGTTGGTACTACCTGCGTAGATCACAAGGGTAACATGTACTACAACCCTGAGTGGGTCAAGGGATTCAAGAGTGTGCAGGAAACGATGTTCGAGCTTGCACATGAGGTGATGCACCTTGTCCAACGATGTACCGTGAGGTTCCCTCAAGGTGGGAACCACAAGGTATGGAACATAGCCGCTGACATCAAGGTAGATACCATCCTTGTTGACTCAGGGCTCAAGCAATCTGAGGTCAGTGCCAAGAACATCACGGATGAGTTGATGGAGAAGCACAGAGGCAAGACCACTGAGCAGATCTACTACCACCTGATTCAGAACCCCGATGAGGTTGAGTCCTTTGGTGGGTGCCCTCATGAACAAGGGGAGGGCGGTGATGGCCCGCAGATAGAGCCCGGTAGCCAAGTTGGTGAACGGGGTTGCACATCAGGTGCCCTACACGGTGAGGAAGCCAACGCTGAGACTATCGAGAAATGGAAGCAGCATGTCATAGCTGCTGCCATGAACGCGCAGAAGCGGGGTAAGGCACCGGGATTCGCTGATGAATTCCTGGCTGACATCCGTAGGCCCAGCGTGACATGGAAGGAGTATCTCAGAAGGCAGGCAACGGCTCTGTTCAGAGGGAGGTATGCGTACCCCCGACCGAACAGACGCACCCGTGCCATCCTTAGAGGTGCGTCCAGCCAGATGGTACTACCTACTAGGACACGTAGCCCCAACGGCGCCGTCATCTTGATGGATTGCTCAGGGTCTATCGGCGAGGACAACATGACACAGTTCTTGTCGGAGTGTTCCGGTATTCTACGTGAGACAGGGTGCAAGTGGTTGAAGGTGTACTTCCACGACGTACTCTGCTACCATATAGAGGACTTTGACCTGAACACCATCAACAAGGTCAAGGTGTCATGGGGAGGCACGTCCCATCTGGATGTGTTTGAGAAGGTCATCGAAAGCGGGGACAAGATAGGTATGGTGGTAGCCTTCACCGATCTGGAGTCAGAGTTCCCCACTGAGAAGCCTCCCTTCCCTGTACTGTGGGCTGTGCCTGAAGGGTACGAGGGACACGACTACCCTTGGGGTGACATGGTGGTGGTGAAGGACACCAAATAACATGGCCATATATGGAGAGCCTCTGAAGATAAAGGACAAGTACCACTACTACGAAGAGGTGTTCGCGGTTAGAAACTGGAGCGTGGTTCAAACCCGTGTTGCTGATGACCACACAGTAGGTCAGGGTAAGCCTGTCTCGGAAGGTCCGAGCATGTATCATGACCTGTGTCATGGTCTAACTCATGTGCTTATTAAATCTGACCCTAAGTGTCACGGGTGTCAGCGCCCCAGACCATCAAGGATACAGGTGGTGTATAGCCTGTTGAACTTTGAGAGGGGAGCTAGTGATGAGTACTTTGAAGAGTGAGGTTGACATGAGTAAACGAGAAACGTGGTATTCAATGGATCTAGGCGAGGAACTAACCCACTTCTGTGGTGGTATAGAGGATGCAGAGAAGCGCAACAAACCGAAGGGAACACAGACAGAAAAGACCCAATGGTTTAACCCTGCCACCCTTGACAAAGAGACAGGGGTGCATACATGTAGTGCTTGCGGTGAGACACACCAGACAGGTGACTCCATCACGCAAGTCGGAGGATAAGTATGGGTAAGTGGACGACAACTACCTTCATTGATGCGTTCATGTCGAACAGTCTTGGACGCAAGAGGGTACACGGTACGTACCGTGTGCTTGTAGGTGACCACTGTAGGGTATTGGTCAGGGCTTCTGTTGAGTATGGTAGACCAGCAGGTAGCTCACTGATGGCTATTAACCTACAGCCTGAGGTCAATACAACCACACCTCTAGCCTTCTGGCATTGGCACAACTACCACAACCTCACGTATAGGATGAGGAAAGGGTTTGATGTTAGCCAGTGGCAGGCTCTACCTCAAGAGATGATGAGTGGCAAGGATGAAGGACTGCTCGCATCAGGAATTGTAGAGGTGAACGATCAGTATGCACTGGTTGAGGTTGGTGACAAGCCATTCCTAATGCATAGGATGCAGGATGATAATGGTGGGTGGCGTAAGGGCTTCAAGTGGATAGATCCGGTACCGACTAGGGTAGCTACCATCGCTGAGGCATTGGCGTTGACCTCTGATCCTGAAGGTGAGGTTAATGTCTGTGGTGAGTGGTGGGCCTTGCCTCAAGCCGTGGACTTCATGCCTCCTGTGTTTGACCCGGAGGCTCTGAAGACCATGAGTACCGCACTGAACCCGCTTGACTATGGGTACGATATGAATGAGGTGTATGCCCAGTCCATAGGGTATGGTTCGGATGAGGCGTATAGTCTCAGACCTAGAACAGAAACCCTCAATGCACCATACGATGCAAAGGCACAAGGATGGATGAAGGCGGTAATAGCATGGCAGCAGGCAGCTGCGGCTTGGGAGAGTAGATCGCCCACCGAGTACAAGGGTTTGTCTTGTCAGGCCAAGCGGTACACCACACGAGTTGACCCTAAGACTGATGGCATCATACTCAGGACAGTACAGGGTGTGTTCGTGCAAGGGAAGCTGCGCTCCAAGGAGAATTGGGGTGAGGCTACGACACTCGATCGGTGGCATAAGCTGACCACCATAGCTAAGAGACTGAGGGTCGGATCATGCTAGACAAGAGTTACGAGGAGGTAGCCAGAGATCAAGTGTATCTAACAGAGGATGAGGAGATTAGTCTCATCAGTCAGTACACAGTGCAGAAGGGTAAGCTGCATCTCTATATCCTAGACAGGAAGAGATGTGTCAAGCACTTTCTGAAGGTGTATGATGAGATCAGGGCAGCGGGTACCTCCATAGCTAGGCTAAGTGCGGAGACTAATACTCGCAAGGCAGGGCTTAACTCAGCCATTGATGTTAAGTTCGATGTTTACTTGAAAGCAGCACGTAACGTAGATGCGGTGGTGTCAACGAGTGACTACATAAGTACCACGCTGTTTGGTCTGAACCTGTCGAATGAGATCTATGATGAGATGCTTGCACTGTGCAAGCCCACTAAAGAATTGGATGGCATACGTGCTGAGCTTAGCAGGATAGAGGATATCCTGTTGCGCTCGATGTTGATGGCTGCAATTGAGATAGCCAAGCGTTGTTCATCCACCATCCTGAGCATAGATGAGAAAGATGCAGCACAAGAGGCGAAGATCTATCTCCTCGAATCTATCCGCAGGTACAACCCTGAGTACCGGACACCTAAGGGTAAGCGGGTGAAGCTACTTACCTTTGCGTATAGTAGAGCTGAGCGTCTGGTCATGGAGTGGGTGCTTACCAACAGCAGGTTAGTACGTGTACCTCGGTCAAAGATGAAGCGCATATTGATAGTGGTCAAGGCATACGAGAACCTTGACTCTAGTGAGACTAACCTATTCACTGTGACGAAGAAAGCCAACGACATACTGGATAGTCGCCAGACCCTCACCGCTAGCAGTATCTTTGACATCAAGGAGGTAGATGAACTCATCAAGATCTTGACGAGCAACTACATCAGGCTAGATCAGCCGTTCAATAGAGGCTCAACGTACCCCATTACTATAGGTGAGATGCTTAGTAGTGAGGAACCCTCTGCTATAGATATCCTTGAGGCAGAGGATAGCAAGGAGCAGATGTTGGAGGCGATGCAAGATCACCTCACTGAGCTGGAGCTTCAGATCATAACGCTTCGGTACTTCCATGATCCACTGGGGGATGTACCCAAGGCGTTGACTGAGATCGGCCCGTTGCTGGTGTCAGTGTATGGTGGTACGAGCTACAGCAGGGAGACAATAAGAAAGTTTGAGAAGGTAGCAATAGATAAACTGAAAGACATTGAGGAGGTTCAAGAACTATGGTCACTGTAAGCTATGAACTGGTAATGTTTGTGTTCGCACTAGGCCTTGCGGTAGGTGGGCTGTCGTGTCTGATTGCTGGCATCCTTGGTGGTATCTGGTACAACACCAGGGCTAAGAAGGATGAGGATGAGGATGAAGAAGGGCTAGTCATACCCATGTCAGCACTGATGGGTGGTGGTATGCCTGGAGGTGGTAGAGCTGTGAGCTACGCTGACCTCCAACGTGCTGCGGCTGAGATGGCAGCACAGCGAGGGCAAGGGGAGCCTACTGAGAAGAAAGAAGGCCCGCCTCAAACCACCGCATACCTATAGGAGATGTGATGCCGTACATACTACAAGATGAGCGGGATGAGCATGATGAATGGCTGGATGCCCTGACTCAAGGGATTGAGGAAGATGGGTTCAACTGCGGTACTGTGACGTATGTTGTGTACAAGCTCGTTGGGTGTTGGTTCAAGCATGATCCCTGTTACGAAACGATCTGTAAGATCAGGGGTATGCTGGCTGGTGTACTCAGTGAGTTCGATCGACAGTTCGCCTTCCCTTATGAGGATGAGAAGATGAAGGCGAATGGTGACGTTGACCTTGCTAGTGGTACGCTTGCCAACATGAGCCTCACTGGTGTCAGGGTAGGTGTTGATCCTGACTGCGATCAGGATTGCTGCAAGCCTTGGCGACATGAGGATGACTGTAGTTGTGGTGAGTGTAACACCGTATCCTGCAACGAACCAAATGACATAGACATTGACAACAGAGGAGGTGCATGATGTACGTACCGGAAGAGTATTACCACAAAGCTACAAATGAGAGCTACAACGGCGGTGAGAAGGTGGTGATACACTACAGCACAGTGGATGATAACTACCTCGTAGTCATAGGTGTAGAGCCTGACGAGATGGGCTACTACTTCACCAAGACACAGCTTGAGCTGGTTGTCCTAGCGGGTAGTGATGTGCTACAAGATGAGCAGGTATAGAAATGTTTACTAGCCGCGAACTTGACGCAAGATTTGCAGGCACCGGAAGGGTGATGCGTTGGTTTGAAGGTAAATGGGGTATCTATGATATGCCAACTGTTCCCATGAACTGTAACATCATACATGAATGTGACATAGCAGATAGCGATACAGGTAAGCCGCATGGGTTGGCAGCAGGACTTCCATGTACTGAATGTACTAATTGTCATGTCCCTGTACCAGATCATGTCCAAGCGCTGTATCACCTGTATGAAACGATGGGTAGAGGAGAGAGGAATGGGGGGTAAAGGATCAGGAAGGAAGAAGGGAGCCAAGCAGAGAAGGGGGAGGCACAACAGTACCTTCCTCACTAGGACTCTCGTTGATATCAACAAAGAGATCAAGCAGGCGTATGTCCATATCACAGGGCGTGATAAGTTGTGGCAAACATACAGCAAGGTCACACCCACTGAGGCTGAGGCTTGTTTCGCTGACCATAAGGGGAGGTGTGCTTATTGCGACAAGGTACTGACATACATAGGTCATGTGAGTGTCAACTCAGCAAGGCTGGCATGTTACGTACCTCTCAAGGTGGGGGGTGAGGCACGACCTGACAACCTGATCGTAGTGTGTGCCCGGTGTGAGAATGATTACACCTCGACACGCAAGATGAAGCAGGATGTAGTAGGGCTTGACAGCTTCGCTGATACATGTGAGGAGCTGTTCATAGCTGTCAAGGAAGGGAGGCCACAAGAGGAGAGAGATACCATCAAGGATAGGCTTAACGTGAGGTTGTCTGACGTTGCTACCTGTATGAGGTACGTCACTCGTCCGAAGTGGAAGCCTGTAGTCCTTGAGAAGATGATCGAAGGAGAGAACACCATTGGTGAGAGGCTAGAAGATCTGGCCAAAGGTGGAGATACAAAGTATGCTATCACTGAGGATGTGAAGCAGATGGTAACCACTAAACGATACAGAATACTGAGAGGAAAAGACAATGGCACGAATGGCAATACGACGTAAGCCTAAGCAACCTGATCGACAGACCATGAGTGTGTGGCTTCATGATGTGAAGGTGACCTCCGTTGCGGATGCGATGCTGCTCAAAGATCGGTTCGCCACGGAGTTCAAGCCGGGTACACAAAGACAGGAGGATTACAGCTGGCATGACTTCAGTAACGTGCAGCATGAGGACATCTACTTGTCCGAAGACTTCGGAACCTTGGAGGCCTGTATCAGCATACCTGAATCTCCTGAGAGATACGCCGATAGGTTGGAGAAGTACAACATTAGGCTTGCCACCTACAATGAGTGGGCTAAGGACAAGAAGGTAGAGATCAAGGCAGAAGAGAAGCGACGGGAGGTTGCTGCCGTTAAGAAGAAGGCAGACAAGATCAAGTACATCAACGATAAGATTGCTGAGCTGAAGGCTGAGGCCAAAGGACTCGAGGATGAAATCCTTTAAGGATATCTTTGCATGGGCACCGGATGTGGAAGAGAGGAAGATCCACCTCGACGCGGGTGAGGGGTGGTATCTCTACAGCTATGAGAATAGGCTACTCGTAGCTCATGGGTGTGATGGTGCTAGTGGAGGTATGATCTTTGAATCTGTGGATGATTTCAACCTCTGTTCTTACTGCCGTATTAAGCCACCCTTGGCCTTAAATGTAGCGGGTCAGCTGTTGGATTGGGGGAAAGAACTATGATATCCCCTAACTATAATGGTAACTATAGTGTATGCTACGTAGACAAATCAGATGATGGGAATATCACTGAGCTGGAGGATAATTGGGTTGTCCATATTTACAGGGGGGGATCAGGTCTTAGACATAGGCATGGGGATACATTGTACTTCGATGGCTTCGAGCATGAGTGTATGAGCTGTAGGGTAAAGGCACCGGAGGCAGCGATAGGGTACCTAGAAATGGTACGGTATGCTCTTAACCTTCCAACAACGAGAACTATTTGGAAGGAGGATTGAATGGAGATTCTCTTTGAACAAGACGACTGGTCCATAAGAACAAACGAACCGAGTGACAACAAGAACACATGGTACTGGGACTCGGGCAAGACAGCGGTGGTGTATCATAACTGTACGAAGGGGTATCCGGGATCGTTCTGGATCTGGACTAACACGTCCAACCTAGATGTCCCATGCCCTGACTGTCACGGGCACGCGCCACCTGATATAGAAACTCTATTTAGATTGAGGATGATGGGATGCTAATTGAATTCGATAATACCATAGCCTTGGTCAAGCCTACCACTGATGGTGAGCTTGAGATGTACGCCGAGGTGAGGGATCAGATCAAGACTAAGGCTCCCAGTGCTAAGTACATGCACAACCACAAGTTGTGGCTCCGTACCAATGGGAAGCATGGGTGGGATGGTAAGACAAGCGTGCTTAGTAAGCCACACCCAGGCAATAAGAGCGCCTTCTTCCCGACGGGACTATTGCCTTACGTGTACCAACAACTGATGGACAAGATGCCTAAAGAGATCATCAGCTTCAATGACCTACGTGCTGTGCCCACAGCTATGACAGGCAACATCACCGTGTCGTTGAGAGACTACCAACAGATAGCCTTTGACTCAGCCGTGTACCACACCGAGACTATGGGTGGCAACGTATTCGACTGGCCGTGTGGTGTGCTGAAGATCGCTACTGGTGGTGGCAAGACAGAGCTAGCTGTTGCCATGTTTGAGGCTAACCCTGTGCCTACTGTGTTCGTGGTGCATCGCAAGCACCTCATGAGTCAGGCCATCAGACGGTTCGCCCAGTATGGTGTGACAGCAGGGCAGATAGGTGATAGTGTGTTCGACCCTGACCCTAACGGTATCTCGGTGGCCACCATCCAGACACTAGACAAGGTACTCAAAGAAGGAGACATGAGCAAGGTCAACCAGTTCATCAAGGCTGGGCAGATCTTCTTCGATGAGGCTCACCTATGTGCCAGCAAGCTAGACAAGGGCAACCAATTCATCCAGCTGAGCAGGCAGTTCCGCCATGCCTATTCCCGCTGGGGCCTGACAGCCACGCCATTTATGAAGGATGAGTACAGCAACCAATTGTTGCAGGGTGCCACGGGTGACCTACTGTGTGAGATCAGCAACGATCAGCTCATCAAGGCAGGGCACCTCACCCCACCTCGGGTGGTCATCATCGACATGCCTCCCTTGGGTGGGCCGAAGAAGTGGCCGGAGGTGTACGAGTCCAGCATCATATGGAACAAGATGCGGAACGACCGCATCATTGAGGAGCTGGAGAAGGCACCGAAGCCTGCCTTTGTCATGTGTACTAGATTATCACACGCAAGTATGCTCCATACTATGGCGGAAACAAAGGGGATTTCCCTTCCTACGGTTCAGCACGGTAAGACTTCTCTGAAGGAAAGAGATGCTGTGTTGGCTAAGTTGCAGGCAGGCCAGGAAAAAGCTATAATAACAACAACCATCTATGATGATGGGGTGGATCTTCCTGATCTACGTACCCTCATCCTAGCAGGGGGAGGTAAGTCTACTGTCGCTAACCTACAGAGGATAGGCAGAGGCCTGCGTAAGTCAGCGGGTAAGCATGAGGTTCTGGTCCTTGACTTCAATGACCAGACGGGTGCTATATTGAAGCGGCACTCCAAGGCACGCAAGAAGGTATGGGAGGATGAAGGGTTCAAGATCGAGGAGACATCATGAGTTACGCGAGTTGGCTACAGATAGAGCTTGATGATGGTAGGTGGACACTGAAGCAGTGGTACCACAAGTACATGAACAAGGCAAGTTACTCAGTGTGGCATTCACACACCCCCGAACAGGTGCTCGCCAACTACGGTGAGGGATTTACCACCACGCCAAGCAACCGACAGGTGTATAACCCAGGGTGTGCATGCCTTGAGTGTGGTGAGCCTGCACCAATAGAGATAGAAGGATTCATCAAGCTAATTGAATGGGGAACAGACGATGGCGATCTATGAACATGGAGAAGTTGTATTTATAAAGGATGAGTTTGTTATCAAGGCAGGGACGTGGAGCTTCTACATCGCACACAAGTGTGGTCTCACTGTCTATAGCCTGAGGCGGGATAGAACACCCGCACAGCAAGGCCCATGCGACCAATGTAAGGTGGACTACCCTAAAGAGATGGAAGGCTTTATACAGCTGCTCGACTATGGAAACGAAGACGACGATAGAGGATAGATAAGGAGATATCATGACACTACTTAGCAACGCAAAGACCAACCCCAAGACAGCGAAACAACTGGAAGAGTTCGGGTATGAGGCAGTGATACATCACATGACACCTGATAGGCTGGCCGATGGGCACCACACTGTGTGTGCATGGAGTAGCCCTGGTTGTAGGGCTAGCTGTCTCAACACCAGTGGACGCAGCCAAATCACAGGAGATGTAACGAAACGAAACCTTCAGATGTATCAGATCCATCGCTCCCGTATCGGCAAGACGCTGGACTTCTTCAATGATAGGCAAGGCTACGCCGATAAGCTTATCAAAGAGCTGGTCAACC
>SDBT01009745.1_pt1 | contig 15553 bp, 20 predicted proteins | sample 2277101 | NCBI WGS metagenome assembly SDBT01 (sample SAMN10404973, study PRJNA504765) | marine sediment metagenome | isolation source: marine sediment core GS10_PC15, 103 cmbsf | place: Arctic Ocean: Southern Knipovich Ridge | collected 2010 | reverse complement strand
GCAGTTCCCCGACGTCGACGTCTCGCCCCACTCGCTGCGGCGGCTGGAGCGGAGCCTTCCCGAGGCGCTGCAGATGCGAGATGCCGACTGGCGGGCGAGATTCCTGCCCCAGGGCCGATGGGAAGTGCCTCACCCCAACCACACCCACACCTTCGACATGACGATTGGCGACTGCTTCGTATGGGATGGCGATCCTCGGGTCGAGCCCTACCGCCCCAACCTCACGGCGCTGATCGACGAGGCGACGCAGAGCTGCATGTATGCCATATACACGAAGGAGCCGCCGAACACGGCCGTGCTCCAGACACTTCTCCTTCACGCCTGGCTGCCGAAGCCCGACAGCGCCCGCTGGCCCCAGTGCGGCGCTCCGCTGCATCTCCACTGCGACAACGGCAAGGTGCAGACGAGCGACTGGCTCACCGAGGTCTGCCAAACGCTCGGCACGGACATCGGCCTCGCCGGCGACGTCCGGCACGCGCAGGTCCGCTCGCCCTGGGGCCAGGGACACGTCGAGCGGTTCTTCGGGATCATGCACGAGCGATATGAGACGCAGCTCGGGTCCGCCTACTGTGGCAACGACCCGAAGCGGAAGCCGGAGTGCTTCAAACCCAAGTCGGGCGGGATCAGGGTGTGGCGCCAGTATCCGACCCTGGAGTCGCTCAACGCCGGGCTCCAGACGTGGATCATGACCGAATATCACCAGAAGATGCACGAGCGGCTCGGCATGGGCCGCCTCCAGGCCTGGCGGCTGGATGTCCCCACGCCCGTCAACATCCCCGACGCGGGATACCTCTATACGGCGCTGCTCCAGCGAGATCAGCGCCAGATCCGCCGCGGCCGCATCACCTGGCAGGGGATGAGCTACTGGCATCCGGTTCTCCAGGGGCACGAGGGGAACACCCTCGACATCCGCTGGGATCCCGCCGACCTCTCCAGGATTCTCGTGCTCGGCGGCGACGGGCAGACCGTCTGCTGGGCGGATCGGCAGGACACGCGCTCCGTCGACAACCCCGCCGACCTGGTCGAGCTGAAGCAGCAGAAGCGCCAGGCGAAGGATGAGAAGAGGGCGATAGCGGCGGCCGTCGGCATCGCCGCCACCACCGATGAGGGGGAATTCCAGAGGACCGTGGCGGCGATGAAGGAGGCGCGGCGAGCTTCGGGCATCCTCAGCTTCCCCATCGCGCAGAGGACCCTCAAGCCTGCCGAGCCCGAAGGACAGGACGCCGAGCAGATTATCGACATCCTCGGCGCGACCACACCGCCGGAGCCCGAGGGCGAAGATCGCATCATCGTCCACGGCATCGATCTGGGGGAATAGGGGGCAGCATGGCAACACAGCTCCAAACCAGGAAGTTCGACGGACAGACGATCCACCTCATCCGCCCCACGCGCAACATCCTCGACTCGCTGGAGGCGCTGCACAAGCCCTCTGCGGAGCGGGAGCGGATGGGTCTCCTCATCGGCGATCCCGGCATCGGCAAGACCACCGCCGCGCAGATCTTCGCCGCCGAGCACAGGGATGTCTGCTACATCGACCTGCCGCCGCGGGCGGCGATGCAGGCCGCGGCCGCGCCGCTCCGGCTCCTGGAGCGCGCCCTCGGAACGACATCCTCCTCCCGCGACACCATCGGGAGGCTCGAGGATATCACCGAGGCGCTGCGCCAGCGCCCCCGGATGATCCTGCTCGACACCGCCCACCGGCTGCGCTATGACCACATCGACGTCTTTCGCTATTGCCACGATCGGGCGAGGGTGCCGGTCGTCTTCCTCTCCGTTCCCGCCCTCGTTCCCATGTTCGATCAGCACCGCGAGTTCGGCAGCCGACTCGCTCTGCGGCTGCGACTGAAGGCGGCGACGCGGGAGGAGATCATCGAGATCCTCTCCGACTATCCCGAGGAGGTGGCGGCGGAGATCCACCAGCGGACCGGCGGACGGATTCGGGAGGTGCTCCAGCTCGACCGGCTCGTCCGGGCCAGCAACAAGTCAGCCGACAAGATGACAGTCCAGCGCATACAGGAAGTGTCACGGCTCTTCATGGCGGCCTAACATCACAGCAGCGAGGGAGACAGGCGGCATGGCGGCAGACAGGCACCACAGGAAGAAGATGAGAGACCCGCTACCGAGAGACGAGGCGGGACAGACGAAGCTGGCGACGCAGATGGCGAAGGCGCACCCTCTCAAGGGGCAGGCACTCACAAAGGCGGCGAAGCTCCCCCGGGGGGCGCGAGTGGCGACGATCTACACCGCGGCAATCGTCACCGGCGCCTATCGGCTGATGCGGCTGGCGCAGGAATCCGTCCGGCGCGCCGGACAGGCGAGAGCGCTAGATCCCGGTGCCGCCGACGCCTGGGCGGGGGGCATCCCCCTCGGCATGTCCATGCCGCCGTACGCAGCATTCCTGCACGGCACAACGGTCGAGACGTGCCGACGCATCCACTCCGCCGGAGTGCAGGCGGGCGTGATGCTCGGACTCGTACACCTCCGACTTCGGAGCGCCGACTGATGATTCCCCGGCCTGAGCGCATATCACAGCAGCCCACCAGCGCGGATCAGACACCACGCCGCACCAGCGATCGCCGACACTCGCCGCCGCGCTCGGGCCGGGAGGCGACCTTCGCCCGGGAGGCGACCTTCGCCCGGGACGCTATCTTCCTCATCCCCGTCGTTGCCCTGCTGATGGTGTGGGCGGCTCGAACCTTGACAATGGGGACCCCCGCCGCCCCGGTCACAGCGTTCGCCGCCCACACCGTCACCCCCGAATGCGTCTCAGCCGAGGACATGGCGCGAGCGTACGGATGGACGGGGGATTGGCGGGAGTACTCCTGGCGGGTTCGCCAGCTCAACCCCGGCCTGGACTGGGGCAGCTTGCACGCGGGCGAGGTTATCCGCGTGCCCGATTATCGCACTCATCAGACTTTGGACCCACACCAGCAGCTCGACCGTCGTGAATCCCTGCGGTTGAGCGAAAGGCGGGCCGGTTCGGTTGACACCTCCCAACCTCACCCCTCCTTGACAGGGTGGCCGGCCCGCCCAATTCCTCATGGCGGCAACCATGACAGCACAGTCGCGGCAACACCCAAACCAGCCACAGATAGCTAAGCTCTACACCGTCGCGGGGCGGGCCGGGCTCGACCATGCCGGAGTGAAGGACGAGCTCTTCGCCCGCTACGGCATCGAGAGCACGAAGCAGCTCTCCCTGCGGCAGTTCCAGGAGTTCCTCGTCTTCTTCGAGGGGATGGCCCGGGCCGCCGGCCGGAAGGCGCCCAGGACCAAGGACGATCCCGAGCATCCGAAGTGCGCATCCCGCGGCGACTGCGAGCGGCTGCTCCGCTCCGAATGGCCGCTTGTGTTCACCCAGGACGAGGCCCTCGCCGCCGGCCTGGTGGAGGCATTCGACTGCTTCCGGCTCACCCGGCTCTCGGCGAAGGCGGCGGAGAGCATCCTGGCGGCGGCCATCCAGCGGCTCGCCAAGGCCGACCTGCGGGACATCAGGGCGAAGCTCGGCGCCTACCTCACCGGCTACACGAATCGGGATGAGCGCTATTTCCTGGGGATGGTGCGGCAGGCCCGCCGCGACCGCCAGCTCGAGGAGCGGCGGGAAAAGAAGAAGACCGAGCGACAGCGGGAGGATCAGGCGGCGGTGGGGCAGCTCGCCAAGGAGATCATCGACAGGGCGGGCGAGCCGATGAAGCTCGGCGACGCCTGCGCCTGTGACGGCAAGGGCAAGCTCTGGTATCAGCCCGGCGAGCACACCCCCACGCGAGTCATTCCCTGCCCCTGGTGCGACGTCGGGAAGAGCGAGCTGGCGCGAGACATCGGGCGGGGGAAAAGGTTCGATCACATCAACTGGCGGCTCGTCCGCTCGCAGACCGGGGACCGGCTGCGGCGGTGGGCCGCGGAAAGCGAGGCGGCTGAATGAGCGCGAGCGCCCCCGCGAAATGGGAAGCGGTCAACGGGGCCAGCTCCGACGAGTGGCAGACGCCATTCCCCCTTTTCTGGGCGCTCAATGCCGAGTTTCACTTCGACCTCGATGTATGTGCCCGCCCCTGGAACAACAAGTGCGCCGACTTCTTCGACCCGCTACAGGATGGGCTCCAGCAGTGCTGGAGAGGGCGTATTTGCTGGATGAACCCGCCCTACTCTCGCAAACAGATAGGCCTCTGGCTGGCCAAAGCCTACGAGGAGAGCCGGGCGCCGGACACGATCGTCGTCGCCCTCGTCCACGCCAGGACCGATGCCAAGTGGTGGCATCGATGGGTGATGAGAGCTCGCGAGCTGCGCTTCATTCGCGGCCGCGTTCCGTTTGTCCCTCCGCCCGGGTTGGAGATCCAGAGGACGAAGTGTCCGAGCCCGAGCGTGGTGCTCGTCTTCGATCAACGCAGTGGGGGGCCGCCGCAAATCCGCTCCATGTCCATTCCGCCCGGAGTGCGAACAGAATGATGCGCATCCCCTCCTCCGGCTCTCACCACCGCGCCACACCCGATCGCCTGGAGCTATTCCTGGCCGAGGCGACGCGGCGGAACCGGGGGAGGCGGCCGCGCTGGGCGTGTCTGGTCGATGCGCTGCGGAGCGGCCCGAAGACCACCGGCGAGCTCGGCTATGTCCGCGGGATCGGCGAGAACGTCCGGGGCATCCGCCGGGAGGCCGACCGCAACCTCAGACGGATCGACTTCAGCATCGGGAGCGAGGAGACGGAGCAGCGGGACGCCGCCGGCGAGCCCATCCCCAACGCCACCTACCGGCTCGTCGACCATGAGCTCCAGCCCCACCTCGACCGCACCGCCGCAGACGTCCGACGCCGCAAAAAACAGCTTGTATTGGGAGTGTAGGGATGTCACTGAAAGTCGAGATCACGCAGGATGGATCGCAGGTGTGTTGTCTCCTCGGGGACAGCCTGATGACCGGCATCGCCGGGTTCGGGGATACGGTGAACGAGGCGCTGCATTCGCTCGCCCGCGAGACAGCGGAATATGACACCATCGAGACCCTCGAGGCCGCTCTGAAGCGGTCCGCCGAGACAGGTGAGATCGTGAGACCGCAGCCATGAACATGATCTCCGGCTCCAGTGGGTCCGCCGTCCAGCGAGCAGCTACAGTTCTCATCGCCGCAGTAGTCATCATCGCCGTCTGCACCAGCGCCTGGGCGGGGAAGCCCGCGCAGGTCAAAGCCAACAAGAGCCCGGCCGCCATTGAGGGGATCATCGACCCGATCGTGACCGTGGCGCCGAACGTCCTCACGCTGAAGAGCGGTGAGCAGGGGACCGTCACCTGGACAGTGCAGGTGCCGGCGACGGAGCCGGCGCCGGCGACGAATATCCTGTGGGCCTGGCCGCATCCGGATGGGTTCATTCCTGTCTCGGGATGGCTGGAAAGCCCCGGCTACACCATACCGGGCTACTCCATATCCAACCAAGCCTTCGTGACTTGGGATGGTGGAGGATACGCCGAGAGCAACGTCGTGACGGTAGAGGTCCTGCCGGTGGATGTTCCGCCTGTCGGAGAAGCCCTGCCGATGCCCGCGGCCGGCGGTGACTGGTTGGCGGGGATCCCCGAGATACAGCCGGGGAATTGGGCGACGATCGCCATCACCGTCGAGGCACAGTGATGCGTCACATCGAGCGCGTCTACGGCGAAGTCAAGCCGATCGGGGACGCCGGAATCATCCTCGCCGCGCCCCGCGACGCCCCGGACGGGATCGGCTGCGCCCTGGGCATCATGGCGTGGCATGGGCGCTACACCCTCATCGAGACGGAGCGCCTGGAGGCCTGGCGGCATGAGCCCTGGGCCGACTTCTGGCTGATGTTTCCGCTCAAGGTGGGCGCGCTCTACCCGCTCGCCTATGCCCGCTTCACCGCCACCACCGCCGAGTGGGGCGAGGTGAAGGGCGGCAAGCCGGAAGATCAGATCATCGTCGGCTCGTTCGCCCGCCCCGGGCTCCCCGACCGCAATTCCCGGCTCCAGATCTCCGCCACGGACGACACCATCCACATCGGCTGGGGCGAGGAGACGCTCAGCCTCAGACACCGCCACACCGGCCGCCTGGTGCTCTACTGCGAGGCCAGCATCGTCAAGGTGAGAGTCACGCCAGGAGGGCGCTGATGAGATGCCGGGAGCGGCCGAGCAAAGCGGTTTCGGCGTGGATATCCGCCAGTGACTACACCCACGACGGCGCGGTCGTGTGCGGCCTGCGACACGTCTACCGCGGCGTGTGGGGCTGCCCCGCCTGGGCCGCAGGGAAGCCGTGCAGCTACTGCTTCCTCAAAGGCACCGTGCGGGGGAAGACGGATCTGCTGGAGGGGGTGTCGTGGGGACTGCCAGAGCTCGATTGTAGCAAGTGCGAGATCCGCGACATGGCCACTTAGGACCCCGATCACTGCGAGATCAACTGCCAGAATCCACAGAGCCTGGATGTCGCCCCCGCCCGCGCCGCGGTGGAGAAGTGGCTGGACACGCGAATAGACCCGTACCTGCGGCCGCACGTTACGGGCAGAACGAAGTCTCTCGGCCGGTCTGTATCCCGAAGCCCGATGGCCCTCAACGGCGGCGAATACACCGACACCCTCGCCTGGTCACCGGAGGAGAACCCGCACGTGGCGATGCTGCTCGATCTCTTCTCGGATACGGAGACGAACCCCTACGGGCACAACGTCCTCAGCGTCACCAAGGCCGGCCTCGAGGCGACGAAGGCCCACCTCGAGGGCCGGCAGCCGAGCGAGAACGTGATCCTGAGCTGGAGCGTGGGGAACGCGGGATGGAGCGGATGGCCGATGGTACATGCGGAGCCCGGAATGCCGTTGCCCCAGCAACGACTAGACGCGGCGTGGTGGGCCGGCGAGAACGGCTGGCGCACCCGGATCCGAATCGACCCCATTCTCACCGAGCCGACCTTCAAATCCGCATCGGACATCGGGGGGGATGTCGTCGGGTTTCTCTATATGCACCAGCCCGAGCTCATCACCCTCGGCACGCCCCGCCACAACGGCGGGCGGGTGATGCTCCCGGATGAGGAGCGGCTGAGCATCTACCGCCAGGCCATCGAGGGCCTGCGGGATGGCGGCTACGAGGGCGAGGTCGGCATCTGCAAAGAGACCCCCGACATGGTCCGCACCGTGCTCGGCATCGAGCCGGAAGCGATGAGGTGCAATTGTCTGCCATGAAGCCGAAGCTCCGCTGTGGGGACTGCCGCTTCTTCGTGTTCGGCCAACCGCCGAAGGGCGAGGAGTGCTGGCATTGCTCCAACCCCGACTCAGAATACTACGGGGCGGAGTCGGGCCGCAACGACCCAGCCTGCGACGAGGTGAAACGCTGATGTTTCTCTTCACCGAGCAATCCAAAGAGGAAATCCTGAACGGGCCGAAGCGGGCCACCCGCCGGCGAGGGAAGCAGCGGCTCCGGGTCGGCAGCATCCAGCCCTGCTACACCCGGCGGCCGTACGCAAGGGGCGGATCGAAGCCGTTTGCCAGGGTGCGGATCACTCGCCGGGATGAGGAGAGTTATCCCGGCCAGGGGTGCTTCGACTCTGCCCATGAGGCGGTGGTGGAAGGCTTTACGGACTGGTTCTGGTTCATAGAGGCGTGGGTCGGCTTCTACGGCCCCGCCGCCCTCGGCGAGCCGTGCGTCCGCTATGAGTTCGAGCTGGTGGAAGTGCTGTAGCACACCCAGGGGCGCAGAAAGAGGATCACAGCAAATGCCGAAGACAGCGACGAAGCAGCAGACGAAGCCACTGGAGTCGTGGGATGAGGTGAACGCCGCCCTGCTCCACATCAAGCGGGCAGAGGCGGATGTTGCCCGGCTGCAGGGCCGGCTCGACAACGGCACGGCGAAGCTCCAGCAGCGCTATTCGCCGCAGATCGATCCGCTTCAGGATGAGCTGAAGGCGACGGCCGAGGCCGTCGGCGATTTCGTGTTCGCCCATCGTAAGGAGCTGAGCCAGGAGGGGGCGTCCCGCAGCGTCCTGCTGGAGGCCGGCCGGGTCGGCCTCAGGCTCTCTCCCGCGAAGCTCAGCATCCCAAAGAAGCTCACCTGGGCGAAGGTTCTGGATTGCATCAGGGAGCTACCGAAGAGCCTGCGGGACAAGCTCATCCGAAAGAAGGAGGCCCTCGACAAGGAAGCCCTCATGGACGCGATCGAGGACGGCGCCATCGATGAGGATCAGCGCCGGATCCTGGGCGTGTCGATCATCCAGGACGAAACTGCTTACTACGAGCTTGCTTGAATTCCGACCCCCCACATGGTACACTTCCATCAGAGAAATCGAAAGCCGAGGTCACAGGCCGCTCGCGCGGCCCTGACCTCGGCTTTTGTTTTTCTGAGAGTGGGGTGAACGCCATGCCACGAACAGGCGACAGCGCCGCACCGGTCGGAATGATGACGACGGAGATCCAGGTCCCCGTCTTCCCCCTCGCATCCCGCTGTTCCATCTGCCGGCTTTTCCAGACGCACAACGAGCAGTTCCTCGAGGCCACGCAGATGCTGATGCTGGGCGAGGAGCAGCAGGCGGTGGCGAAGTGGCTGAATAAGCACCGCGGCATCGATGTCACGATCAAGTCGCTCAGCCGGCACTACCACAATCATATGCTGCCGTATTTCGCCGAGGCGCTCGAGCTGGAGCGCCGCCTCCGGGCGGAGATGGCGGCGATGGATCCCGACACGCCCGCCACGATCGCTTCCGCCCTCGCCCGCAGCGCCGCCATGCGGCTCCTCACTGTGGTCGGTCACCTCAACCTGGAGCGGTTAGCGGCGAATGCCGACCCCAAGCTCCTCGACTCCATCAGCCGGGCGGCCGAGACCATCGCAAAGATCGACGCCCTTGGCGCCGATCGGAAGCTCAAAGAGAAGCTGATCGAACTCCGCACCATCGAACTCATGCTCAAGGAAGGCCGCGTCGATCAGATCGCCCACCGGTTCATCGTCGAGCAGCTCAGGGACTCGCCCGAGGAGGCCGCCCAGGTGCTTGAGATCCTCGATCGCGCGGCCACGAAGCAGCTGAAGGCGCTCACATCCGGCAGCTCAGAGCCACCGAAGAAGAAGAATGCCAGCACAAAACGCAGCAAAGGTCAGAAAAGCAGTAGCAGAAGCCGCCGGCCAAAGCGCTGACACCGAGGACCGCCTCACCTTCCTCCAGCGCCACGTCCGCCCGCGCCCGAAGCAGCGCTGGACGCTGAAGGGGCACGAGTACCTCGAGGCCATCGTCCGCGACGAGAGCCGCGTCATCATCATCGAGAAGGCGGCCCAGGTGGGCGCCTCGACGGCGGCGGTCGGCACGCTGATCCACACGGCGAAGGCGGGCCGCCACATCGGCTACTTCCTCCCGACGCAGGGTCACATGAAGACCTTCGTCCAGGGCATCGTCGATCCCATCATCGACAACTCCGATGAGATCACTCGCCTCGTCACCGAAGAGGAATGGAAGCCCCCCGATCGCCCGAAGCGGCGCGGGGGAGGTGGGGCGGACAACGTTCGGGTCAAGAGCATCGGCCCCGGCAAAGCCTACTTCCTCTCCACGAAAGTCAAGAGCGAGGTGAAGAGCACGCCCCTCGACATGATCATGATGGACGAGGTGGCGGAGCTCGATCCGGACATCGTCGAGTTCGCCCAGGACCGGCTGCTCCACTCTGACTACAGGCGGGAGTGGTGGTATTCGCAGCCCGGCGTCCCCGAGATGGACATCGACGAGCGCTTCCTGCGGTCGGATATGAAGTTCTGGCAGATCCGGTGCCGACGCTGCCGGACGTGGACGGCGCTCGAGCTGAGCTTCCCCGACGTCCTCATCCAGGTGCGGGGCGAGTGGCGCATCGCCTGCCCGAGCTGCCACGCCAAGCTCCACCGAAAAGACGGGCAGTGGGTGGCGATGCACCCGGACCGCGAGGTCTCCGGCTACCACCTCTCGCAACTCTACGGACCCTACGTCGACGCCGCTCTCATCGCCGAGCAGTGGGCCCATGCGCAGACCCGCCCGAACCGGATGGAGCGCTTCCACATCTCCATTCTCGGGCTGCCTTTCGCCGGCGATCGCAAGCCCCTCACCGAGGTCGTGCTCAACGATCGCTGCGGCACCTGGGGCATCAGCCCGGTGGGCAAGGGTGCGGATCTGCCGCTGGGGATCCCCTATGCGGGCATCGACGTCGGCGACGTCATCCACCTCGCCATCGCCCGATATGCGGGCGGCGTGGGCCGGGTGGTGTGGCTGGAGGAGACGCCCGACTGGGAACTCGTCCAGAAGCGGCTCCGCGATCATAACGTCGCCGCATTCATCATCGACGCCAAGCCGGAGAAGACGAAGGCGAAGGAGCTGTGCCGGGCGCTCGGCAACGGCGCCATCATCTACACGGGGGCTCAGAATCGGACGATCGGCACCGAGGACGCCGACACCAAGCCGGTCCAGAAGATCTCCATGGGCCGGACCGACCTGCTCGACGAGCTCGTCGGCGCCTTCCTCTCCGGCGAGCTCTACCTCCCGCGGCCGGGACTGCCGCAGACACAGCGCGCCAGAGAGCACCTCGGCCGGGTGGTGAAGGACCGGAGGTCCGACGGCAGCTTCGAGTATCGGAAGGCAGTCGAAAATCACTATGCCTTCGCCCTGGCCCACATGCTCGCCGGCGTCAACGCCCAGGGCGCCCTGGGTCTGACCCCCGCGGGGCATTTCGAGCGATCGCTGCCGCATGAGGACAGCAGGCACATTTTCGGGCAGACCTTCGCCCCGAGGAGATGGTAGGCCATGAGCAGCAAGCGACGGCGCCGCGAGGCGCGAAAGAAGCAGGAATCCCAGCAGGCCGCCGCCGCGCGGCGCCGCCCCGACTTCGGTGAGATCGGCGGCACGGGTCTTCGAACCTCCGGCGGCAAGGTGCTCGAAGAGTACAACCCCGACCTCAAGGGCACGAAGCTCTACGATGAGTACGATCGGATGCGCTCCAGCCACGGCCAGGTCCAGGCCGTCGAGCTCGTCCTCACCCTCCCCATCGAGAGCGTCAAGTGGCGCATCGATCCGAACTCCCGCCGGGATCCCATCGATCTCGAGATCGCCGACGCTGTCGAGAGAAACCTCTTCGATGGCATGACGTGCACCTGGGCGGACACGATCGGCGAGGCGATGATGTCGCCGCTCATGGGCGTCAACTTCCTGGAGAAGGTATGGGAGCCGCGGAACGGGATGGCCTGGCTGCGAAAGCTCGCCCCCCGCCCGCCCCGAACGATCGTGGAGTATCTCTTCGACGCCGAGGGCGGAACCCAGGGCATCAAGCAGCGTGTCACCAACCCCACCAACAGCCACGTCAGAGATGTCTCGATCCCCATCGAGAAGTTGCTGCGCTTCACCTACCGGGGGCATGGCGGAAATCCCGAGGGGCGCGGCCTGATGCGCCCGATGAGGACCCACTGGCATATCGTCCAGGCGCTCTATAACATCGCCAACGTCGGCTTCGAGGGGCTCTACAATCCGGCCGCTATGGGCAAGCTCCCGGCCAACTACGACGCCAACGACAGGGACCAGTTCCTCGCCGTGCTCCGCCACTTCGGCCGGGGCGTGGTGCTCCCGCCTGGCTATGACTACCCCGAGTTCCCGTCCGGCAATCAACGGCTCCCGGACATCGTCGCCTACATCCAGTACCAGGACACTCTCATCGCCCGCAGCGCGCTGGCTCAGTTCCTTCAGCTCGGCTCCGGGCAAACGGGATCCTGGGCGCTCAGCGACAGCCACATCACGTTCTTCCTCATGGCGCTGGAGCAGATCGCGGTGCGGATCGCCTCCGTCTTCGATCGCTACCTCATCCCCGAGATGGTCGGCTACAACTATCCCGGCGTGGACCGATTTCCCTCTCTGAAGTGGAGCCCCATCGCCCACATCATGCAGCGGGCGGCCATCCTCAACGTGCTCACCCAGCTCGGCAACGGCGATCTCCTCACGCCGGGGGACGAAGTCGAGGGACTGATTCGCGACATGCTGGGGCTCCCCGAAAAGCCCGATCAGGATGATGACGGCGACTCCGACGTCGAGGAGACCATCCCCCAGGATGAGGTCGGCGCCAGCCGGCGCCATCGATCGCTCGAGGCCGCCGACAGAGAGCGCCAGCGCCCCCGAGACGATAAGGCCTTCGACCGCAGCGATCGGCGGCTCAGCGCGGCCAAGGACCAGTTTCAGAAGGACATGACGAAGCTCGTCCAGCGCCAGCACAAGCAGATCAAGGCGAAGCTGGAGCCCCTGATCGAGGAGTTCAAGGCGGCCCCCGACCTGAAGAAGGGCACCGTCCTGAAGAAGATGCAGCGGCTCGAGGTGCCCCTGGTTGGGACCTACGAGAACCTCATCAGCCGATGGCTCCGGGACTTCTACGCCACGGCGGTCGGGCGGGCGGCGAAAGAGGCGAAGGTCGATCCGCCCAAGTCCGTTCCCAACGCGGTACGGACCTGGCTCGCCACCCGCGCCCAGGTCATCGCACAAAAACACTCCGAGGCGCTCCGGGCGGCGGTGCTCTTCGAGGCGCTCGACATCGTCCGCAAGGACATCCCCACCAAGCAGATCCTCTGGAATGCCGAGCAGCAGGCGCGGCAGCGGGCCAACCTCGATATCCGCGAGGATCTCGTCGCCGCCGGCCGCGAGCTCACCGACCTCATCAACGACGCCCTCTCCGAGATCGAAGTGGCCGCCGCCGAATGAGGGCACAGAATCGCCTGTGACGATTGGCCGGCGTAGAGAGACCTGAAAGCAGTGAACTCCTACGAGAGGCGATGCACACGATGAAGCAAGGCACTTCCTTGACGGGGCTGAAGCAGGAATCCGGACTTACACTCCGCGGGCTCGAAGGGCTCACCGGACTCAACCGCGGCGCCGCCCATCGCGCCATTGTCGATCCAGCCGCCCACCGCGGCGACGCCCAGCGGCTCCAGCGGGCGATGCGAGACCGGATCCGGCGCGACCGCAGCTCCGATCCCGAGCTGCTCGCCCACGTCCAGGATCGGGCCGTGCCGTTTCTGAGGGGACATCGCCGCCGGCCAATAGGACTGCGGAGGCCGCTCTCCTATGCCTGAGCCGATGGAGCTGATGAACGAGATACTCCGGATGACGGCAACGGTCCTCATCCAGCAGCTCGACAACGTCGCCCGGGTCGATGCCCTCCCCGAGGGCGACTTCCCCATGTTCGAGATCATCGAGGAGCTGGACGAGGCGAGCTGCGACCTCTGTCTCCAGATGGACGGCATGATCATCGAGCGATCGCATCCGGACTTCGACGAGGTCCAGAACCCCGCCCACATCAACTGCCGGCGGATCATCGCAGGAGTGGGCGCCAAGGAGGTCGATCCGGACGGCGATCCGCTGGAGCCGGACTATGAGCGGCCCTCCCAGGACCTCATCGAGGAGCACGGGCACTTCATGATAGACCGGGAGAAGTATCGCCCGCTGCGGATCCTCTCCCACCCCGAGGGGCGGGACTTCGTCGCCCGGCCGTACGTGGACGAGCACGGCAAGAGGCGCATTCGCCTGGACTGGCGAATCCCACCCTACGAGCTGGAGGCGGCTTGACCGGCTCACTCAGGCAAGGGGTGCAATGATGGCGGGCATGACGCCGCAGGATGTACGCAGTACGGGAACAAACATCCTAGCTGATTGGCCCTACTATACCCTCCATAGGGGGCGATGTCCGCATTGCGCTGATACTGTTCAGTTCATAGGAACCGTCGACTTCGCGACGACTGATGTCCTGCGCACTCAGTCGCCAATCGCGCCATATCTACCCGAGGGGCAACCTGAGTTCATCATCGTGACTGCCAAATGCCCAGCCTGCCTGTGCCTGGTCGTGAGTTTGTGTGCGCACAGAGGTAGCGAGATGCAGGTATCCCCACGGCTCCTCTGGCCGAAAGCTGCCGCGCGGCCGCCGCTACCGCCTGAGGTGCCAGCGGACGTCGCCCGCGATTACAGCGAAGCAGCCCTAGTACTGGCAGATAGCTGCAATGCTGCTGCCGCTCTAGCGCGGCGCTGCCTGCAGAATGTCCTGAGGACCGCTGGGGGGGTCAAGGTCGAAAGCAACAAGTTGTATGATGAGATAGAGGCCGCCAGCAGCGATCTTCCATCCTACATGGCCGGGAGCCTTCATGACCTCCGAGAGCTGGGCAACGACGCGGCTCACCCGAATAGATCCGGTGTCACCGGAGAGATTGTGGATGTTGACTCACGCGAAGCCGAATGGACACTGGACATCCTCGATCTCCTATTCGACCACTACTTTGTGAAGCCTCAGAAAGCGCGCGAGATCCGCGAGCGGCTTCAGGGGCGGAAGGATGAGCGCAAGGCACAGCAGTAGATGCCGCGCTTGACCCCCCTCCTCCGACGTGGTATAAGAAAGCGACGGACCAACGGGACCGCCGCCTGAGATAGCGACGGATGAAAACCACATAACATGAGGCCCGGTGTGGCGCCCAGCGGATTCGGACAGGGCTGCCCACGGAAGATGGACCGAAGACCAGTTCTCACCCGAAAGGGTGGGCTGGTCTTTTTTGTATTTCTGATACGCGGCGGACCAACCGGACCGCCGCCGGGAACTGAAAGGCGGACCCACCGGACCGCCGCCGGGAGCTGAGCGGCGGACCGCCGCCGCTGGAGAGAACGATGCCAGACAGAAGGCCGAAGGCACAATCGCACCAGCCCATCGAGTTCCTCATCCCCCTCTCGGCCCGTCGCGCCGCCACCGAGGATGAGGGCGGCGGCGACTGGCTGCCGATCCTCCCGGTGGGGCGCTGGGCGAGTCACCACTTCATGGGCGAGGGGATCTACGAGATCACCGCGGACAACGTCGCCGAGATCGCCCGCAACTTCGCGGACGGAATTCCTCCCATCCGCGTCGCCGGCAATGAGAACCATCGGCGGGGCCCCGCCGTGGGCTGGACAGAGGAGCTGCGGGCCACCGCCGAGGGCCTGGAGATGCGGGTCAAGTGGACCCCTGCCGGCGAGAAGCTGATAGCGGAGAAGGCCTTCGGCTATCTCAGCGCCGAGTGGTATGACATCGCCTGGCCCTTCGTAGACTCGAAAACCGGAGAGAAGATCGCCTGGGTCTTCACCGGCTGGGCGCTGACCAACAACCCCTTCTTCACCGAACTTCCCGCGGTCGCCGAGCAGCGCCAGGACGGCGTTATCGTCTACGCCGCGGGTTCGTCGGACAGCCCGGATGCGGGCGGCAATTCAACCGAAAGAGGAGACGGACAGATGCGTATTAAACCGAACGCCGGCACTCAGCCGCCCGATGGCGGCAACCAGGACCCGCCGCCCAGCGACGGGGATCTGGCCACCCAGCTCGCGGATGAGCGCACCAAGCGCCTTGCCGCGGAAGCCGAGAAGACCCGCCTCGAGGCCGAGAACGCCAAGCGCCAGCGCGCCGACGATCTCGCCAAGGTCACCGCCCGCTTCGCCGCCGTGAAGACGAACGGCTCGCAGCTCGCACCGGCCCACGCCACTCGCCTCGCCGAGGCCGCTATGGAGGTCGATGAGGGCAGGCGTGAAGAGCATGTCACCGCCACCATCGACGCCATGACCTCCGGCTTCGTCCCCGCGGGCGAGATCGGCGGAGCAT
>SDBT01009744.1_pt1 | contig 15553 bp, 11 predicted proteins | sample 2277101 | NCBI WGS metagenome assembly SDBT01 (sample SAMN10404973, study PRJNA504765) | marine sediment metagenome | isolation source: marine sediment core GS10_PC15, 103 cmbsf | place: Arctic Ocean: Southern Knipovich Ridge | collected 2010 | reverse complement strand
GTGTTGGCCGATTGTCAGCGAGCAGTCCCAGCTAAGACTGGATGCCAGTGAAAACAGACTCCCACTGGACAGCTTAGGTAGTGACCCTAACAGATTACTGTATAGATTGCTTGGAAATCATTGGAAATCGATGTGACCTGCTTTTTCCGGCTTGGTGACCGGTTCTTGAGCCAGAAGGGATATTGTGATTATGTTTTGCGAGGGAGCTATCCTGTGATAACCTTTCGCTTTAACCCCAGGTCTGACTATTTCTTGATCGCGTCAAAAGACATGCAAACAGGTGTTACTCTCTTTCGAGTACTGGCGATAATAGGAGCACAAGGGCGGATGGCAGAATCAGATACCTCATTTGACATTCAAGTTAACCCCAGCCTTACAAGAGATCAGCTTTTCGAGTTCTATCAACGCAACGACATCTGCGAGGTGGGTTTTGGGAAGGAACGCGCATCGGCAATTCTCGACCACCCTCACCTGATTGTTGCGGCTTTTGAGGGCCGTGAACTGATTGGACTGGCTCGCGCAACCTTTGACGGATTGTCTGCTGACGTGATGGAGTTCTCGCTGGACCTGCGATGGCAGGGGGGAACCAAGTACGCCAACGGATCGCTTGTCGAGGCCGACCCAAACGGCTTGGGGAAAGCAATCGGGGAACGCCTTCTGGCCGAACTGGATCAGCTAGGTTGCACATTCGTGACCGGATACATCGTTAAAGACTGCGAGGAACAATTCTACGAATCTCTAGGTTTCAGTGAGAATGTCGGCCATAGCGTATTTTGTATCGACAAGCGACCCTACACAAAAGGCGAGTGAGGGTCAAAGGGGGCAGGAACCTTTTTGCCTGCTAAGGTTTTTGGGATAGCTTCTAGGTATTCAACGATAAAGCGGCGAATCCTGTGAAGCTCATCCAGGGCAGGACGCCGCTTTTGTTTACAATCTGAACCCGACAGTGTTGTCGGTCTGGAGGAACTTTGTTAAATTTTTGAGTAAATCTGCTTCTCCTCAAATAACTAACAATTGCACTGAAGGCGATTATGCCTAATTCCGATCCCGAAAAATTACTGCGGCCCACCGCAGTCGTTGACCGCTTCGGATCTACCCTTCAGCCGACGCTTTGCGGGCCCAGCGTAACTTTGCCGAACTGCTGCGAGGGTTCTGGTGGACCTCTCGGCCGCTGGGACGGATAACCTTGCCGCTGTAGGCCTCGTAGATGCCTTGGTCATAGCCGCTGCGGAAAGCTTTCTTGACCAGGCGATCTTCCCCGCTATGGAAACTGATGATACCGATGCGACCGCCTGGGCGAAGGCATTGCGGGGCCAGACGCAGCAGTTGGCCCAAGGCGGCGAGTTCGTCATTTACCAGGATTCGCAGGGCCTGGAACGTCCGCATAGCCGGGTGGGCGTCCTGATAGGCGGACTGCTTCTTCCAGAGCTTTTCCACGGTGCCCTTGGCTGCGAAGATCAGACCTTTGAGTTGCCCCGTGGTGGTTATCGGAGTAACCGCCCGCTGGCTGACGATCCACTGGGCGATCTTCTCGTGGTCCGGTTCATCGGACAGCTCCCACAGGGCCTGCGACAATTCTTCCTGCGAGAGACTATTGAGCAGGTCGGCGGCAGTGCGAGGCCGGCGGGAGTCCATCCGCATGTCCAGCGGGACGTCGTCATGCTTGTAGCTCATGCCGCGAGACGGGTCGTCGATCTGCATGCTGGAGACACCCAGGTCGGCAAGAATGACGTCGTAGCCGTCCAGGCCCTCTTGGGCCATCACCTTGGCGATACCGGCGAAGTTGGCGTGGTGGACGCTGAGCGGAAGGTGGAGGGCTTCCATCCGTGCCTTGGTCCGCTCCAGTTCCCGGGCGTCGACGTCGAAGCCGATGACCCTCCCGCCGGGCTGCACCGCTTTAGCCAAGGCCGTAGCGTGCCCGCCATAGCCCAGCGTACAGTCGGCAGCGATCTGGCCAGGCTGGGGCGACAAAGTGTCGATCACCTCGCGCAGCAGCACTGGCACGTGCGACCCGGCTGGCGTGCGGCGACGCCCGCGAACGTGCTTGATCATCTCGGGGTTTCCGGCGAGCTCCTTGTAGCGTTGCTCGAAACGACGGGGATGGCTGCCGGGATATCGCTTTCGACGGCGGGGCTTGTCGCCGGAAGCGGACTGGTTGTCGGGCTGCTCTGTCATAACTCGCCGGATTATAGCTCCTGATGCGAAAGGATGACACCCGCTAGAGCGCATTGCATTAGGGTGTAGCGAATTGAGCGTCTGGCAGACCCTCACGGACCTTGGGAAGACGCCCTACTGCAGCAAGACGAGGACAGCCTGTGAACTTTCATCGCTCACATGCTTTGGCTCGCCTTATTGCTTGGCGCTCCCGGCTGCTGCGGTGAGAACTTTGATTGCCCAGTTCAGTGGCGAGTTTTCGTCGGCTGCCAGTTCCGGGTATGCTGCGGCGAGTGCCTTGGCGACTTCGCGGCACGCTTCGGTTGGCGCAACTTTTGCTGCGGTCTTCGCAGTTCGCTTGCCGGCCTTGGCCTTATCGGATTTGCCAGCCTTGGCCCCTTTGGACTTACTTGCCTTCTTCCCTGACATTACCAATTGCTCGCTTTCTCAATGACCCTTGATTTAACATTTGACCAGGCCGAATTGCACGCATCCGTGTGATTTTGCTGATCTCTAGAGCACTATTGCACGTATCCGTGCGTACATCAAGAACTTTTTTCGCTTTCTTGCAATTATTATTGCAGCAATGGCAACTATAGTTATGATTCTCACTATGGATCTGTCCGAGAAATTACGGCGAGCAAAGGGCGAGAGAAATTATTCAGAGATCGCCAGGAAAGCCGCCCCCTGCTCACCGGAGAACATACGCAAGATCGTCGATCAGGGTTCCGAACCGAGGTTCAAACTCGGCTGTCGGATCGCCAGGGTTCTTGGCGTGCCGGCCGAATGGTTGGGCGACGACGCGCAGGACTGGCCACCGCCGCTGGATCGCGAGCAGCAGGGGTTGGATTTGATACGCCAGGCGCTGGCGGGCAATGGATTGATCGACCAGAGCACAGAGGATGAGCGAAAACTGCTGGCCGATTTCCGCCAACTTAGCAAGCAGGCCCGCTCGCAGATCGCCGAGTTGGTCAGTCAACAGGCCGTCGAATGCGAACGATTAAGGGCGGCAATGTCACAGCAGGCGGCGGATCTGAAGTCTCATCTTGAGAAGAAGGTGGCCGAAGCGGGGGTTGAGCAGGCCCAACGGGGCTCGATCGACGAGGCCCTCCAGGAATTTGAGCAATGGCGTCAGGATCGACACAGCGGCGAAGACAAGCAACAAGTTTCCTGAGCTCGGCCTTGTCGAGTTGCGCTGTAAGACCGCTGCACTCTGCCCACAAGTCGACGTGTTCGGCATCGATGTTATCGTGGGAAACTTTCCGAGACTTCTCTGACATAACCAGCACCCTTTAAGCTGCCGAACCAATTAATCGGACCCGCGCCCGGGAAGCAACTGACGCACTTGGCGTGAAATGCTAGCTCGCCGGACGTTACCACGTCAAGTGTCGGCTTTGCAGTTATGTTTTCCGATTGCAGGCTAGATGGCATCGCTCGATCTGGGGCGTACTCACAAGCGGGTTTGAACCTGCGACTTCGACGCTGCGGCTCGGCGGCGTTGCTATTCCACGCAAACCAATGCAGCGAATGCCAGCCTCCAGCTTCAACATTTCCATCTATCCGTTTTGTTAATAAAGCCTTCGATCAATTCAGCCGACCTCAAGACAGTCGGTTTCAGCTACAACTACGATTGGGAGTTGTCAACAGCACAGCTAGGATACGTTAACACTAGCTGTAACAATTATTTCGCTGCGAATGAGTGCCTGGAACGCAAGATGAGTGAAGCAGTTGTCGCCAAAGAAGTATTCAAGGCGAACGCGATGGGCGTCTTGAATTTGAACAGACCTGCCTGGATTGCACTGGGCATTGGCCTGGTACTCTCGGTGGGTGCCTTCCTGGCAGCCAATAAGGTCCAGTCTCACCACCTCGCGGACGAATTCGAGCGCGATGCATATCGGCACGTGCAAACCCTGAAACACGAAATCGAAGCCGATATATTGTGTGTCGAAGCGGTAGGAGCTTTCTTTGACAGTTCCCAGAGCGTTACACGCGACGAATTCAGCCAGTTTGCCTCCGAAATGCTCGATTACCGCCATTGCATGCGAGCACTTGAATGGATTCCTCGCGTTGAGGGTTCGCAGAGAGAAGCCTTTGAAGCTGAGGCTGTAGCGAATGGCGCACAAGGCTTTCGCATTCTCGATCTAGAGAGTCAGGGACAGATGATACCTTCGCCCCGGCGCGATGAGCATTTTCCGGTATTTTACATGGAGCCCTACGAAGGCAACGAACTGGCGTATGGGTTCGATCTGGCTTCGGTGCCAAATCGCCTGGCGACCTTGCAAATGGCGAGAGATTCCGGACGACTCAGCATCTTTGAGCCGATCGTACCGGTTCAGGGAAAAGCAGATGAGGCGGTAGTGCTGCTCCTGCTGCCTGTTTACGATCAGAACTCGGAACATTATTCGGCCGAGACCCGCCGTGAATCGCTACGAGGTTTCGTCGCTAGTGTATGCGAACTGAACAACTTCCTCTCGCACGCCTTTGATGGCATGAGGCCGGACATTAACGTGTCGCTCTTCGATGTTTCCGATCAGCAAGGCGAGACTCTTCTCTGCGATTACGACGCCGACAGCCTTGGCGAAGTGCCAGACCCCACCACCGAAAGAAAACCCAATGGCCTTCAGTTCGCTCAGATTCTCGATGTAGGCCAGAGGAAATGGAAAATTGTCTGCACCCCCGCCGACCGATATATAAGCGCGCGATCGGTTTGGTACCCATGGGGACTGCTGCTGGGCAGCATCCTGTTGTCGGGCATTGTGGCCAATTATATCTCAACTGTTACCCGGCATTCAAAGTACCGCAAAGAACTGGCCGATCGCCTTCTTGCCTCGACCCACTCGCTGGCTGTCGAAGCAGAGCAGCGCAAGCAACTCGTACAGACCCTTCTTGAAAGCGAAGAGAGGTTCCGTGAACTGTTCGGCAGCATGAGCAGCGGCGTAGTCATCCACAAGTCCATCGACAATGGGGCTGACTTCACAGTGGTCAGCATGAATGATGCCTCTGAGAGAGCAGCCAAAATCAGTGAGGAACAGGCTGTAGGCAGGAAGATCACCGAATTGTTCCCGGCAGTCAAAAAAATCGGCATTCTCGAACTGTTCCAGAGGGTCTGGCGAACGGGCCAAGCTGAGGATTTACCGATCACACATTACGATGATGGACGCGTCTCGGTGTGGGTCAAGGGCCGCGTCTTTAAGCTCTCGACCGGCGAACTCGTGAATGTCTACGACGACGTCTCCGAGATCATGGAGGCCCAACAAGGCCTTCGCCACAGCGAGGAACAATTCCGCGAAGTCGTAGAGGGAACCGACGACCTCATAACGGTGATCGACGGGGACGGTAAGTTCAGGTATGTGAACCACACAGCCGAGCGAATCTTCGGACTTACTCCCGAACAATGTGTTGGTCTGGACGCATTTACATTCATCCACCCTGATGACAGAGAGAAAACCGAATTATGGTTCGACGAGATTGTCCGCAACAAAGCGATGAGTGGCTCGATCGAGAACCGTCAGGTCGGTGCTCACGGCGAAGTATATCATCTGCTCTGGACCACCAATTTCCACTACGATGATGATGGCGATCTGACAACAACCAGCGGGATCGGGGTCGATATTACCGAGCGCAAAGAAGCGGCAGAAGCGCTGCGAATCTCTGAAGAGCAATACCGCCTGATCTTCGAAAACATGATGAGCGGGTTTGCCCTGCACGAGATGATCTATGACGATGACGGCAAACCCGTCGATTACCGTTACCTCAGTGCCAATCCAGCCTTTGTCGAACTCACAGGTGTGGATCCGGTCGGCAAGACTGTCAGGGAAGCCTTCCCATCCGTGGAGCAGATATGGATTGATACCTCTGCCGAGGTCGTCAAGACGGGCGTCCCAAAGCGATTCGAGGAACATGGCGCTGAGTTGGATAAGTGGTGGGACGTTGTCGCAGTCAAGGTCAAGGAAAACCAGTTCGCCATGATGTTCGCCGACATGACTGAACACAGAATCGCAGAGGAATTGTTGAGGCGGAGCGAAGAACGCTATGCCCTAGCCCAGCGTGCCGCCAATATCGGTAGTTGGGACTGGGATATCCTGACCAACAAAGTTCAGTGGTCCGACGCTATCGAGCCGATGTTCGGCCTTAAGGAAGGTCAGTTCGATCAGACCTACAAAGGGTTCCTCGACTGCATCCATCCGGAAGACCGCCAGTTTATTACCGACTCGCTCGATACCGCTCTGGAACACAACACCAAGTATGAAGTCGAGTACAGAATCGTCTGGCCGGATGGTACAGTCAAATGGGTGGCCGCAATAGCCGACGTCTTCTGTGACCAAAACGCCCAGCCCATACGAATGCACGGTATCATTCGGGACATCACCGAGCAAAAGACATCCCAGCAGCAGCTCCAGGAAAGCAATCGTCTGCTCGAAGAACTTGCCGCAACAGATGTCCTGACCGAGCTGCCAAACCGCCGCAGGCTCATGGAAGTGCTCGAACGCGAAGTCGCACGGAACCAGCGATACGGAGGCGGTATCGGGGTGGCCCTGATCGACATCGACGGTTTCAAGGCAATCAACCAGACTTACGGCATGGGGCTGGGCGATCGTGCATTAAGAGAAATCGCCGGCTTGATTCGCAAACAAATCCGTAAGAGCGACTTTGTCGCACGGTTCGAAGGCGATCAATTCGTCGTTCTACTGCCCGGTAATCGCCTGACACAACTTGATGAGGTGATCGAGAAGCTTCGGTTGAAGATAAGCGAACATCTGATCTCCGACGAGAGAAAAACTTTCAGGCTCCAGGCAAGCGCCGGACTCGCCCTGGCCAAAGCCAACGACGGTAATACCGCCGATAGTCTCCTGAGCCTGGCCGATGAAGCACTGCTTGCAGCCAAGCGATCCGGCGGAAACTGCACCAAGACCTGGCAGGAAGCGGGCTTGCCCGATGCGGCTGTTGACACTGAAGAGTCCGAACAGACCAGGAACCTCCGCAAGCAGATTGCCGGTCTGATGCACAAGTCCAAGGAGCTTTCAGTCCAGAGCATCTGGTCGCTGGTCCAGGCACTGGAAGCCAGGGATTCCTATACGAGAGGGCATTCGGAAAACGTCACGCGCTATGCAGTGGGAATCGCCCGTACCCTCAACCTGGACGCCGAGGAGACCGGAGTGATACGTCGCGCCGCCGTCATCCACGACATCGGGAAAATCGGTGTTCCAGACAACGTACTTCGCAAAGAAGGCCCGCTGACCGACGAGGAACGAATCTGCATCGAATCGCACGTCCTGACCGGGGTTCGCATCCTACAGGAGACGCGATTCCTCGATCGGGAAAGCGCCTATATTCGCTGTCATCATGAAAGATGGGACGGGCAAGGGTATCCGGAGGGCATTCCCGGTTCGGCCCTTCCGCTCGGAGCGAGAATACTCTCGGTGGCCGACTCGCTGGATGCAATTACGTCTAACCGCGTTTACAGGAATGGACGCAGTCTGGGCGAGGCCATCGATATCCTGTCAACCGAAGCCGGAAAGCAGTTCGATCCACTCGTCGTAGACGCACTTAAGCGGTGGGTCGAGGAAGCCTCGCAGCGCCTGGCTGTGGAAGGCGAGCTAACGCCCGAGCAACTGCTCAAGACCGAACGCGCAGCTACCGCGGTGGATATGGATCTGCTCGGAGAGCAGGTACTGCCCGATTAATTTCCAGCTTCTGTCCTCAGCGCCGCCGCAACCGTCGCCGCATCAGTAATGGGCAAGCCGTCGCCAAAAGCACCAAAGTCACGGGTTCGGGAATCGGTACGGTGACAGGAGCTTCCACAGGCATCAGGCCCGACTGCCAGTGAATGAGCAACTCGTTGAGTTCCACAATGTCGACGATACCCTCTCCGTTCAACAATGTGCTGTCCTGCACATCCAGTCCCCAGTTTTCTATAATCAGATCAAGGTCAACCTGTCCGACGCTGAAATCTCCGTCCACGTCGCCCAGCAGGCGCAGGCTTTGTATCATCTCCAGATGCTCACTGCCGAGAGCCTCATCGGCCTGGTAACCGATCAGGGGCAGATCGCCGAACGCCGAGTTGATTCTTGGGTATTGTGGAGTCCCTGCTGCATCCCATACTTCCTGGCTGGCAAGGGCGTCAACCACGTCCATACCGTCACCGATCACGGCACCGAATACGGTAAAACCACCGTTCTGGTTATCCAGATTCGCTGAGTTGTCACCCAGATTGAAGAAGAACTCATTCGTTGCACTGTCCGGGTCGCCGTCGCGTTTGGCCATCGCGATCGTACCACGCGTATTCGATATGCCAAACTCGTTCACGATCGGATCATTGGTCGGTATGTCCAGAAAGTGGTCGGGTAGGACAGTTCCGGCGGTAGGATCGTATGCAAACCCACCACCCTGCAGCACGAAGCCATTCATCAGCCTGTGAAAGAACGTATCTGCGTAGGCACCGTCGGCAGCGTATGTAAGGAAATTCTCCACCGTTATTGGTGCGGCGTCTTCATAGAGTTCCACGTCGAAGCTGCCCAGGGCGGTTTCAAATCGGATCACTGTTGTCGCTGCTTCAGCGTGGCCGATACCGATCAACGCGAGAGTAACGAGTGCAAAGACCACACCCGTTCTCGCAAACAAGCATTTACGAGACATGACTACCTCCAAATCCGACCGACTAACCGGCCGTAGTGCAATAAGGCAAACCTCCATTTGCCTCTATTAATAAGGCGGGCGCGAGCAAGTGCGCCCACCTTCCCTGATCGAGAACTACTATACCAACAATCGCTATTTTGTCAATACACTCCGTAGACTCAAACAGGCCCGCCGGCCCGGATGTTACCGGCCATTAACCACCAACTTTGGCAATCCTGAACCTGTAAACGTGGGCTATTACTTCATCAGATTCGCCCACCTTGCCAATGCTGCTAACCGCCATCGCGGCGAATGGCTTATCGAACTCGGCAAGGACGTTGTGCTTCAGCGAATTGCGTATGATTACCGGAGTTTTCGGGCCGCCGAGGCTGCGTTAGAGGCCTCGGATTCCAATCCGTCAATTGTGACTTGCGTGATTCGGTAATACAGCTTCGCGCCCGGTTTCACCTGCCAGTCGAGATAGCTCTGCCCATCCGGCGAGGCGATAAGCGTCTTGCGGCTGGGCGCGAAATCGGCCTTGTCGCTGCAGTAGATATTGTAGTGATGCCATCGCTTCGATTGCCTCCCCTGCCAGGTAAGCCTGACACCGCCTTCGGCGGCCTCGGCAGAGAGTTTCAACGCTTCGGGGCGCTCAGCAACGATTCGCCCTGCAGGTTTGAAGGCCTTGTCCGTGGCGAGGTAGAAACAATCGAGGCTCGAACCGTACTTGCTCGACGCTATCTCGATGAACTGCCTGCCTTCGGCGAATTGTACGGGCTTATCCGACGTGACCCACTGCCACTCATCGGACGCAGGTGCGGATACTTCCTGCCCGGCGATGCTGAATGCTGCGCCAGGGCGGCCTTTCATGCGAGCGACGACGTAATACTTTCCGCCGCGCGTTGTGTTGATTTCCACCTTGACGCTGCCTGGCTTATCGGCCCGCCGTTGCCAGATATAGTGCAGGCCCGATGCCATACCTTCGAATTTCATCCAGATCGCGTCGGGCGCAGGTGCGTCGAGTTCGGCCGAGATCGCCTTCTCCGCTTCGCAGAAGACCCGCGAAGGCAAGTCGTTGATAAAGTATCCGGCAGCCACTTCGTCGGACAGTCCGCTTTCCAGGCCCGAATGCTCGACGCTGGTCACCGCGTAGTAGCAGGTCTGGGAAACTTCGGCGTTGTAATCCATGTAGGAATTGCCTTTGACCGGCGTATTGGTAATCAGTTTGAACCCCGTCCCGGAATGCGTGGTGCGGTAGACGTTGTATCCGGCGATTTCCTTGTGATACTTCGGGGCCGCCCATTTAACCTCGGCGGCAGTGCAATCGAACACCTCGACGGCGACGTTCGCCGGGGCCAGCGGCTTGGCCGCTACGACAACGAACACACCTGACTTGTTGAACGCATTGGAATTGAACAGCAGCTTGGTTCCGTCGGGGCTCATATTGGGGTGGTCGAGGCTGCTTGCATTGTTGCCCCAGCGATCGCGCAGGCCCCAAAGGTTCGTGTAACAGATTCTAAAACGATTGGCCCGCCCTCCGCCGGGGAGGGGCTTGGCGAAGACCTTTGCGATTTCCGAAAGCCACTGCGGATCGTTGCGTTGATACTGGCAGCTGTACATCCATCGCTGATCGTCGGGCCAGTTGGCTGCGTAACCGCCGCGGTCTACCGGGATCGGATAGAACCCCTCGCTGTCGTCGGATTCGGCGGATGGCCAGTTGAGATTTCCAGCGATCTCGAAGGTCTTACCGTCCCATTCGACATACTTCCCGCCGGCGTGCGCACTGAAGAACCGGCCCGTCGTTCCGTGACACCAGTCGTACCGGAATGGTACGACAACATCTTCGCCGGTCTTGAAATTGCGAATGTGGAAGCCCTCGCCGTTCAATCCGCCGCCAGGGTGGAACCGCTCGTACCAGTACATGACCCGCTCGGTATCGCCCGGGACGAACTGGTAGGAATGATGGACCAGATATGGTTTGCCTTCGTCGTCTTTGTCGAGCGTCAGCTTCCACGTCTTACCGTCGGCGATTCGCAGGACTGATATATCGCCCCGCTTGTGGGCATCGATCAGATACTTTCCGTCCGGGCTTGGCTTAAGCCACCACGGGCCATCGACCAGCCCGATCTTGCGGACAACCTTATTCTGCGAGAAACTCAGTTCAACCACCTCGTTCACCTCGCCCCGGATGACGGTATAGCATAGGTCCGGGTTCGTCATCGAGCAGATCGGGGCCTTCATGACCAATCCCTTTCCGAACGCGATGCGATGTCCGGTCCCGTCGGCTTTGACGACCATCGGCCCGAATGCATCGGTGGTGTGCTGCGGTCCCATGCCCTCGATTTCCAAGCCGCCCTTGGCGCTGCGTGAGAAAACCATCAGCGAACCGTCAGCGTTCCAATTCGGTCCCTTGAAGTAGCTCAGTTCGTCGCTGACGCCGCCCTTCTCATACGGTGCCTGCGTGAGCATCATTATCGTAGCGCCCGTACCCGTGTCGGAGAAAATCAGCCGTTCTGTCTGATAGCTGCCATCTGCCCTGCGGAGTTTTTCATAGGGCTTCGGGGCAATGTCGATTCGAGAAAGGACCGCGTCCAGACCCCAATGGCTGGATATGCCGTCGTCCTTCATGAGGCGGTGACGCCCGCTGTCCCTGTCCAGCAAGTCCTGCATGGGCAGCTTGGCCATTCGGGCGCGGTCCTCGGCCGACATCAAACCGGCGGCCAGACCGGACTCGAAACCTGCTTCAGTCTTACCGTTGTCGCTGGCAAAACACAGCCCGCCGGAAAGTATTACAAGAAGACCAGAAATCGCAATACGTCTCATTAGACAGCTCCTATGCCCCTCCACAAACTCAGAATCATTCCGCTTCTGTGCTTAACTCCCGGTCCGCAGAATCATTGCAGGTAAATTAGTTTCGCGAATCATCTTTGACATTTCCACCGCTATCTTCAATAACATTGACACTGCAGGATGCATCAGGTTTGAAAAAACCTTAGTTCTGTCGGGAGAATAAGATGTCTCACGTCGATCCGAAGCAGCTTTACCAGTGGTGCAAGATACCAGCCGATGATCTGCCCAACCACCCGGACCTGAAGGTTCCGTTCCGAATGATCACCGATTCTGCCGAGATGGGGCAGATGATGGCGACAGAACTGATAGACCTCATCGCCGCCAACAACTCAGCCGGTAAGCCCACACGCGCTGTCATTCCGTGCGGACCGGCCTGCTGGTATAAGCCCTGGGGCGAAATGGTCAACGATCGCAATGTATCGCTGGCAAATCTATCGGTCTTTCACATGGACGAGTGCCTCGATTGGCAGGGACAACTCCTGCCGAAAGGTCATCCGTACAATTTCCGCACGTTCATGGAAGAGTTCTTCTACGGGCCGATTTCCAACGAATTGAACGTACCGGAATCGCAACGTTACTGGGTTCAGCCGGACACGATGGACCGCGTCCGAAACGCGATCACCGAGGCGCCGCTGGACATTACCTACGGCGGATGGGGGCAGGACGGGCACATCGCCTACAACCAGGCGCGGAGGCATCCGTTCAGCCATGTATCAATCGAAGACGTGGCCGGCTCGACCATCCGCATCCAGGACAACAATATCGATACGATAATGGCACTAGCTCAGCGAACATTCGGCGCTGGGTATCAGTTCGTTCCGCCGATGTCGGTCACCCTCGGCGTGGGCGAATGTCTCTCAGCCGCCAAGGTTCGCGTGTTCAGCGACACCGGGGCGTGGAAGCAGACCGCCCTGCGCGTTGCGCTGTTCTCCGAACCGACGACTGAGTATCCGCTGACGTTGCTGCAGAACCACCGCGACGCGCTTATAACCGCGACTCGCCCCACGGCCGTCCACCCGATCAGCGAAAACCCGGACTGGGAACTGTTCTAGACCATCATGAGACCAACCGCCGGAAACAATCCTGAATTGCGTTACAACCTGCTGACGGGTGTCGGTGGAATCGGCAGCGGAATGTTCTTCGCGCTGGAAGGCGATCACACGCTGGGTCGCAACGAATCTCGCCCGGCCAAGCTGCTCGACGTGCGCGATTACTGCAAGCTGCACATTATCTCACATTACGCAGCGGTGCTGCTAAACAGCGAGCGGTTCAAAGTTGTTCCCATCGGCAAGATCGGCGACGACCAGGCCGGCAGCAGGCTGCTGGAGGAAATGTCCGACGCGGGAATGGACGTCTGGTTCGTGGATAAGATTCCCGGCAGCCCGACGCTGCTGAGCATCTGCTTTCAGTACCCGGACTCATCGGGGGGCAACATCACCACAAGCCACTCAGCCGCATCGCTGCTGGAACCGCACCATGTGAATCGCATCGAGGGCGTCTTGAGCAAGGCCGGGTCCAGGGCTATCGCGCTGGTTGCACCCGAAGCGCCGCTGGACGCCCGCTGCCACCTGCTGGAACTCGCATCCAAATATGGCGCGTTTCGGGTGGGTGCGATTGCATCGGCCGAGGTCGAGAAGGCGCGCCAACTTGGCTTTTTCGACATGATCGACCTGCTGGCGATCAACGAGGACGAAGCCGCCGCCATCGCGGGCACCGGCGCGGACCCGGCGAACATTGAACCGCTGTTGAGCAAACTCGGCGAAACGCTCGGCGAGAAGATGCAGATCGTAATGAGCGCAGGCAAACTCGGAGCGTACGCCCGCTCGCAAGGCACCTGGTCGCACTGCCCCGCTGTCAGCGCCGAGGTTGCCTGCACCGCCGGCGCAGGCGACGCTCTGCTGAGCGGTACCATCGTGGGGCTCACCGGCGGCTTGGAATTGATCGCGCCAGGCTCGCCCCGAAGCAGTATTACCGATCGGCCGCTCGAATCGGCACTCGATCTTGGCGTGCTGCTCGCCGGTTTCTCCGTCACGTCGCCACACACGATACACCCGGACGCCAACTGCGCTGCCCTGCTGGAATTCGCCGATAAGCACGGAATAGAACTCGCCGAACCCGTAAGGAACCTGCTGTTAACATGACCCTCGCCGATAGAACCAACTCCGCAGCCCGCGACGCTCGCAAACTGATCAAACCGATCAGGAATGACATTATCGCGCTCACCCAGGCGCTGGTTCGCACCGATAGCTGCGCCGTTCCGCCTGACGGCAAGGAGACTCCCGCCCAGCGAGTGCTGCAGCGGTTCCTGAAGGACCACGGACTCAAGGCGGAACTCTACGATACGGGTTTTCTCAATCGCAGCCGCCACCGACTCGTCCGCAAAGACCGCAACTATAAGGGCCGCTGCAATCTCATTACCCGCCTGGGCGGAACCGGACGCGGTAAATCGCTGCTCATGACCGGGCACATCGATACCGTTCCACCCGGACCGAATCCGTGGCGGATGGATCCGCTGTCCGGTGAGATTCGCGGTGGCAGACTTTACGGCCGGGGAAGTTTCGACATGAAAGGCGGACTTGCCGCACACTTCGCAGCCGCCATCGCTCTCAAACGCGCAGGCGTTAAGCTGGCGGGCGATCTGCTTTGCGAATCGGTCGTCGACGAGGAATGGGCCGGCGGTGGAGGCACGCTGGCCGGGCGGCTTCGCGGAGATAATGCGGACGCATGCGTTATCACCGAGGGAACCGGGCTATCGGTCGTGCGCGCGACCAGGGGCGGGCACTTCTTCGATATTATCGCCACTGCCGGCGATGCATCGGCGTATTTTTCGACCGACGAAGTTCTCAGCCCCGCAGGTCCGATGGGCAGACTTCTGGGCTGGGCTGAATCGTGGAAGCTCAAACGCAAGAACGTTCGCCGCGGGAAGGCCTACGCCAGCTTCGACGATCCGGCGCCGGTTCAGATACTCGCCCTTGAAGCCAACCGCTTCGACGCCGATTCGCCCTGGTCGGTCCCGCTTGAAGCGAAGCTCCGCCTCTATTTTCAGTTCCTTCCCCACGAGGACGTTCAGGAATGCATCAAGCGCATCAGGAAATCGTTCGAGACATTCTGCAGGCGCGATCCGTTCTTCAAAGTGTTCCCTCCCAGATGGCGCGACGTAGTGTGGCCGCCGCTGAGCGGACACGAACTACCCGCCGGCCATCCGTGGACCAGATGCCTGGCAGAGAGTTCCCAAGCCATTCTCAAAAACCCGCCGTCTGTCACTGCCGCCCCCTACCCCTGCGACGCATTTATATGCCAGCGTGAATTCGCCATCCCAACGCTGCTGTTCGGCCCTTGCGGAGCTGGCGCCCACAACGCCAACGAATACGTCACGACGCGCTCGCTGCTGCAAACCGCCGAGACTCTCCTGACGGCTGTTATTCGCTGGTGCAGCTAGCATTCTGACCCACAGATTCCTTGCCTACAATTCACATAACAATGGCCCTTACAGGCCGTTAGCGTCTGCCGCCATCGACGCAAGGCCGGGCTGAGTCGGAAAAACGCCCCTAAAGTGGAAGCCTTTTTAACAAATATACTTATCCTTCGTGCGCCTCAAATGATCTAAAAGTGCTTGCTCAAAAAGCACTTTCGGGTTAGAATCTTTGAAGGAGCATGGTCTGTTTGCTCCGCCAAAGCGAGAAGGTTGCCACATTCTGCGAGCCATCGGCCTTAGTCGTAGCTCGCGGGCCTCCTGTAGCACAGTATTGCGTTTCACGTCGATCGGAGGCAGAGGCAATTCATATAACGATGCATTATTGCATGTGCGAAGAAGCACGAGGATATTAACGCGAGATTGGAAGGTGAGGCACTTCTGCGTGCTTACGAATGCCTTCCCAAGGACCAACTTCGGAGACGAAGAAAGGAGCTTTAAGATCATGAATTCACGCGCACT
>SDBT01009743.1_pt1 | contig 15554 bp, 13 predicted proteins | sample 2277101 | NCBI WGS metagenome assembly SDBT01 (sample SAMN10404973, study PRJNA504765) | marine sediment metagenome | isolation source: marine sediment core GS10_PC15, 103 cmbsf | place: Arctic Ocean: Southern Knipovich Ridge | collected 2010 | reverse complement strand
CATGACAATCACAGAAAAAATAGTTCATGTCCGGCAAATAATTGAAATCCACAAAAAATCAGCCCAAACCCAAACCGCTCTCGCCGCATAGGAGCCACCAAAAGGAATTGCGACACAGCCTCTATAAGGAAGGTAAGCTTCCGATATTGGTGGAGTGCTGGCGCGATGATGGGACGCAGTCGTGGATGATGCGATGTTAGAGGACATAAAGAGTCAGCTTCGGCGTAAGGCAAGTACGGTCATTGCGTCAGTATTTTGAGTATTATAATTATCGCAGGGCGCACAGGAGTTTGGACTATGAAACGCCGGGAGAGGTGTATCAGAAGAGTCGCCAGTCGCTCGGGCTTCGCCTGAGCTACACGAAGCGAGTGAGTTAAACGAAACGCTGCAACTTACAGCTTAAACCAAGAGGCAATTGGCCTTGGCAATTGGTAGGGGTGTATAACACTACAAAATCCGAAAATAGAACTTAAAAAATCATAAATTTTCAAAAAAAATCTTCGATATGAAGGAATATTTGTGACTTTTTCCGATAAAAAGCCTTTTTTCTGTAACAAATATGCCACTTGCTGCGTCTAACTATAAGTAGTATGTAGCAATTTGTGGTAGATTTATAGCCTCTGAGAGCTTTTTTACATACTTTTTACTTCCTCAGCCAAAAAAGCTGTGAGAAAATGGATTTTGAGCGATAAAACGCTTCTTTTGAATCGAAAGGTTGACTTAAGTCCAATAATAATATATAATTACATGTTTAGAAGGTAACGTGATTCGTTCAGGGAAGGAGGCAATGATTCTGCATAATAAGACAAAATTAGGCCAATTGCTATGCGAGAGGTCTTATCTCGACCAGACGCAATTACAAGTGGCATTGGATGAGCAAAACGTCAGACAGCGACGTCTGGGAAGGATTCTGCTCGATCTCGACTACATAACGCAACCCCAGTTGAATGAAGCACTTGCGTTCCAGGTCGGTATAGAAAAAATAGATCTAACTGACATTTCCATTACCGCAGATATTATCTCAATGGTCCCAGCAGAGTTGGTGAACAAGCACAGCGTTTTACCGATATCAAGACAAAACGGTAAAATCTCCGTTGCAATGACAAACCCGTTTGCTCCGCAGATTTCAGAAGACTTGCGCATGGTAACAGGCCACGGAATCAAAAGATACTATGCTGAACCAAGGCAAATGGAGGATGCAATACTCAAATTCTACGGCAGTAACGTTGCCAGAATGCTCGATAATCTCGTTCCCGCAGATAAAAAAGCTGATTCAGTGATGGGAAACGGCGATTATTCACCGGCAAAATTACACGAACTTGCCCGGGAACCATCACTGGTAAACCTTGTAAATCTCATTCTTCTCGAAGCTATCGAGGCTCGAGCCAGCGATATTCACATCGAGCCATTCGAAGATTCTGTGAAAATCAAGTATCGCGTTGACGGAATGTTAATCGAAAAAACACCTTCATCCAAACGTCTTCAAGCGGCTATAGTCTCACGAATTAAGATCATGGCCGATATGAATATAGCAGAGCGATTCGTTCCTCAGGACGGACATATAGAGTTCACGGGCAAGAGCGGCAAGGTCGATATTCGCGTTTCTACGGTCCCGACGATCTTTGGCGAGTCTCTGACCTTGAGAATCCTTGATAGAAGCGCATCTTTGATGGGGCTCAACGAACTTGGTATGAGCAGCAAGGCTCTCGCAGGATTCGACGAATGCCTGCATAAGGCCCACGGAATTGTCCTTGTAACCGGTCCAACAGGAAGCGGTAAGACCACGACATTATATGCAGCCCTGAACAGACTTTATACACCGACGTTGAAGATCATAACCATTGAGGATCCGGTCGAGTACCAACTCGAGGGCATCATTCAAATGCCGGTCAATCCCAAGCGAGGCCTAACCTTCGCAACGGGGCTTAGGCACATATTGCGTCAGGATCCCGATATTATAATGGTAGGCGAGATTCGAGACCGCGAAACCGCAGATATTGCCATTCGTGCAGCGCTGACCGGTCATCTTGTTTTCTCGACACTGCATACCAACGATGCACCCGGAGCAGTGACTCGATTGCTTGACATGGGTCTCGAACCGTTCCTTTTAGCCAGTTCACTTGAATCGGTTCTGGCCCAGAGGCTTGTTAGAACGATCTGTCCCAAATGCAAGATTCCGTACACACCCGATGAGACACTCGTTCGTTCGTTGAACAATTCGGTATCCATTGAACCTGGCCGGCAACTATATCGAGGTAAGGGATGTAGAGAATGTATGCAAACCGGCATGAGGGGCCGAAGCGGTATTTTTGAGTTTCTTAGAATTACCGATCAGCTTCGCGAACTAATCGCCTCACGTCCAGCCACCGAGCAAATTATCAAAGCTGCTTCGGTTGATCATGTCAGCATGAGACATGACGGCGTTTCCAAGATAATAGAAGGTATAACGACACCGGAAGAAGTGCTTCGAGTAACACAGGGAATCGACGATCAGGAATAAAACTTAGATTTCCAAATAATAATGACAGAGTTGAATTGTGAATCAGTTTATTAATATATTGGCAGGTTATGGAGCCGGTAATATTTCCGGTAAACGGTTGGATCGTCCGACTGCGGATATCGGTCCGGGCTTATTTTTATTCTTCTCATTACTTCTTGTGGCGATACTTTCCGGCTGCCAGAATCCGACACAATACCGTCAGGAAGCCGATAAGGTTGCCGCTGATATTATTACACAGAAACAACAGCAGGCAATGGGTAAAACCGAGCCTTTCACCATCGAGAGACCCAGTGATACTTTTCGGCGCCGGCTTCTAAAGGAGCAGGGTTTGCTTTATTCAGGAAAGGAATCCATTGGCACCGACAAGCTCGAAACCATTGAGCACTGGCCCGAGGATGAGTACCCCTCAAGGGAGCCTGATCCGGAGCCGTTAAGCCTGCAGGTCGATGAAGGTGAACCGAAACTCTCTCTTAACGACGCACTTCAAATAGGGGCTCGCAACAGTTTTGAGTATCAGTCTTTCAAAGAAGCAATTTTTCAGGCGGCTCTTGATCTCGATCTGGAACGAAATGAGTTTCGCAACATTTTTACAGGCGATTTTGCTTCCGGGTTTAGTACAGATTCACGCAGTGGTTCAACAACAACCGGAACCGAAAACAGCGCCGGGACAGCTCTGGACCGGGCATTTAAGAATGGAGTCGATATTAGTACATCCATTGCGATCGATCTGGTCAATATGCTCAATGCCGGAGGTAAATCTGCCTTTGGAATTACCGGCGATGCGTCTGTAAGTATTCCGTTGCTCAGGGGTTCCGGTAGACATATTGTCACAGAGCCGTTGACCCAAGCCGAACGTAACGTTATCTATCAGATATATGATTTCGAGCGTTTCAAAAAGACCTTTGCGGTCCAGGTGGCCAGAGAGTATCTCGGTGTGCTGCGACGCTACAACGAACTCGAGAATGCCAGGGAAAACTATCGACGTCGGATACAGACTGCCCGTCGTTCTCGAAGGCTCGCCGATGCCGGTAGGCTGCCCGAAATTCAGGTGGACCAGGCCGTTCAGGATGAATTGTCTGCCCGTGATCGCTGGATCGGCGCTACCGAATCGCATAAGAACACATTAGATTTATTCAAGAACCTGTTATCTTTACCACCTGACGCACGAATCAAGTTGGACTATTCAGAACTTGATAAGCTTATCGCTCCGGCCCAGAAGATCGTTGATGAAATCACGGCACAAGAGCAGTCACCTTTGAACGGTGTAACACCACCTGCGGACGCAGAGGTTGAACTGGTCCTTCCGGACAAGAAAAACGCAGGCCCACTGGAAATCGATGAGGTTGCTGCGATTAAACTTGGTCTGGAAAATCGTCTTGATTTACGCAAAGTCCAGGGTGAGGTTTATGATGCTCAAAGGTCGGTAGTTGTTGCCGCCGATGCTCTCGGAGCCGAACTGACACTTTTTGGTTCAGCAGAATACGGCCAAAGCAGATCACTTGGTTCGGTTAGTAGTGACGATGGCCAGTTGAGATTCGACAGGGCGAGATATGCAGCTTTATTGACACTGGATTTGCCGATTGAAAGAACCGCTGAGCGTAACGCATATCGTAACAGTTTTATTCTTCTGGAACAGCAGACAAGAGATTTTCAGATTCTCGAAGACAGAATTAAATTGAATATACGCAGTGGGCTCCGTGATTTGCTTGAATTTCGAGAGGGCCTCAGAATTCAGGCCCAAGCTGTTTATCTTGCAGAAAAACGAGTTCGTAGTGTCGATCTTTTTCTCGAAGCCGGAAGAGCCCAGATTCGTGATTTACTGGAAGCTCAGAGGGCCTTGTTTGCGACACAGAACGCACTCACAAGTGCTGTCGTAAATTATAGAATAGCAGAGTTGGAATTGCAGAGCGACATGGGTGTGCTCGAAGTTAACGAAAAGGGATTGTGGAAGGAATATACACCTGAGGAAGTAAAACATGCCAGAAGATGATGTAAAAAAGCCATTTTTAAGCGGCAAGCATATTGTGTTTATAATTCTCGTCGCCGGTTTGGCCGTTGCTGGTGTCGGTACGGTTAAATTTGCTAATTTCCGAGGGAACGACAAGTCATACAGTGATGTTGTTACCTTCGCCGTTAAACGCGGTCCCCTTCGTATCAGCGTTACCGAAGCCGGAACAATAAAAGCCCGAGATCAGGTTATCCTCAAGTGCGAAGTCGAAGGCAGGACAACAATACTATGGCTCATAGACGAAGGAGTCAATGTTCAAAAGGGCGATCTTCTGGTCGAACTTGACGGTAGCACGCTGCTGGATACAAAAATCGATCAGCAAATAGAGGTACAAAACACTGAAGCACTTTTTATCACAGCTCGTGAGAATCTTGCTGTTGTTGAGAATCAGGCACAAAGTGATGTAGAGTTGGCGGCTCTTACATTGGAATTTGCGAAACTGGATTTGAAGAAGTACCAGGAGGGAGATTATCCGAATCTTCGCAAAGAAGCTGAGATTGAGATTACCTTGGCCGAAGAAGAACTCGAGCAGGCCGAGGAAACACTGACCTGGTCGAGAAAGTTGTTCGATGAAAAGTACATTTCGAATACCGAGCTTCAGGGAGACGAATTGGCTAAGAAAAAGGCCAATTTGAATCTGGAACTGTCAAAGAACAGACTGACTTTGTTGGAGAAGTTTACTAACATCAGAAACCTTTCACAGTTAAACAGCGATGTCAAACAGGCTAAGATGGCCTTGGAGAGGACCAGGCGAAAGGCCAGAGCCGATATTGCCCAGGCAAGGGCTGACCTTAAGGCCAAAGAATCGGAATTTAGTCGTCAAAAGGACAAATTAGTAAAACTCGAAGAGCAAATTGCCAAGACGAAAATCTATGCCCCCGCTGCTGGTCAGGTAATTTACGCAACGAGTGCGCAAAGGGCGAGTTGGCGCAGAAGCTCTTCACCACTCGATATCGGACAGGATGTGCAAGAGCGTCAGGAATTGATTTATCTTCCGACCAGCGACTCGTCCAAGGCAGAAGTGGATATTCACGAGTCGAGTCTGAAAAAGGTCCAGGTCGGCCTGCCTACAGTTATCACTGTCGATGCTATACCGGGTAAGATCTTCCTGGGTGAGGTGGCAAGCATAGCTCCTCTACCGGATGCAACGAGCATATGGCTAAATCCGGACCTAAAAGTCTATAGTACGGAAATATACATAGACAGCAACGATCCATCGCTTCGAACCGGGATGAGTTGCAAGGCTGAAGTGATTGTAGAACAGTATGAAAATACGCTTTATATTCCTGTTCAGGCGGTTCTGCGAGTCGGCAAAGATCACACTGTTTATGTTGTCACTGACCAGGGCCATGAGGCTCGTGAGGTCGAAATTGGAATGGACAACAACCGAATGGTACGAATCATCAGCGGACTCGAAGAAGGCGAGAAGGTTATGTTGACTCCGCCTTTAAAGGCCGCAGAACTCGGACAATCTTCCGAGATGGGAGGCTCAGGCGAATCGGAATACGACAATGGTTCTGAGCTTTTTCAGAGTATCAATGGCAGACTCGAAGAGCACCGACGCCAGCCCGCAGTCCAGCAGAACGGCGGACGAGGCCGCGGCAATGGTAAAGGCCGAGGACGACAGGGTGGCCAGAGACCGGATTCAGCAAGCAGTGATGAACGCCGCAAGCAATTCGAGAACCTCTCAGACGAAGAAAAAGAAAAGATGAAAAAGAGATTTGACAATATGTCTCCCGAAGATAAAGCAAAAATGCGCCGGCAACGTGGAGGAGGCAGACAAGGTAGATGAACGAATTATCAAAGTCTAATTCTCAGGACGAAATAGTGAAACTTGAAAACGCCGAAAAAATTTATCAGATGGGTCAGAATCAGGTCAGGGCCCTTGCTGGTGTGAGCTTGTCGTTCAAGCGGGGAAGCTTCTGGGCGATTATGGGGCCAAGCGGTTCCGGTAAGAGCACCATGATGAATATATTAGGATGTCTGGATCGACTCAGTAGCGGTCGCTATCTTTTCGAAGGTCGCAACATAAGCACTTTTAATGACGATGCTCTTAGCGAGTTGCGTTTGCGGCGTCTTGGTTTTATCTTCCAGAGTTTTAATTTGATTTCTCAGTTGACGGTTCAGCGCAACATAGAGTTGCCCTTATATTATCTTGGCTGGGATGCCCAAAGAAGTGCCGAGCGTGCTACGGAGCTTGCCAATATGGTAGGTTTGGAAGGTCGTTTACATCATCGCCCGGCGGAACTATCGGGCGGACAATTGCAGCGGGTAGCTATCGCAAGGGCCTTAGCAAACGATCCTGAAATACTCTTTGCGGACGAGCCAACCGGTAATCTCGATACGGCGACTGGCGAACAGATACTTGAGGTTCTTGCCGAACTGAACCGGCAGGGTAAAACGATAATCATGGTCACACACGAGCAGAACGTTGCAGCCTATGCGAAAAACCGCTTGCACATGCTTGATGGATTGATAGACAGGATTGAGAGGAACAACTGATGCAACAAATCAAGATAGTGCGCAATATCTGGCTTGGCTTTGAGAGTTTGCTGCTGCACAAGCTGCGCTCGATGCTGACGATGTTGGGGATTGTCTTTGGTGTCGGAAGTGTCGTTGCGATGCTTTCGGTGGGTGAAGGCGCCAGCGCCCAGGCGCTTGAGCAGATTAATAAGCTCGGCAGTACTAATATAATAATTTCTTCTATCAAATCTGTAGCTGATGAGGCCACAAGTACGCAGCATTCTCATATGAGTATCTACGGTCTGACTTATGACGATTTTGACCGGATAGTCTCAAGTTTTAGCACTATCACCAATGCTGTGCCTGTGAAACTGCTGCGAAAGCGGACTCGTGTGAAAGAAAGGATGCTGGAACTTCGCGTGGTCGGTACAACGTCGGACTGGTTCACGCTTGTAGAAAGAGATGTTATTGCCGGCAGGATAATGAAGGAAGAAGATCTTCTCAGAACAGCTCCAGTGGCAGTGCTGACGGAGTTTGGCGCACGGAAACTACTGGCTACTGAGCATACTATAGGCGAGCATATTCGTATCGGTAGCGATTATTTCGAGGTTGTTGGAATAGTCAAAAGCCAAAGCGGACAGGCCGGAAACATTCAGATACCTGATCAGGAAGTTGATGTTTATATCCCGCTTAAGGTTGCACAGAAATATTACGGTGACATATTTACCAGGCGTACTGCCGGTGGGAGAGAGAGGGAAATGGTCGAACTGCATCAGATAATCATTAAGGTAGATCACGAAGACAATGTCGAAGCTACCGCCAGCGGGATTGAGGGACTACTCAAACGTTTTCACAAGAAAGAAGATTATGTAGTGAGTGTGCCTCTGGCGTTACTCAAACAAGCCAAGGCCACCAAGCGAACATTCAATATCGTACTTGGTTCGATTGCGGGAATCAGTCTGCTGGTCGGCGGGATCGGTATTATGAATATTATGCTGGCGACCGTTACCGAGAGGACGCGCGAAATCGGAATTCGCCGGGCGATTGGTGCCAAGAGAAAACAGATTATCAGCCAGTTTTTGATCGAAACCAGTGTGCTTTCGATTATAGGTGGCTTTATTGGTATCGGCGTGGGTGTTCTTGTGCCTGTCCTGATAACTCATTTTGCCAAGATGCCGACGGTAATAACCGCTCCGAGCATTATTCTTCCGCTGTGTATCAGTGGGGTTGTTGGTATAGTTTTTGGTTTATATCCTGCGGTTCGTGCTGCTAATGTGGATCCTATTGTTGCGTTAAGGCACGAATAGCTATTTTTTAATCCGGGGGGGAGAAAGGTGACCTGTGGGCCATTTCTCCTACAAGGCAGTTGGCCATGACGGCCAGCATGTTGCCGGGAGCATAGAAGCTCCTGATCGCAGAAGCGCAGTAACTGCGCTGACAGACAAGGGTCAGTTCGTAATCGAGTTGCTCGAGCAGATACAGTCTGTCGGCACTGGTGATGCATTTCAAACAGCAACACAGCTTCAGTTTAAATTCGGTTTTCGAAGGATCAGAGGCAAGGACATTCTCGCTATGACAAGTCAGTTGAGTACTGCCCTAAAGGCCGGCCTGCCTCTTTTGAACTGTCTGGAGATTATTCGTGACCAGCAGCACAAACCGGCTATGACGCAGATGATGGGCGAACTCGTTGCCGCGGTTAGTTCCGGACAATCGCTTTCTGAAGCAATGGCGGATCATGGGGACATCTTCGGACCGCTTTATATTTCCATGATCAGGGTCGGAGAGACCGGTGGTATTATCGAGCAAACAACTGAGCAACTGAGTCAGATTCTTAACAGGGACGAGAAGGTAAAAACAAATATGAAAAATGCTTCGGCATATCCCATCTTTGTTCTGGCACTGGGTTTTGTATCTGTCATTATCGTAGTAACCTGGATATTGCCAACTGTTTTGAGTACCCTCGTAGGCGGAACTGAAGTTCTCCCGCTACCGACGAAGATTTTGTTAGCGATTAGTGATTTGAGCAAAACCATGCTAACGACGATTTATGGTTGGTTTTTTCTTGCTCTGGGCATCGCCGGTATTTATTTCCTTAGAAGATACTTCAAGACCTCGGGGCGGCTCTGGTGGGATTCGCTCAAGTTAAAGATTCCCGTTTTAGGTTCGGTTTTGAGGACTATTGCTGTGGGCAGGTTTACACGGACGCTCGGCGCTCTGACCAAAGGTGGTGTTACTATTCTCGAAGCCCTTAGTGTCGTCCGTGATACTCTTGGAAATGAACTGCTGGCAGAGCAAATCGACGAAGTTGCCGAAAAGGTAAAGACAGGAACTTCTCTTGCTTCTCCGCTAAAATCGTCGGGTCTTTTTCCACCACTGCTGATTCAGATAGTCTCGGTGGGTGAGCAGACTGGTAAACTCGATGAGCTTCTGCTAAATGCCGCTGAAACTTTCGATGGCGAAGCCGATGCGGCAATAGACAGATTTATCGCTATATTCCCGGCCGTGCTGATTTTCCTGCTGGCACTGGTAATAGGTTTTATTATCGCGGCGACTTTGCTTCCGATTATTATGATGCAATTAGGGGCCGGCGCTATGTAGTGATAATATGACTGAATACGAATTATACCCTTAAGGGTAGTAAAAGTCCGCGAATAAAACCGTAACTGATTGTTCTTAAGTTACTTACCCGCGGATAAACGGGAAAATTCAATCGAGATCAGTATATATAATAGGATGAGTATTGGAAAGGTATCAGGATGAGACAGACGAAACGAAATAAAAAAGCATTTACATTCGTGGAACTGCTTGTGGTCATTATGATTATATCGATGCTTACGGTTTTTGTTGCGCCGCGGATTTTCAGAGGACTGGGCAGGGCCAAACGAGACATTGCCAAGGCAAAGATGGCTATTCTTGAAAGCGGCATCGGGGCTTTTGCTGTTCATTGTGAGCGTTATCCGGACGAGTCTTTAGGTCTCGAAGAGTTGGTTGTAATGCCAGAGGATATGGAAGGTAAATGGGCCGGACCTTATCTCAAGAGGAGCGAGCTTCTCGATCCCTGGGAGAATCCCTATATTTACCGTGAAGAAGGTGAGATTAATCCGGGCACTTTCGATCTTATCAGCTTTGGAGCCGATGGTGTCGAAGGCGGGGAAGGTGATAATGCAGACATTTATAACGATTAATTAAAGACTGAATTTGTCATGACCGGACAAAAGATAAGAAAAAAACATGCAGCCTTTACACTTGCAGAACTTCTGTTGGTAGTCGTTCTGATTGTACTGATCAGTGGTATAGGCGGGGCAATGGCAATGGAATCATTTAAAAAATCCAGGCTTGACAAGGCGGTAAGACATTTCCTTTTTACCGCTAAGCACGCAAGGTTTAAGGCCATTGAACTGCAAAGCCCCTGTATATTGAGCATCAATACCGAGGGAAAAACCTTTGTACTGCTTGTTTATTCTGTAGATGAATTAACCGGACTCGCCGAGCAGGTAATGTTAAATGATTTCTATTTTAAGAAACCCGTCGTATTGCCCGGTGACGTTAAGTTCGGGGAAATAAGAATAACTACTGTTGACGGAACACAAATAGATAACACCCAGCAGGAACCCGAAATTGCGTTTCTACCGGATGGGACCGCCCAGCAAGCTATGGTTCAGATTGGCAACCAAAGGCACATTTATACCGTTTGCATTAGTGCCGCAACCGGAAGAGCGAAGGTCTATCCTGGAACAGGCCAGGATATTGAGCCGACGACCGTTGATCTGGAAGAGCAAATTTGATGCGTACTTCAAAAAACAAAAATGGTTTTACTTTGGTTGAGACTATTGCAGCGACGATCTTGCTTTCGTTTTCGGTGCTGGCTCTTGCCGCTGGTGCCACCCGGTCGTTGAGCAATACAAAGCTCAATCGTCAGCGTGAGGTAGCCGCGGCACTGGCCGATCAGCAGTTGACTATGATTGATAAAATTGGTGTCGAGGAATTTATTTTATTGGCTCAAACAGAAGGTGTCTTTGAAGATTACGAGCCGACATATACCTGGGCTGTAGTGACAGAGTCAGACATCATAGACTACCTCTATCAGGTAAGGGTGATAATAAGCTGGACCGAGCTAAATAAAAACTACTCTGTTGTTGTAGATACAATGTTAAATGGAAAAGGACTTCTAACTCAAGTGCAATAATGAAGATGAATTCGAGAAAACGTGGTTTTACGCTTGTTGAAGTATTGCTGGCATCGACTATAGGGCTCTTTATTGCCTTGGTCGCCGTAGGTACGCTAAAGGTTGTCACCGATAGTGCAGGCATGGTCGAGAAGAGTATGGCAACCGCAGCGGAGGTTCAATACGCCGCAAATATGATCTCACGTGATCTTTCAAATTTCTATCGGGACAAGGAATCGAAGAATACCAGGCTGATAGGAGCTGCCGGTCTGAACCTTGATAATCCGTCAAGCCAAATTGTTTTCTATACCGTCGGAAGAATCAAGGCCAGATACGGTCAACCTGAAAGCGACATATATGAAGTAGAATATATTCTTCGCAAACAAGAGCCTGACGGCACATCTGTTTTATGCAGAAGACTCTGGCCAAACCCAAATAAAGAGAGTCTATCCGGTGGAGTGATAACACGAATTGCCGAGGGAATCGATTTGTTCTTAATAAGATATTTTGACGGCGAAGAATGGCAATTGGAATGGCCCGAAGATATGAGAAAAATGCCTGAACTAATTGAAGTTACAATCGGATCGGGACAGCCCGGTGATAAAGCACCTGTAGTCGAAACATTTTTAGTGAATTTCCACAGGAGCGATATGGGCTCCGGTAATAATAGAAATAATGAAAATGAGTCAGGAAGATAGAAAGACGATGAAATATAAGACTCGCAAAAAAGGTATGGTCCTGGTTGTAGTGTTATGGATGGTGGTGGTTCTCATCCTGATTTCAGCCTCTTTGGATCGTGACAGCCGAATGGATATGCGCCTTAGTCTCACTCGTGCAGAGAAAGTTCGATGTAAGTGGGCCTGCCGCGCCGGTCTCGAACGGGCGATTGGTGTACTCAATGAAGATATCAGGACCAGCGATTCTCTGAGCGATTACTGGAGTGACAACGACGTGGACTTCAACAGCGTCTCACTTAAGCAGTGCTATTTTACTGTCCGTTGCGTGGATGAGGCGAGCAAGCTCAATATTAATACCGCCACAAAGGAGCAGCTTATGGCGCTGCCATATATTACTGAGGAAGTTGTAGAGGCAATAGTTGACTGGCGGGATGAAAACGATAACTCCGGACCCGGTGGCGCCGAGGGCGGTTACTATCTTAATCTTCCCTATCCCTATAATATCAGAAACGGACCGCTCAAAACTATCAGGGAGCTACTGCTGGTTAAGGGTGTGGAATCGGAGTTGTTCTACGGCGAGGACACGAATTTCAACAACAAACTCGATTACAACGAAAGGGACGGCCAGGTCAATCCGCCTTTCGACAACGCTGACGATCGACTGGATAAAGGGTGGATTGCCTTTCTTACATGTTATTCCTACGACACCAACAAGGATGCTGCCGGCAGCGATCGGGTCAATATTAACAAGGACGACGAGAAAAAATTGCAGGAATCTTTGGGAATAAAGAAATCCTACGCCAAATGGATTGTTGATAACCGCAAGAACGAATTTAAGAGTATCGCCGATCTGATCAACGACAAGAGCCCGAAGAAAGCCAAGAAAAGCAAAGATGATTCAGACCAGGCAGAGGCCATGGATTTGCAGACATTCAAAAATATTGCCGACAAAATGACCATCGACGAGGATGACGTGGTAGCCGGCAGAGTCAATGTCAACACCGCACCGCGCGAAGTTCTCGCCGCTTTGCTGGGCGGAGGCACCGGCGCAGAGCAATTGGCCGATCATATTATCGCATATCGGGGCAACCTTCTATACGGAATGGAAAGTATCGCAGAAGTTCTAAATGTTCAATCAATGAAAGTAAGCGATTTCAAGAAGATAGCTAATTACATAACCACCCGGTCGAATGTTTATACCGTCAGAACTATTGCCCTGGCCGACCGGGGAGGATATAGAGGTTTTACTTTAAAAACCGAAGCTGTGGTCGATAGAACTGAGCGACCGTCAAAAGTGCTTTACTGGTATCAGGGGACAACTTACTAATGAGTAGTGCAATGGCTATAAAAAAGGCGCATAAATCCGTGATTGCGATAACCTGCCAGGAGAAACATCTAAAGGCAGTGCAGCTTGCAAAGAGAGCCGGAGTTTTCGAGTTGCTCTGGGCAAGAAGTATTGAGGCAGATGTGACTGATTTGGCTGATTTTGCCGCCGAGTGCGGTTTATCTATAACCGCCAATGGTAAGCCCTCTGGTGCTGCTAAAGCCTCGGTTATTGGTTTTGACTCGGCCGGCGTGGTCTTCTATCTCCTGGTGGTTCCCGCGGTAAAAGAGGACGAATTAGATGCAATGATTAATTTACAAACCGAGGCACTTCTTCCTTTACCGTCATCTCAGATGGAGTCGGCATGGAGAAAAAACACAACCAATAACGGTCAGGTCTCGGTGACATTGGCGGCGGCGAAGAAGGATCGATTGGTACAATTTGTCGAGCAGGTTCAGGTTTTTAAGCCTTCCGGCATTCTGCTCGACTGCGAAGGTGTCGTTAAATCGTGGAAGGAATTCTTCTCCGGGAGCGACCAGCGTACAGTCATAGTAAATTGCGGCCGAAACCGAAGCCACGTATGTCTGGCCCAGGGAGGTAAACTTATAAACGCCGTCAGTCTGGATATTGGACTGTCGGATTTTGATGATGCCCAGGGACCGTATGAGCAAACCCAGGCAGTAGAGCGTTTTGTGCAGGATATAGGAAGTGTCATGGAGTTGTTCGATGCTCATGAAGCTGATGCGACTGATCTATGTGTTCTTTCAGACGGCGATCCACTGATTGTGCAGATTGTAGATTATCTTAACAAGGCGAATATAAAAACCGTCGAAGCTCTGGTGGATGTCGAAAAAATAAAATCACCGACACAGATCAGCGCAGAAGATATCCGCGAGTACTCGGCACCTATAGGCCTGGCATCACTCGCGCTGGAAGGCAGGGGCGATTATCTCAACATCTTCGAGCGTTTGTATCAACCGGTCACCAGGAAGGACCGCAAGCGATGGTACCACTCCCTCAAGCTTACGGTTCCATTAGCGGCGGTCCTGGCATTAATGCTGATGTTGTCTTTTTATATCTCGGATGTGATGAGTCTCAAAGAACTCACTGAACTCCAGTCCGGCGCGGACTTCAGGCAACTCGAGAAGCAACAGGACTTAAGAAGACAAATCGCACGCCAGAGACCGGATTTGCTCGCTATATTAAATGAGATAGCTTCAGGCGAGCGCAAAAAAATAATGCTGGACAGCTTTACCTATACTAAGGGCCGACCGATGCGCATTACCGGACAAGCCGAAAAACAAGAGGAAATTTTCAAGTTCCAGAAGAGCCTGAGAGATAAAAAGGGTTTTGGGGAAGTGGTGATAAACATGACTCCGGGCGAAAAAGGAAAGAAAACGAATTTTACAATCACTTTTCACTACAAAAATTTTACAAAGAAGAAGGGCGGTTCGGTGTTATGAAGCCTGGTGAAATTTTACGAAATAAGTTCGGTAAGCGTGACATACGAGCGTTGAAACTTGGCGCCATTGGCATAGTCGCTGTTTTAGCCTTCGTTGTCGGCTCGAACTGGTTGGACCACTGGTCAAAGGTCAGAACAGATCTTAAGCAGAAGCATGACATTATGAAAAAAGTCAATCTTCCAAAGCACAAGAGGGATGGTCTCTGGAAGATTGTTCCTGATTTTAACATGCCGGTTGAGATCCAGGAGCAGAAACATCTGTTTAGAGAGAAGCTTTTCGAGCAGTTATCAAAGGCCGGGATAAAGAGCGGTCCGCTGCAGTACACAAAAATAAGCAGGTTGAGTAAAAAGACAAACCAAAAATCAGTAAGACTCGAATGCCGCAAAGCAAAGTGCAAGTTCGGACAGTCACTCAAACTCCTTGCTATGCTAAAAGAAAATCCCTACCTTGCCGGGATAGAGGAATTCAAAATAAGCTGCGATCCTAAAAAGAGGCAGGAATTCGAAATGGATTTAGTAGTTACGACTTATATAAAGTGAGTGTGCTTACATGAAAAAATATAATCCAAAAAAGACAAAAGCGAAGATATCGATTTTATTGCTGGTAATATCGCTACTACTTGTGGCCGGTATAGTTGCAAAAGGTGCCAGATACATGGCATTTTCCGCGAAAGTTCCCGGACTGATTGCAGAAGCGACTGTGCACAGTAAACCCGATCCGAATAAGACTAAAAAATATTCCGAAGAAGCAAATAAACTCACCGAAGAGCTAACAAAAAAGAATATGTTCGCACCGCCGCCGCCCAAACCGCAAAATCCGATTAAAGAAATCAATATCATCGGTGATTCAGTTGTGATAGACGGTAATTACTATAAGGAGGGTTCCGACTGCAAAGGTGCGAAGATTTTGCGGATTGAAGCCTCACAGATGACTTACGAATGGCAGGGCGAAAAA
>SDBT01009742.1_pt1 | contig 15554 bp, 11 predicted proteins | sample 2277101 | NCBI WGS metagenome assembly SDBT01 (sample SAMN10404973, study PRJNA504765) | marine sediment metagenome | isolation source: marine sediment core GS10_PC15, 103 cmbsf | place: Arctic Ocean: Southern Knipovich Ridge | collected 2010 | reverse complement strand
CCACCGTCAATACCGGCATGATGAAATGTCTCATATATAAAGATTGTCCACTTACCCTCGGGAACGTTCCATTGAAAGGCCGGACCCTCACCGATAACCTGCAGCGTCCCGGCCAGGATCAGGCTGTTCGCATTGACGCTGGCTGCCACTGCAAATTTCGATGCTGGAATGTCGATCACAGTTTCACCCTGAACGGTTATTCTCCTGAACTTAAGTGATTTCGCATTCAATCCAGGATGCGACTCCAGTACCCTGCCCGCAGCCTGACCACTGGGCCAACCGTACTCATCATTATAACCGAGGGTCAATCCCTCCTTTTTTGCCTCATTAAGCGCCTTGCCAAAAGCGTCAAACCACTTATCGGAGAGCCACTGCTCCTTTGGCAGGCCCTTTCGTGCATGTGTATATCCCGGATTGAGTCTTTGAAGACTCATCTGTCGTGCCATTTCAGTGGTCTGTGCAGCATCGATGGGTGCATCCCAGAACCAGAACGTATGTGGGGCATACCATAACGGGGGATCCTGGAAATTATCCTTTAACTGGCTGAAATCATCAATCTTTGTTTTCCAGACCGGCAGGATTTCCGGACTGTCACATGACCTGGTAAAGCTCAACACCAATGAGATTATAATAACAGACTGAATCGAAATGGTAAACCTTACAGTCATGATGGAAAATATAGATCAACTAATGATTGATGAACCCCGGGAGCGCCAAACATTGGGCACTCCCTTTTTTCTGAGTTTGAGGGGACAAGCAGGTATGCAGGTATGGAAAGATGATCATCGATTTTCATCATCAGGGCCCCTCCCGTTATCAGCGACATGTTCCTGAGAAATGTTCTCCGGTCTCCTTTTTCTTCCATATTTTCAAATTCGGATATATTCAAATCCCATGGCCTCTGCAAATGCTTCAATCTCCTGGGACAGATCACCGGTTCCCAGGGACATATGGTGACTCGGTCCCTGCTGGCACCAGTTATCCATGAATTGATGGATAGGTTTCTGTAAACGGACCCGGCAATTGGGATTTCCGATATTCAGAATTTCTCCCTCCACAACTTCCCCAATCGTATAGATCAACTTAAAATTGTCAGAACAGCCAAACTGGGTCAGATTCAACAGCGTAACAGGTCCGTTCCGCATCCTGAAATCAATACCAAGCCCATGACCCGACTTTCCATGATGGACTTCCAGGTGCTGGAGTTTTGGTTTACCTTCGGCAACATTTATATTGCTCGGGCCATCGTGACCCAGCAGGATGAAATCTTCGTCAAAGTCCATACCGAAAAACTCCAGGAACATGCCTCCTGCACCCAGAAGGTCCATGATCTTCATGGCCATGGCCGTTTTGACGTCCCCTTCGGTAACCCCGGGTCTTCCCAGCGCGGCCAGGCGGGATACAGCAAGTGCAGACTGAGATCGCAGCGCGGTAATGTTCTCCTTGACACCCCACCAGTAATAACCGAAAGCCGAAATGTCATATTTGCAGATGATCTCATCATAGGCAACTGCAATCCGGGCAGAATCCCACATGTGTTCATCGGTCACCGTTGGATCAACCTCATACATCTCCCTGAACTGTCCGAGCATCTCCTGAACCTGATCCCGGGTAACCCTGTTGTAAGCCTCTTCGATCTCCTCAACTTCCGGGTGCAGCAGCAGTTTGCCTGTTTTGCGCATCACGCGAGACTCATCGATCTGCATATCGGCCATGTTGGTGTATGTATCACCAATCAGTCCGAAGTTCAGATTTCTGAACTCCCTGGCAGCTGCTGCGCCCATGCAATCTGAACCAATTTCATCCCACAGCCTCTGCTCTCCGAAATGGCCGGTCCGGACTTTGAAATCGATGCCCATATTCACCAGTGCGCCGGCATACTCCGGGATGCAACAAACACCCTCATGATGAAGATAGATGGTGGTGTCGGCTGTCTTATAATCATAAGAGCTATCCTCATGGGCATTCATGATCCGGATAGGTATGCTCAGATCCTTTACAGCCGGGATCACACACATACCGGGTGTATATCCAAACGGGAATACGATCAGAATATCAATGTCACTGGATTGAAAAAACACACCGGCCTCGACAGACTTTTCCATGGTATCGACAAGCTCGGAGCTTACCACTTCACCAATCTCTTCAAGATGTTTAATCAGTGTCCGATACATTTTTTGTCCCATCTCCTTCAGATCAGGAAACTGGTCCCAGTAGTAAAAATGCCCGGTGGGCAACAATCCAATTCTGGGATTCACTTTTCTGGCTGAAATGCCAGGCTTATTCATTTGATATTTTCTTTTGTGCGACTTCTCTTTTAAACTTATCGCAACTTAGTGGATTCTGATATTGAACCATTCCAACGGTTTATTCAATGCTTCCACTATAATATCAATAATTAATCGAAAAATGATACGGGGGCATTTACTATCTTGTTGTCTTTCAGCATCTTAAAAAACAATATCCTCCTATCAATCCGCCAGGACCGAATCCTGTCAAACATGGAATCCATTGATTATTAGCAATCTATTTCCTTAATTTGAATATCTGTATGTTATGGAAAATATATGTAAATTACTATTCTACAGTTAACTATATAACAAACCTAAAGTGAAAAGAAGAGATTTTTTAAAGGAATCTTCAGCTGCTGTTATCGGAACAAGTATGATTCCACTGTTCGGGATTTCCAGGGACAGTAGCAAGCCTGTTTTCAGGCCGGCAGATACAACGGACCATGCAAAGTATATCTGGTATGATACAAGCGGACAGGGCAGGAACCTGTACGGAAATTTCCGCAAATCCTTTTCAATCGATGGAGACATTTCCTCTGCTAATCTGAATCTCTTTGCCGACACATCTTACCAGCTGTTCATCAACGGGAAGTATATTCAATACGGACCTGTAAGGTTTGATCCCAGGTTTCCACTCTATGATGTTCACGATATTTCCAAACATTTAAAAAAGGGTAAGAATACAATAGCTATCCAGGTTAATTATTTCGGGGTAAAAACTTACAAATCCATTATCAATAATGCCGGACTGATTACCTGGGGAGAGATAAAAAGCGGAAATTCTGTAATTGATCTTGCATCAAATGAAGGTTCGTGGCGTGCTGCCCCTTCCCGGGCTCACTCCATGTACGCATCCAAAATGAGTTTTGCCCTGAATCCAAAAGAACTGTATGAGGAATGCAAAGAAGAGAAAAGATGGAAAGGAATTGATTTTGATGACAGTCACTGGTCGCCTTCCAAGGAGATAAATAACCAGGAGGCATGGGGAGAGTTGGAACCCAGATCCATTCCATTTATGTCAGGGAAGGATGTGGAAATCAAATCGGTAAAAGCAGTTGTGCCGCTGGTACAAAAGGAGGATTGGTTCTCCTTCTCTATTCCGCTTCCCCACTTTTTTGAGGACAACAAGGACGATTACAGCCACTTTATCGCCTTTTCGATGTGGATCTACTCACCTGTGGATCAGTCAATTACCGCAGGTGTATTTTTCGGTGAGCACTGGTTAAACGGAAAGGAAATCCCAAGGGGTTATGACTCTGAAAACAGGAGCCTCAGAAGGAATGAACGCTGGGAGCTGAAGGCAGGCTGGAACTACTTCTTTGGAAAAGTCGGGGCCTACTACGATGTATTGGATCAATACATCGCCTTGCCAAAGGAAAAGGGACTGGTGGTATCGGCCGGCCGGACCCTGGACCCGTTACACTCTTTCAAAAGATCTCCCCTCCTGAAGCAGGAATTGTATGATAAGACCCTGAAAGAAAAACCACTGCCATATAGTAGTGATGATCAGCTGGAGGAGGTAGGGGGATGGATCCTCATAAGAAATGAGGAGAAGGCGCAGAGCCCGTGTCGTGAAACAAGCTGGGACGAATATGGCGATCCAATTGAGCATAGTACTCCTGAAAACCTTAACGGGTCCACCTTTAAAAAGAGCAATTACCCGGAAGGGTTTTCGATCATCCTTGAACTGGACCATGTGCAGTTATTTTTTCCTGAGATCAGGATGAAAGGTGTTGCGGGAGCCACCATTGACCTTACCTATGCAGAGTTTCTGAACCAGGACCAGCTTCATTTTCGACACAGTTTCAATTTCGAAGGGGGTGACCGGATCCTCTGTTCCGGTGATTCACTGGACTGGTTCCCAGGTCATCCCCGTGGCATGCTCTTTCTGAAGATTACAGTGAGGAATGCACCCGGTGATGTCACCCTTAAATCCATCCAGCTAAGATCTGTAAGCTACCCGGTGGAGTATAAAGGCCGCTTTACATGTTCCGATCCCCTGCTGAATGAAGTATGGAAAATGGGAGAACGCAGTGTGGCAGCAAATATGACCGATGCCTACGTGGATTGCACCAGCAGGGAACGAGGCATGTACATCAGGGATGTTATTATCCAGTATCACATCAACCTGGCTACCTTCGGTGACCAGGCGTTGATGCACAGGTGTGTTGAACTGTTCGGCCAGTCGCCCGAAGAGAGCGGAAAGTTCAGGGTCATACACCCGAATACCGGCGACTATTCCATCGCCGACTTTTCACTGAACATGGTGGAGGGTTACTGGAACTACTATGAATACTCCGGAGATATTAAACGGATCCGTGCAGACTGGGATGCCATCGTCCATAATATGAAATGGTTTGTGGAGCTTTCTGCAGAGCATGCCGATGGATTGCTGAATGGAGAATGGCACCTGAAGAGAAATGATGATCAGATGTATGGTGGTTTTCATGGGGACCTGGTTGTTCCGGATGAACTATTTGACAGGAATGGTTTCCAATGTGTATTGACCTGTACCTACCTGCTAGCTCTCCAGGCAACAGCAAGACTGGCAGAAGCACTGGGTGAGGAAAAGGAAGCCGGGAGATACGAGGCCATGGCACAAAAATTAGGACGCTCCGTCGTGAAAAATTTCTGGGATCCCGAAAAGAAGTGTTTTAGTGATAACCTGGAGAGAACCACCCATTCGGTGCATGCCAATCTGTTTGTCATCAGGGCAGGCATTGCGAACAGCTTCCAGACCGGGGCGGTTAAAAAACATGTGATAAAAGAGTTCCCAAGCCTCTTTATCAACGGTTATGATGCCAGTGACGGGAGCAGGTGCTCTGCCCCATTCTCCTATTACATCTTTGAAGGATTATATAAGCTTGGATTATACCAGATCGCTGAAAATACCATGCGCCAGGGATGGGGATGGGCGCTGGCACAGGGAATCAGGACCACGCCTGAATACTTTAACCTGACTTCCAGCCTTTGCCAGGCCTGGTCGGGCAGCCCGACCTGGTATCTCTCCAAAAATATTCTGGGAGTCAGATTTCCGAAGGCTCCTGATTTAAGCAAGGTAGAGATTGAGGTAAAAACTGAGGATATTCAATTTGCTGAAGGGGCTTTCCCTCATCCTGATGGAGTCATCGAGGTCAGATGGCACATGGAAGGTCAGGAGAGGGTATTTGATTATGTCAAAGCCCCCGACGGGGTAATTGTGAAAATAATTGGTTAAAACCCGAAAGAATACGTATACCGAAGATGAGGAGAAGTTTCATATATCAGTCGATGCAATGGCTCATTTTAGGTTGCATCCAACTAAGTTTAATTTCATGTGCAAAAAAACAGGATGGGTTCAATCCCCCGATACATTTCAGGTGCGAATATGCCACCACCCCGCTGGGAATTGATAATTTAACTCCCAGGCTCTCATGGTTCGTAAATGATGCAATGGATTGTCAGCGGGAAGACGGACTGATCGAAAAAGGAAAGCCGGTCGATCTCCCGGGAACGATTACTTTTCAGGAAATTACAGATACTGAATTGATTGTTATTGCAGGTGCCGGTAAATATGAATTTATAATCTTTTAATGATGCAAAACTTATCAAAACACCATCGCAATCATCTGCTGGTAACAGGGGTCCTGATCATGACCTTTATGATCTCAACAGGTTTTAAAATTGAATCCCATCTGAAAGTTGCCGGGGTAAAAATGGCTGTCTCCGATGATATAAGCGCCAATGTTGCAGCTATCAGGAAAGCCATAGATTTTGCAAGGCTGGAAAATGCAGATATCCTCTTAACGCCTGAGGGTTCACTGAGCGGGTACACCCATGATTTTGACCGGAAGGAAGTTCAAAAAGCGCTTCAGGAGATTGTGGATTATGCCTCATTGGCAAAGGTGGGATTGGCTCTGGGTACCTGTTTCTACGAAGCCGATGATAAATGCTACAACCAGATCAGGTTTTACGATAAAGAGGGCAATTTCCTTGGCTTTCACAGTAAAATCCTGCGTTGCGGTGATCATGGTGATCCTGAAGCTGGTGAGATCAACATTTATGCTGTATCACCCTTGAGAACATTCGAATTTGAAGGTGTGATCATTGGCGGATTGATCTGTAACGATATGTGGGCAAATCCAGCATGTACAACATTACCGGATACTCATCTGAGCCAGCAGCTTTCCAACATGGGGGCCAGGATCATTTTTCATGCTGTAAACGGGGGGCGCGATGACAGTGAATGGGCACTGGTGAACTGGAATTTTCACGAATCCAATCTTCGTATGAGGGCAGGTTCAGGTGGTATCTGGATCGTAACCGCCGATAACTCCCATCCCCGTAATCTGAATAGTTCTTGTCCCTCAGGTGTATTAAACAACAAAGGCACCTGGGTTTGCACCACAGAAGCAAAAGACGAACAATTTTTTTCTTACACTATTGCCTGGAAAAATTAATATCACTCCGGTTTTGCTGATTGAATCAATTTCGGTTCACACCAATAAAAAAATAATTCAGGAACTATGAAATTTCAAAACAGAAGGAGGTTTTTTAAACTTATGGGATTGTCCACATTGTTTATGACGGTTCCAAAGCAGATATTTGCCCAAACAGTAAAAACAGCTAATCCCGGTGACCAATCCTTAAAATCAGCAGATGAAATGCGCCCGGGGGAATTTACTAAGGCAGTGAATAGAGGGCCTTATGCATTTATCCCTGTATCACCAACTTTTGAATGGCACTCTTTTCACTTACCTCTGGGTACGGATGCGTTAATTCCTCAGGAACTTTCAAAAATAATAGCGGGTAAAACAGGGGGAGTCTGGTTCAGGCCTCTTTCCCTGGGATTGGATGCATGGCGCACCCCGGGTGAAAAAGAAAAGTGGGGATTTAAACCAGAAGAAAATGTCTATGGCATGAATTTTCCGGACTTGCCATTAAAAAGTGAGTATTGTGAAAGTGAAGAAATGATAAAAATTGTCAAAAACAGAATTAAAGCTCTTGAAAACTCAGGAATAAAGCACGTTTTTTTGATAAACCATCACGGTGGAAAAGGCCAATTCAAAACCATAGAACTAATCGCCAGCGATACAACATCAGAAAAGATGAATGTTCACGGACTCAGGACTTACCAGTTTAATGATCTGACGGAACATGAAGGTTGGTTTGGCGTTGGAGGTCATGCAGGATATAGCGAAACTACATGGCTTGCTGCGTTCAGACCAGACCTGATTGATTTGAATAATCAGAAGAAAGGTGAGTTATCAGTAAGACACACTGGTATTCTGCATTCGACTCCGGAAATTGAGGCCAAATGGAATCCGAAAAATATTTCATTCGAAGTCGCTGATCTATTACGGGAAAGGGTAGTTGCAAACTTTATGCATTATATTTTACTGGTAAATCCCTCCTGATCAAAATGCCCACAATACTCCCTCTGTCTCCTCATTCAGCTCAAAGGGATAAGAAGCTGAATAATATTTCCCCTTCTTCCCCGGTGCCCTAAATACCAGGTTCTGGATTTTTCTTGACTGAGGATCTACTGTAAATTCCGGATTAATATCATTGATCAGCCGTACATCTACAGGGAAATCCGCACTGCAAAGATAGTTCATATCCACGACATCAGGTGAGACAGCAACCGGTGCCAGCGCACAGCGCTGAGTTGCCATCAGGGGAGTATGTACATATGGTTTCCAGGGTTCGCCCCGGCGCGTACCATATAATAGAGTATACCATTAAAACCAAACAGGCGACAAATTTCTGTCTGACGCATTCCTCCCCTCTCTGCTTTATATAGCTCTATTTCATCTTTCTGTTTCTCTGTCAGGTCATCCGCCGTATTGTCAATTCCCAGCCATGCTTTGAAACTCTGTCACCAAAGGCACATAATAACTCATCATTTTGAATGGGCCGCTTAACATCCTCCCCCGTACGATGAAACTCTTCCTTAGACCAGATACCAACGTAGTTCTCAAGTTTATTTGCAGGGTATTCATCCTTGAATTTCTGAACATTGGAAGTAGTATCTCTGTACCAGTGTACATTTGGGAGATAAACCATTTCCCATATGGCATCGGTCGCCGGGTCTGTGGCCAGTTCCCAGTCATCACAAGGTACAGGTGTAATTTGCCACATCCCTGACAGATCTAAAGAAGATGCAGTCCCGTCGGCAAACACAACATGGAGAAAGATAACCAGGAACCCAGCCCATTTCATATTAAACATTATTTGAGAAATATTTAGCTTTTTCAGAATGCACTATCAATCAAAATAAAAGATTAATAACCCGATCTGTTCCACCGGTTTATTCATTTCTTCCACTATAGTATCATCCCAAACCAGGTTGTTTTGGAAAGAGTTACCTTCCCCTGAGTTATATCTTTCGAACACCGTTTTGAATAAACAAAACTGTTTTTGTAGTTGTATAGAACCAAAAAAGATAGAGATGAAATTTATTACAATTGCCGGTATGTTGGCATTTGTGACCATAACAGGCTTCACCCAGATACAGGTTCCTGCCCGGGAAATCAATCCTGATATTGTATCGAAAACCTGGAATGCTGTATGGATTACTCATCCCACTGCATCACTCAGCGGTTACGGTGTATTTCATTTCAGGAATACATTTGACTTAGAAGAGAAGCCTGATCATTTTATTATACATGTTACGGCCGATAATCGTTATCGCCTTTATGTAAATGGCACACCGGTCGTATTAGGACCAGCCTGGGGCGACTTACACCACTGGCGGTTTGAAAGTACTGACATTGCACCCCTGCTAAAAAAAGGCAGCAATATCATTGCAGCACAGGTTGTAAATTTCGGATATCTGCGGCCTGTGTCACAAATGACGTACAAAACAGGCTTTCTGTTGCAGGGTGATGGTGATAAGGAAGCTGTACTTAATACGCATCCTGATTCCTGGGAAGTATTACAAAATCATGCATACAGCCCGGTAATAATTACCAGGCAGATCGTTCCAAATTATTATGCGGCAGCCCCTTGTGACACTTTCAGGGTAGCTCAATATCCCTGGGGATGGCAAACAGATATAACCGGGAAAAACAGGTGGTTGAAACCGGCAAGTGTTAATTTCAGAAACAAAGGGACGCCCCGTCAGGGAGGCCATTATTTTAGTGATCAGTCTCCCTGGTTGCTGGTCCCCCGAAACATCCCTTTTCTGGAGGAAAAAAAGCAATTTTTTGCAGAAGTTGAAAGGCAGGAACACATTGCTGTTCCGGAACGGTTTATCAATGCTGAGCAAGAGCTGGTTATCCCGGCCAACACAAAAATATCAGTATTATTCGATCAAAAATCTCATACACGGGCATATCCTGAATTGTATTTCAGTGGAGGGGAAAATTCAATTGTCAAAATAATCTATGCGGAAGCCCTTTTTGACAGTCTGGGTAAAAAAGGAAACCGTGATGTTACAGAAGGAAAACATATGGTAGGATATTATGATGTTGTGATACCGGATGGCAAACCGAACAGGAGCTTCCGTCCTCTCTGGCACAGGGTTTTCAGGTATGTGGAATTAAGAATCGAAACATCTGATCAACCTCTTGTCATTGACAGTTTGTACACCATATTCACAGGATATCCCTATGAATTAAAAGCAAATTTTGAAACAACTAACCCGAATCATAGATATCTGTTCGAAATGGGTTGGCAGACAATGCGCAGTGGCACAGGCGAAGTATTTGAAGACGGGCCTTACTACGAACAATTAATGTATGGCGGCGATGCCAGGATCCAATCTATCGTTTCATTATGCATGAGCGGTGATGAACAGATGAGCAAAAACGTCATTGACCTGTTTAACAACTCACGTATGCCGGAAGGATTAACCTACGCGCGTTACCCATCGCACATAATACAAATAAATCCCCAATATTCTCTTTGCTGGATCCAGATGATCCATGACTATTTCATGTATGGTGAAGATACCCGATTTGTTAAAGACTATCTCAGGGGAATTCGCGACGTACTTGCCTGGCACGAAAGGCGGATCGATGAAACAGGAATGCTCGGGGAGATCCCCTGGCTGAGGCATATCGAGAATATGTCACGGTCCCCGGTTCATCCGGAAAGAGGTCATTCTGCACAACAGACGTTATTTTATGTTCTGACTCTTGATTATGCAGCAGAGATGTTTAACTATTTCGGATTTGAAGAGCAATCGAACAAATACAGGCAGCTTTCCGATGAGCTTAATAATACCACATACAGGTTATGTTGGGACAATGATAAAAGCCTTCTGGGCGATACACCTGAAAAAGATGTGTTCACACAACATGCAAATGTATTGGGTATCTTAACAGATGCTATTCCTGAAAAAGATCAACAGGAAGTGATGCGGTTGGTATTAACTGATACATCACTGATTCAGTCTTATTTCTTTTTCAGGTTCTGGGTGTTCCAGGCCCTGGAAAAAACAGGACTGGGGAATGAGTTCCTCGAAAACATTCACCAGTGGGAGCGTCTGATAGATCATGGATTGACAACATTTCCCGAATTCAGTATCGAATCGCGTTCCGATTGCCATGCATGGAGTTCACATATCAACTATTTCTTTCTGACCATGGTTGCAGGCATTAAACCGGCAAAACCAGGTTTTAAAGAGGTGATCATTGAACCCCATCCTGGGAATGAGAAAATGATCCGGGCAACCATGCCCCATCACAAGGGTATCATTGAAATAAGCCTTAACTTGGAGAAGAAAAATAATCAGCAAGCTGAGATTTACCTGCCTGAAGGACTAAGTGGAAGTTTTATCTGGCAAGGCGAAAAAAAAGCATTACATCCTGGGAAACAATTAATTATTCTCAAATAAACCAGTTCGGATGAAAAGAAATAATATTAATCCTGTTGGGATCTGTCTCCTGTTTGTTCTTACCTGGATTGCAGGTTGCTCTTCCCGGGAGAAGCCACCAGAAAAGTTAACTCACCATAAAAACGTGGTTGTCATTGTTGGAGATGATCATGCGTATACAGCACTGGGCGCCTACGGAAATGAGGTTATTAATACACCAAATCTTGATGAACTGGCAGCCAGGGGAGCAATGTTTACCAATGCATATTCCAGTTCACCCTTATGCAGTGCTTCCCGGCAATCGCTGTTAACCGGGAAGTATCCGCATTCCACCGGGGTTAATCTTTTGTTCAGTCCGTTCAACGACAAAACGAATACCACCATCGCCGAGCATTTAAAGGACGAGAATTTTGCTACCGCCCTGGTTGGGAAGGCCCATTTCAACTCTCACGTATGGTGGGATTTGTATGCAAATGGATTGCCTAAATTTGGATTTGACACGCTTGTTGGTCAGCAGGAATACAGAAAATGGCGTGGGTTACATCCTGCAGATCCCGTTCCGGAAAATATCAGAACCTTCAAGGATCCCTCAACATTTCAGAAAAAAATTGCCAGGATGAATCCGGAAACGCTTCCGCAGCCGTGTTATGACAAGGATTGTTCGGGAACATTCCTGGCAGAATCAGCAATCCGGTTTATGGAAGAGAACCGCGAAAACCGGTTCTTTCTCTGGCTTGCTTTTAACCAACCCCATGCTCCTTTTAGTTTTCCGGTTGAATATGCAGGGAAATATAAACCTGAAGATATTACCCTTCCGCAGGGCGGCGATGAAGATGACCGCTGGATCCCGGAACGGTTCAAAGGATTTTCTGAAGAAAATATAAAGGGGATCATTGCCTCTTATTATACCTCTGTCGAATACATGGATAAAAATGTGGGACTGGTGATCGATGCATTAAAAGAGAAGGGCCTGTATGACGAGACGCTGATCATATACCTGGGAGATCAGGGCTATTTGCTCTATGATCATAAACGCTTTGAGAAGCATACCATGTGGAAAGAATCCATTAAATCACCATTGATTATCGCAGGTAATAAGAACATAGCTCAAAACCAATCGTTCAATGAGCTGATTGAATTCATTGATGTGGCTCCGTTTATTTGTGAAGTCCTGGGTGTAGAACCAATGGAGGAGGCACAGGGAAAAAGTTTTTACGGCCTGTTGACCGGTTCTTCTTACAAGGAGAAGGATTTTGTATTTGCCGAGTTTCTGGAAGATAACAAGGCCATGGTGGCCAACCGGAAGTGGAAATACATTTTCAGCACCGGAAAGAGGGACCTTGGACAGGGATATACAACCGGGTTAGGACCTTCGGGTATTATTCACAGGTTATATGACCTGGAAAACGACCCGGCCGAGACAACAAATCTGGCATACAAATCCATGCATACGGATAGAGTTTCAACGATGAAGGAGGTGATGATCCAACGATTCCTTGAGACGCATCCTTATGCAGATGAAATGCCTGACAAACTAACCATTGACGGAAAACTGGTGTGGCTGTGCGAACCACGGGATGCTGGCGCCGAATATGGTGGCCTGCCGCTGAAAACATTTTATCCGCGATAGCTGCCAGTTCATGAAACCATTGCAGATTCTTCAGAATTGCTTCCCAGTCGGTTTTGATTCGCCCTGAATCTCCGGTATGATCGTAATAATTCCGATACCCTTCCACTAAATTAAGCGAATAATCACTGGTGGTATAATCCCCTGTATTGGGAAATACAGACCGGAACTTTCCGCTTTTAGCCGCAGATTGTCCGTACAATTCCAGACACCTGTTCATCAGTGCCTGGTCACCGAAGGTTGCCAGGTTCACATGATACTGAATAATTGTATCACGGGCGTACATGCCCCTTTCACGCCCCGAACAATCCACATATACATCCTCCATATTGGCAGCCTGGGTCCGCATGCCCATTTCCCATACTTCTGTCAAACAGGGATCAGAGCACTTGAAGGACCCTTTCAGTATCGCCGGATAATTGGCTGACCGGAAGGTTATGGATTCTATTTTTACATCCGAACTGGTATTTCTTGCGGTTATCTTGCAATATCGCATACCTCTCGGATGACTGGGCATCCACTCAATCCTGTTACTGCTGCATATGATCCTGTCTCCACCGGAATAATTATGTTTGTGCTTGATATGGGCCCTGTCAGGTAGTAAATGCTCACTGTATGTTACATCAATTGTTGCTCTTTTCACACCTTCCATCACAATTACCGGGAAGGTGAGATTCATGACATCCAGTGCTCGCCCCAAAAAACACCTGCAGTAAAATAGTATTATTCTGGAAATTCGGGGTTCAAAAGCAACAGAACTGGATATATCTCTTACTCATCCGATTGAGAAAAAATATAAACTAACGCTGGGAGAACTGGCGGAATCCAGCGATATTTTTTTTACAGGAGGTGTACCATCAGAATCAGTGATGCTACATCGCATTGTATTTAGCGAGAATTACTATACAGAGTTCGAATTTAATGACCAGCATGAAAATGACATTGCTGACTGGTATTATGTTCGCGTTGTACAATCAAATTGCAATTTGGCGTGGTCCAGTCCAATCTGGGTAGATGCGGGAGATAATTAACGATTAAAAGCAATTGCCTAAGAGAAAAACGGTTCTCAAAATTCATTTTAATTACTTCCGATCTCATATCCCAGATTTTTTAAAAATAATTCCATCCGATCCATGGTGACCTTTCTGTCATCAGGATCGGAAGTAAATGAATGTCGACGGCCCTCAAATTCTACAAGTTCACAAATATTTCCCGCATCCTTCATGCGTTGGGTGAATTCCCTGTGCGTCCACACCGGAACAGAGCTGTCCGCTGTACCCTGGAAGATGATAGTAGGAGAATTACCCGGTTTAATATGAAGCACCGGTGACACGAGGGTGGGATCGATGTTGTGTTTGCAAAGCATCTGATACCATCCGTCGTACACTGTATTCACGCAGGAATACCAGAGTCCAACCACATCGGGTACCGAACTTACTTCAAGGTTTTCACCTTTTTCTTCAAAGCCCTCCAGTATCGCAGTTCCGGATGCCAGTTGCCCCCCTGCAGAGTATCCACAGGCAACAATTTTACCTGGATCCACACCCAACTCATTTGCGTGTTCCCTGATCCACCTGATCATTGATTTGGCATCAGCCAGGCTCTCCAGCGGTGTGGCCCGGTGCATCGGGGCCAGCCTGTACTCCGCCGAGATACAAACCATACCCAGTGATGCGAAATGTTCACAATAATCGAAACAACTGGAGGGTTTTCCGATATACCAGCCGCCACCATGAAAACAGACCAGCACAGGGCTCATATCTTCAGGATCATGGTTTTCCGGGTAAAATATATGTGCATCCAGGGAAACTTTTTCTACACGTTTATAGGTCGTTATTTCATGGCCCTCATCCAGTCTCTTTTCACTTGCATACTGTTCATTAATATGGTCTATCAGCTCCTGGTTCGAACAGTTATTCCTGAACACTTCCACCAGGTCACCCAGGTTCATTGCTCCATAGTCGATCAGGTGGAGGCGGATCATTTCATACATTAAGTAATCCCTGACCGCCTGGTTCTGAATACAACTTTTTGCAAATTCGAATCTTCCCCTTGTCAGGGCAATAGTGACACCTTCAAATGCAGGATCCGTTTCGACGATCTCAATTCCCCTGCTCAGGGTATAATTTGCCAGGAATGTTTTGTATTCCTCCATTTGCAATAAGGATTCAGCATTCAGATCATATCCACCCATCAGATCATAAAACGAGTCCGAAAGGATGTAGTTATGCCGGGTGAAATACCTCAGCCTTTCAAATATCTCGGCAATAAAATAGTCGACACGTTCTGATTCAACCTCCAGGAGTTCCGGGTGAATGTCCGGGTTCTCTTTTTTAAACCGCTGAAGAGGCTCAAGTAATTTCTCCCTTGTGCTGTACAAATGTGTAACAAAACTGTCTGCTTCACTTTCTTCAGTGACATCCCAAATGTAGACCTGATTTATAAGTTGATCTTTATACCTGCTATTTTCAATGATTGTGTCTTTAATGTGCTCATACGCTGTTAAAAATCGGGTGAATGAAGCAGGCATCTCCTCATGATCCTTATGGTTATTTCCACAGGAGGCAATAAGGAAAAGTATGGATATGAATATGCAGTTTCTCATCATCATATATTGGATCTACTACTATCTTTCAAGCCTTTTAAAGGGCTCTCCGGAACTGTTATTTCTGATAAATGGATTTCCGACATCGGGTGAAACCAGTGGTGTATAATTGTGAGGTCTCCTGAAAGCATTTCCATAAATCGTTTTTTTACGTATATTCCTGATCTCCCCAAGGTTCACCTCTGCCATATAGAGACCTTCGCTTTCACCTGCCACGAGTTTCTCCTCCCC
>SDBT01009740.1_pt1 | contig 15555 bp, 15 predicted proteins | sample 2277101 | NCBI WGS metagenome assembly SDBT01 (sample SAMN10404973, study PRJNA504765) | marine sediment metagenome | isolation source: marine sediment core GS10_PC15, 103 cmbsf | place: Arctic Ocean: Southern Knipovich Ridge | collected 2010 | reverse complement strand
ATAACGTGTTTGTTCCCGGACCCGCACGGCATCACTCTTAAAGTTGATGGAAGTTTCAGGACAGTCAACAAAATAAAGCCTCACACGGAAAGATTTTCCATTAGCTTCCACAAGAAAGCTATCCCCATCATTTGCGGGATTATTTATCAATCTCGCATTGGAGAACATCTGCAAATCAGCTCCAAGTGTCGGGGTAATGCAACCAAGCATCAACACTACTGTCACTAATGAAAACCTGATGATTGATACCATAAATCTTTTCATGACGACTCGATTCAATTAAATTCTGCATGACAACGTGGATCGCCTGCCGCTATGGAGCGCAGGGGAATAGGGGCTGCACAATTTCGCCATTCAATCTGCGGCATCATTTGCTCATTTATAAATATCGTAGACCCGACCTCCCCCTGCTATTTTTATTTAAAGTAGTAAACAAGCCCTATTGTAACTTGATAATCATCTCCGTCTGAAATTATAAGCTTTTCCCCATCGAGTTCCTGCGTCATTTCCTCCGCTAAATGTACTCTTCCATCAATTAGTAAAGCAGTGCTTTTGTTTAGGCGATATTTGCATCCCAGACCAATATTGAATTCTAAAAGGGATCTAAGATCCTCTTTCTCCGTAAAAAGTTTAGCACCAATCCCGGTTGATAGAAAAGGTTCAAATTTTATAGTCGGATACATAAAGATAATATTGGCTGTAGGAATAATGTAACCAATTTTATTCCTCCATATATTTTCAACCATTCCAAATCCTGCACCAACTTCAAAGCCGATATATTTTAAGAAATCATATTCATACTTAAGCCCTCCAAAAATAGTATTGGAACTTTCTAATGATAATATTCCCAGAAAAGGAATAATGGAATGTTGGGGGATAAACTCTTCAGACTCAGCTTTTTTAAATGGCTTTTTTCTTACCATCTTCTCAGTAGGTGCAAATGAAATATCTTCCTTGGTTTCTTTAACATTAGGTAAGGCAAAGCCATAAAAGCGATAATGAGCTCTTTCTGCCGCTTTAATTGCAATAGCAGGGATTCTGTCTTCAGACTTTCCTTCAATAATATCTGCCCACTGAATTATTCCACTTTTGGCATCAATTAGCCTTAAAGCTAGCAGAGTATTGGCTTGCCGCTTCACCATCCCCGGTTTCTCATCTTTGACATATCTAACACCGCACTCCAGGACTCTAAAAGTAAGTAACTTATCCGCCGTTTTCAGATTGGGAGCCAGATCCTTGAGCAGTTTCAAGTCAATCAGGTTTACATCCTTTCCCTTTTCCTCTCCCAGGAAACTCCTCTTTTCGGTAAGATTTATATTGAGTTCATTGGGTGCAATGGTCAGGTTCTTAATTTTTAGCTGGGATAACTCCTTTAATAACTTAGCTATATCGTTTTTAGTCAAATCTCCTTCCCTTAGCTTCTTGGATAGAAGATATTTCACCCTATTTCCTGACTCTTCGATGGCCAGCCGAGCCATAATATCATCATCACGAACTACTACTAGCGTTTTATTACTTGTGAATCCGGAAATTAGAGAATCAATAATCAGAGAGTTTAAAGGGTCGTCATCCGAGGTCTCAGGGTTTTCAATACTGACAATGGAGAGAAGTGTCCTTTCAGGAATACCTACCTCTGTTAAAGTCTTAGTAACCGCATCATCAACTGACTTTTTGATAATCTGAGCATTAAATGGAATTATTTTGTATTGATAGGCACAGCCACTAACGAAAAGAGCAATTAATAATAGGGCAATTGGTAAAATTAGCGTCTTCTCTGTTATCTTCATGATCTAAACCTCCGTCATTTAGGTTTTTGGAAAATATGCCCAGCGCCCGCTTTATCTTCAATTAAACCTGCGGCATCATTTGCTCATTTGTCAAAATCAAAGATTTGACAGGTGCCGTTTAATGGGTGAACCCGGTTCACTTTCCCCTGTGGCTAACCTTTGTCCAAGCCAGACTTCCCGCCTGCCATAGAACTTGTTCGGCGGGCAGGTCACTGGCAAGAGCTAAGGAACTTTCTCGGCACACTGTAGACCTGATCCCCTCATCTTCTGCTGATACTATTTCCCCTATGGACGTCGTACTGGACGCATGCCAATCGCTGTCATGACCACGTCCTGACTTGATTGAGCCTTTAGTGCGTTTCTAGCAGCTTCTAGTAGTTTCCTACGGCGTTCATTTTTCCGTGTTCTTACCAAAAGCTCATCTAGCATTGTTTCAATTTCTTCAAGTGATAGCTTCTCAATTGGGTAATTAAGAACTTGTTGCTGGTCTTCCTTTAAACCATACTTGAAAAGGCCAGTAACAAAAAAGATCAGGATCATGACAAAAAAAGCTGCAGAAGGTCCAACTACTGTGAACTTGATCCCGAGTACTTCACCCTGCACATCAGTAGCTTCAAGGCCGAATGCAAGTATTATAGTACTTACTAAGGCAAAGACGAGTAATCCAAATATCCTTAATTCAATACGATACTTGCTCATTTTCCGCCTCCATAAATACTTGCCGGAGTTTCGTCGTAATATGAGGTGTCTCCAGGAGGCAGTTCAGAGGAATATTCTAAATAATAAGTCATCTCCTCATCATGACCGTCAAGAAAGTGGATTGTGACAAGGATTTCAAATTCTCCCCATGTCCAAAACTCAATTGGAAAGCCTGCGGATCGATCTTTAGAAATACGAACAGGTTCTATAAAAGTGGGGTGAAGTTCGTATTCAACATACTCAATCTGCGATAGTGGTCCTGATAGGAATAGCCGTATCTTAAATTGGTCATAGCCATATTTGGCAAATTTCCTAAAACGGACACGGCCAGCTCTCCTTAAGACTTCATGTTTCACACTGATATTCGCCACTAATCACCTCCACGTAATTGTTTAGTTTACATGCGATTTGACAGCTAACATTATTGGGAAAATAGGGACAGCGCCCGTTTTATTCTGGTTTAAATCCTTCACCCCGATGTCCCTCCGGGGCGTAGTCCCCTACGGGGCGGAGCCCATCGGGGCAAGATTCAATCATTTGCATTTTTCACTTTGCAATTTGCATTTTAAAATGCGCCGCAGGCGCCTGGCATCATTTGCTCATTTGTCAATATGAAAGATTTGACAGGTGCCCTTTAATGTGTGACCCCTTACCTTAATCGTTCTTCTACTCTGTCAAGAGTGTAGACCTGACCCCTATTCTCCTGATGCTGGAGTAGTCGCCGCTGGCCTGGCAGTTTTCTCCCCCGCTGACGCTTGCGTAGTCGCCGCTGGCCCCGTTTTGATACCCCCCGCTGACGCTGGATTCATTGCCGCTGGCCGTGTTCCAAGAGCCTCCGCTGACGCTGGAGAAAGTGTCGCTGGCCGTGTTGGCCCCCCCCGCTGACGCTGGCGTACCAGCCGCTGGCCTCGTTCCAACCCCCCCCGCCGACGCTGTCAGGGTCAGGGTCAAACCTTGACTATTGACTAATATCTCTATAGATACGCTCTATTGGAAAATAGGCCCAGCACCCGCTTTATCTTCAATTCAATCTCCGGCATCATTTGCTCATTTGTCAAGATCAAATATTTGCCAGGTGCCCTTTAATGGGTGACCCCTTCCCTCTATCTTACACGCTTTTTCCTCTTACTGGTTTTCTTCCCTCGCTGGGGGTCTCGGCACCGCTTTAGGCTCAGCCTTGGGTTCGGCTTTGGGTCGAACTTCAGGCTTAGCTTCCTCACTAATCAGATCTTCATTAATCTCAAGTCGGGTCCGGGACTTTATCTCTTCCAGAAATTTTTCCTGGCTCTCAGTCTGCCTTTGTGAGCTAAGCCGACGCCTAATCTCCCCTTTGACCTGTTCTAATGACTTAGGCTCGGCCAGCTTCTTATCCTCCAATTTGATGATGTGATATCCGAATGGGGTTTTCACGATATCACTTATATCTCCCGGCTTTTCCAGGGAAAAGGCGACATCTTCAAACTGGCGAACCATTCTCCCGGGAGAGAAATAACCCAGATCCCCACCTCTGTTCTTGGTACCCCGATCCTGAGAATACTTTTTGGCCAGAGCGGCAAAGTCAGCTCCCGGCGCTTTAACCTTCTTCAGAACCTTCTTAGCCTCTGCCTCATCCTTAAGCAGGATATACCGGGCCTTAATCTGTTTGCGGGTTTGGAATTGGGCCTTGTTTTCCTCAAAGTACTGTTTGATATCCTCTTCAGTTACCGGCGCCACCTCTTTTTTCATAGAGCTCAAGAGCTTCTGGACGATAAACCGATCACGATAATTTTCAACCATACTTATAATGTCCGGGTCGTCGGCTAAACCTTTTCTCTCGGCCTCCTGAAGCAGAAGCTTGCGCTCAATCATTTTGTCTAGGTGTTTCTTCTTTACCTCAACCCTGGCCATTCTTCTCTTTGCCTGAGGAGGCAATCTATTTATATCCTCATTAAAATCCTTGAGGGTAATAACCTCGTCACCAATTTCTGCAATAATCTTTACTTCTTCACCAATCTCTTCATAATATATTTCTTCTATTTCTTCAAATAATGGAAAACTCCATTTTATAAAAACTATTATGGTCATTATTGCTATTACTGCAAACCATTTCATTGGTGTCGGAGATTTATAGACAATATTTTCACCTGCGTCTGCGAAGAAATTAAAAAGTGACTTCCTTCTTTCAGGCATATTTTTTCCTCCAATCGAGAAATACTAAAAACCCCAGCAGTAAGAACACGAGGGAAAAGCCAAATATATAATATACCAGTGCTCCGCTTGTCTTAATTATTAAGTAGAAAATTATATAATCTGTTAGTCCTCCCCCTAGCATAACAGGAATTAAACTTTTTAGCGCTCTGACAGCTTCCCGTGGTTTTTTTTCTTCAAGTCTCCGTAAGATAACAGCAAAGATTGTAACAGAAATCAACCCGACTGCGGCTCCTATTAGAGAAGATGCAAGATAGATCATCTTTAGTTTTGCCAGTATAGTTTATTAATCATTCATGGACTACATATTTTTGTTAGCCTTACAGATATTAGGCTAAGGGGTCAAGTCTGCTCTTGACCTATGTTGGTTCTAAAACAACTTAGGAGAAAAACGACTCTGACCCCTATTCTCTCTTGACAGGTGCCCTTTAATGGGTGACCCCCTTTTATTCTTTTCCCCCATTAAAACTTATAATCTCATGGACGTCCCCCATCCCATCTCCATAGGTGACTCTCAATCTTTCTACTCAAATAATTTATAAGCTAATTTCCTTTATTTTAACAAACCTATTATAAAAACAACTCTTAAATACTTTAATAATTCTTTGTTTTTCTCAAAATATTTTCTGTATTCTAGTTCTCTTTCTTCTCTTGATAAATTTCTAAAAGCTTTTATTACTTCTGGATTGCCTAAACTCTTTTTTATTTTTACGTAATCCAGCGGTACTATTTTCTTTTTCATTCCAAGAGCCTCAGCTATATCTTTAATAATTTCAATATTATCTTCGCTGTAATCAAGAAGTCTTTCCCCATGTCCAATGGTCTCTAATATTTCAACAGGGACTCTATACTTTTTTATAATAATTTCATTAGCTATATACTCTGCCCTTTTTAGGCTTAGACTATCATTATATGCTTTACTACCGGCTGGATCTGCGTATCCAACGATAACAATCTTTTTGAAATCCCTAGCTTTCATATTTTCAGGATTTTCAAACAAATATCTTGCTACTAGATCCGAGTATTGATCAAATTCAATTTTCGGGAGAGTATCTTCAGCAAAAGGAAATATTGGTCCTTGATACAACTCTAACAATCGGAATATATTGCCATCCACAGGCACATTTCTTATTGATGAGATCACATTACCTTTCCCATTTATGACATCTAATCTTTTTTCAGGGTACTTACTATCTTCAGGAATTATCTCACGAATACTATGCGTTGAATGAGGAAGACTAGGCTTTATAATGGAATAAAGCCTGTCATGTAAATTTGCATTTTCTAACATTAATTTATTATTCTTACTATCTAATTTTTTAACATCTTTTTCTAAATATAATACTTTTTGATTTAGATTCTTAACATCTTCTTCGAGTTCACGAATTTTAAATTCATATGTTCTATTTACTGCTACTAATACCGCATTATTGTTATTGCATGCGCGAATTTCTTTCTCTAATGTTCCTTTAGAATCATATAAGGAATAAATATAGCCTATAATAATTCCGGTTATAAGAATAGGGCCAATATATTTATTGACTATTTCAGAATATCTATTTTTTTTATTTTTATCCATATATATACGAATATAAGGATTAGAACTTCACTTAACAGTGATTTAGGATAGAGTAGAATGCTGGCGTAGTAGCTACAGGTCGAAGTTTGTTTTCCCGGTATTTAATCGCTACCGACTTAATCTGCGGCATCATTTGCTCATTTGTCAAGATCAAAGATTTGCCCCCCGACCCTTTCAAATAACGTTCAATGAAAAGCTATATATATTGCAATGTGTCAGTTAATACTTCTTGTTCAAATTCGTCACTGGCTATTTCTTCAATATCGACCCGCTTTAACTGTGCTAATGCCTCGTCGAGATTGTCCGACAAGCCTATTTTATCATCTATCTTTTTTCCAAGTATCATGGGAACACCATATTCCTCAAGTGCAATTAAAACTGAACTTTCGAACAAACATTCAACTTGATACGAGAAATAGCTATAGTCTCCATATCTCAGCTTTCGTTTAGAAAGGACTTCGGCTTGAATATTCGATAAGGCCATTAAATACCTGGGAAAATCAAACCCAGCCCAACTTCTGTCAAATTGTAGTATACGTTCAACTGCCTCATCAGGTGTTTGAGCTGCATATTGCCCAGGTGTTAATTCATCGAGAATACGTTCTTTAGCGCTTTTTCTTTGCTTTAGTTGATTAATTTTATAAGTGAGCTGTTCTGAGCTATATACTCCATTTTTGGCACGTACTACAAAGTGATCCCAAATTAATTTACAGGCATGTTTTAGCTGGTTATATTTAGGAAATTGTTGCCATCCCAACAACTCAGGTTGTGGATTATTTGAAATTTCCTTTGCTAATTGGATCTGATCTTCTGGCTCAATTCCAAAGTTCTTGCGAATAACAGCAATGGAGAGAATTTGACCAGATACATATTTTTCGATTCTTTCCTTTGATTTGTCTTCTAAATCATCTTCATCCATCTGCACAAGTAAGCTTTCCGGTACTCCATCGCTTTGGGTTAAAATTGGAATATCCACAAAAGGAAGCTCTTCCTGAGGGGGATGCTCGAAAAGGTAAGCATTCCCTATAAAGTGTTCAAACATACGTCCTGAACGGCCCCTGATATTGTTAAATGTGAAATAATCAATATTTTTTCGAGCTATCTGATGATCGTATATTATTACATTCTTCGCTTTTGTATTTACGCCTTCGATAAGCGTTGAAGTGCAAATGAGGAATTTAAGTTGAAGGTCGTTAAATTTCCTAACAACATATTGAGATAGGGACCGAGGTAATTTCCCGTGGTGGATACCTATGCCTTGAACAAGGCCTTTTCCGAAGATCCAATCTTGATGATAATTTGCACCTATCCATTCTGCAGCACATTTCAGATCAGGTGATGACCATGTTACATCGTTATCGAGCAATAAATTGGCAATATCGTTTACTGATTTAGGAGATTTGCAGAAAATTAACGTTGGTTCATAAAGTTCATCACAAATCTCAATCAGCTTTTGCTCCTTATCACTAGGAACGCCAACATACTTTTGTTCGGCTACCACAGTAGAGAAATTTGTCGTGTGAAAATAGCAACTCAATTTACCTTCAACGCTACTAGGTATCTTCTCTATATTTGGCCCCAATAGATAAAATTGTCCTCTTTGTTTAAGTAGGCGATAGAAAGCATTGTTCAAAGCTACAGTACGCTCTGTATCTTCTTCCATTGCGCCAAGTTTGTAAAACTCGTCAATTACAAAAAAATCGATTTGGGGTAAATCTTCATATGCAACTACCCGTTCAGGAGTTAATATAAAGAGATTTCTATCCCCCGGCTCTTGTATGAGATGCGTTATGATTTTATATTTATCCGAAAAGCACGATAGACGTCGGCGAGTCTCATCAATTAGAGCAATAGTGGGAACAACTACGGCAATGTTGTTATATACATTGCGTGCGATCATGGCATCAATAATCTTACTCTTCCCGAAGCTGGTGGGAGCGCTAAGTATTACGCTATCGCCTGATAGAAGTCTCCTGTAGACATAAGCTTGCTCCCGATGAAAAACAATGTCCTCCTGGCTCTCAAGTGGTCGATGATATTCGTAGGCAATTGCATCGGCTAGATTCAGTCTATCCTTAATAATGTATGGGAAAAGCCCAACAGACCTCGTTAAGGATTCCAATATTTCACCACAGTCACCGAAAGCATCTCTATACTCCAAAGCACGTAACACCAATTCACGACCAGTCTCTTCTTGGGATTCATTGTTAACAAACGTTGATATCCCGCGTAAAATCGTGAATGGCGACTGGAGTATTTGGTTCCGATCCTTCAGCAAGGTTCTTAATGTCTCCGCTGTTAGAGACTTTGCCATGTCTTTAATTCCTCATCTAAGATCTGAATTAACCTATCCTTTGATTCCAAAGGAAGAAGGAAAAGATGAATTCTCAATTCATCTGGCAAGCTTTTGTCGGTGAATATCTGATAATTGGCATTTATTTCCTGCTCAAAAGCATTACAATAATCTCTATTACAGGCAACATGATTTGTGATAGTCTTGCTATCATAAGTTAGAAGCACTGGAACGCAGATTCTCTTAAATACCTCATCTAAAGAGACTTCATCTGCAAGCAATTTCTTTAGCTCTGCTGCATATGGCCAGGAATCCTCAACTTTATTGCTAATTAAAGTGAACTCACTTCGAAGATAATCAGTCTTAAAATGATCGTTTAGTTCTTTAACAACGTCATTTATTGCATCCTTGATATCCTTGTAGAACTTAGCTTCACCAAGCCAGAGTTCCATACCATCTTTAGCATCAACTACATGCACAGCATCGAAGCCTTTTACCGTGTCATTATTAGCTGACTTGTAAAAGATTTTTGAAATGGCCGGTATTGATTCAAATGCCTGTCTAACAGCAATATGAAGGAAGAGCTCTCCGAATTCTCCACGTTTTTGGAACTTTTCGGTTGTGTAAACAATCTGAGCCGCTTTCCGTATCATTTTTATTGCGTTGCTAGAGTCTAATCCTTCTCTTTCATTGTACGACAGCGCAAATTCTGGAAGCCATTCAAATACATGTTTGCTGAATTGCTTTGCTCGCCACTGGCCTTGCTCGTATCCCACACAAAGCCCTGAAAGACCTGGGTTGAGGTCTAGTTTGTGCACCCTCAATGTAAGGAATGGGGCAGGCATGAGTTGTTATACTCTTCTAAGAAATAGTGCCTGCGCCCGTTTTATCTTCAATTCAACCTGCGGCATAATTTGCTCATTTATCAATACGAAAGGTTCGATCCCATTGAACTTCTTCCGCAAACACCCTATTTTCTGCCTTTGTCTTCTTCTATCAAACCTGCTCCAATAGCGAAAAATTCAAAAGCAGTTGCATAATACTCTTCAAACCCGTAAGGCAAATCATTTAGGTTGCTATCTTGTTTAACCTGCTCAGAAAAGCAATTTATGAACTCACTCATAATATTTTTGTGGCTTTTTTGAATAATCTTACTCGCCCATAAGATGTAACTGGAATAGATTTGTACTCCAGCCTGAACAGATTCTACATGAGTAATTGTGCGAAATTTATCCCAGTCAGCATTAAATTTTCCCAATACTTTTTTTTCAATGACAGCCCGATCGTATATCGGGAAGAGCCTCGGGTTAAAGAAATGTAAAAATTTTGAGATAGCCATTGTTGATACTTTACCTGAACGCAAAGTTTTAACGTCCTTTATTTTAGTAAGACATTTAATGATGGTCTCTTGTCTTTGGCTATCCTGCAAATTAGCTAAAGTTAGGTTACTATCTCGTGAACAAATGTAACAATCTTTTATCAAAACATCGAATATCTTGGAAGATTCCCAATGGCTACAGCCATTTCGGAATACTTGCCAATACCCTTTTAAACGATTGTAAATTACTTCAAACTCATCTCTTCTCTTTTCTTCCTCATAAGAAGAATCAAAGGCAATATTACTAGCCTTATATAAACGTAATTTGTGTTTAATTGACCAATGTCTTTCTTTTGCAAATATTTTGTATCTTTCGATCACTTTCTTTGCCATGCTACTTTCAAAATAGTTTATTATTTCCATTTCAAATCTCCATAAGAGACAATGGCAGGTAACACTAACGTATATACTATCGGGGCTTCATTCTTAGGGATTTCGGGGTCACATCTTCATATGTCATTTTATTCTGTCAAGAGTGCGGGCCTGAGCCTGAGGCTTCCTTTCTAATCAAATATGTCACATACAGGGCATTTCCAATTTGTTCCATCTGGTCTTTGAGGATGTTTATCATTATCTAATTTTTCTGACTCACCAAAATCGTGGTAATTGTGGCATTCCTTTTCAAATGCCGCTTTTGGAGAGCTTGCATAACTAAATTTAAACTTCTTGTATTTCCCAACCCAATCTTTCAAACGCTTATTCAGATCGGTATCTGAACGACCAACATATTTTACATAAATAGTCCCATCTGACACCCTACCAAGAGCATAGTTACCGGGAGATGTTTTTGTGACTCGCTTGTCAATTTCATCATTTGTGAGATCATACGGACCTTTCATTTCTAATGAAGCCATTAGTTACCTCCTACATTTTTCATTTCTAACAATTGGAAATGTCTTGGGGTCGGAGCTTTCTTTTTTTTCAAGAGTGCGGGCCTGAGCCTTTATTTTTCATTATGTTTAAAGTATTGAGCTGACCACCTATTCTTCCAATCGGGTAGCGCCATGATAGCCTCACAACTCCTTGATTGATGCGGGGGCATGGCGGAAAAACAGATCAGCACACCTGCAGCGGCCTGTCTTCGGGTAAATATGGTTGATTCCGATAGAACGTCCAGCTATTTCCTTTGCCCACACAGTAATCTTCTCGGCTTCATCTGAGTATTTTGGTTGGACCAGATTCTCTTTGACCTCAGCGTATCGACGCAGGAAGAAAGCGACGAAATCGGCCATTTGAATCAGGGCTACATCCCTGGAATCGCCAAAATACGGCACATCAATAATCTGATCCAAGCGATCTTGCTTCTTCCCCTTGGAGTAGTAGGAATCGCTCCATGCTGGAGGGGATTGAAGAAGGTCGATAAATCTCTTCTCCTCGCGTTCTTCGTTGTCAAAGACGAAGATAGTGTTTCCTTTCCGCTTGGGGTCTCGCTGAAAACGACGCTGTATTGAAAGGATCAAGTGGAGACCTATGAAATGCCATGGGGTATTCACCTCTTTCGGTATCTCGCCCTCTTTTTGTGCATCCGAATAACTGGTTTTAGCAACGGCAGAATAGACCACATGATGCTTACGGGCTGCAAACCACTTGAGGATCATATCAGTTACCTTGGTCCGCTGTGGTCCCTTCAGGCCGCGCCAAACGCCATTTCCAGGATAGAAATCCCTTGTGTGCAGTTCTCTTATAGGTTTCCCGACAACCCTTGAAAGAGCATATAGAAGCTTTCCCCAGTTCTCTTTTGTGACATGCATCCGTGTGGAATCAACGACGATCCCAGCCATCACAGCAATGGGCTCATCGCCAGTTCCGGACTCGTCACAGTAGCAGACCTTCAAAGTGTATTCCTTTCAACACCCGCCGCCTGGGACGAAGCCCAGGAGGCATGTACCTTCTTGGGGGGGAATGGGGTCACATCTTGAATAGTGAATTACAAAAAAGGGTTAGGGGTCAGGTCTTGCATTCATACATTTTTGCCTCTCCCCTTCCTTCTCCTGCCCTCTTAATTCTTTTTCCCCCGCCAACGAAGAACTATTATTTCTCGCATAGTTTTTGGGTTCGGTTCCTTTACTACCTCTACCCCCGGTACTTGACTGAGGATTGCTAAAAGATAATAAGGTGTTCGTGTAGATTTAGGATTCTTTTCTTTGGTTGGATTCTCCTCTTTGCTTAATTTACCTCTCTCAATTAGATAGTTCCAATATCTTTCTAATTCTTTTTTTGAGTAAGGCCTCTGCTTTTCTTCTTTACCTTCTCTATCACTATGCTTATGCTTGACTCCTTTATCGGACACATGAGTTATTTTGATCCACTTAGACCTTGTGCTAAGAGTTTCCTTCTTCTCTCCTATTATCGTAGATAAATAATCCAATACTTCTGCGATGTCCATAAACTACCTTTCTTCAACACAGAAAATAGGGACAACGTCCGTTTTATCTCCAATTCAATCTACTACCCAATTTGCTCATTTGTAAATATCGAAGACCCGACCTTCTCCCTTTCCCTGAGGTTTTGGTCTTATAATGAATTTTTCAACCCCGGAGCAGGCTTGAAACCGACGGTCTTGGAAGCCTTAATCCGGATCCTCTCCCCGGTCCGGGGATTCCTCCCGGCTCTAGCCTTCCGGCTCCTCACCGTGAAGGTGCCGAATCCCGGATAGGAAAACCTCTTTTCCTTCCTGATTGCCTGGGCAATGGCGCCGAAAGCGGCATCAACCACTTTCTCCACGGCTGCCTTGCTCAGATCCAGGTCTTTAGTTCCTGCTACTTTGTCGATTAGCTCTGTCTTGGTCATTTCACCCTCCTCTTTTAAGAACATGCTGGGGGGCAAGCCTACGATTTTGGGGTCAGATCTTCACTTAGCCACTTACCGACTTTAGTTTGTTGACAGTTGCCATTGTGCCCTCCTTTTTAATTATGCTCTTGTTATATACAGCATATACAGCTACAAAAAGTCAAGAAAAAAAGTTAATAATTACAAGGGCTTAGGTCATTTTCCACCCATAATTCTAAAACAATGGGTGGAAATACACCCATTAATTCAAAAATTATAATTATTACGGGGGGTTACAAAAGGGCATTATTTCGCGATTAGGGCTATGGAAAGAAATGGATGGAAAAAATTTGCTAACTGTCTATCCTGGAATAGGTGAAAATGAGGCTATGAGGAATGCTTTAGGAACTATTCTCCGGGATGATTATAATGTGCTTAAAGCCGGAGGGGAATTTATTCAACTTGTTCTTCATGCTTTGTTTCCCTTCCTTCGGGCTGACAGAGACCTGCCTGCGCTGAGAGGAGCGGGTCGGATGGCCTACTTCGCCATAGTGGCTACGAAGGCTGAAAATCCGACCCCTACAATCAAGCCCCTACATTGCGGGGCGCCCCGATGTCCATCGGGGCGCCTATCCTGTTTCGTGAAATTCGTGGTTCATTGCGGGGCTCAGTATTTCGGTTTGTTTCGTGAAATTCGTGAAATTCGTGGTTCATTGCGGGGCTCAGGACTTCGGTTTGTTTCGTGTAATTCGTGAAATTCGTGGTTCATTGCGGGGCTCAGGACAGGTGACAAATAAAATCCTAAATCCCAAATCCTAAACTCTAAACAAATTCAAAATACTAATTATCCAAATTCAAAACTAAATGGTAATAAATCCTAAAGCCTAATTCGTCCGCCCGATCCGCCTGAGGCGGAGAAGCGGGTCGGATGAATCCGACCCCTACAATCGAACCCTTACAATTCCGGATCGGGTTCGATGGCCTACTTCGCCGAAGTTGCTACGAAGGCTGAAAGCTATGGCAGGCAGGCACCAGCCCCTACATTCTCCCCAGGGGAGAGGGGATCTTGGGGAAAAATTACAAATCCCCCTCCCCTTAGTCCCCTCCCACCAGGGGAGGGGAAATATTGGGTTAATTGTCGTAATATTCAATCTTTTCATCACCGCATCTATATAAAATCCCAATCCGCCTACGTTGAGAGCTACGGCGGACAGGAGCAGAGCAAATGATTGAATTGGGAATCGGGGAGTAGGCCTGGCCCTAAGTCTCCCTTTTGTGGGCATTAGAAACCAGTTTGCGATGTTATGATAGCAATTTCATTAGCTTGGTAGCAGCAAAGAGTTTATGCCTTTTTCTTTGTGTCACTTCCTCAAGAATGCCAATGTCAACTAGCCTTTTTACACCTGTTTTTATAGAATTAAATGGTATGTTCCATTCTCGGCTTAACTTAGAAATAGAAATTACAGGGCCCGAGAAAATCTCAACAATTAATCTGTGAGCAACTTCGGGAATCTTTTTAGTCTTCTCAAGGGCCTTTTGATATTCAGCATGAAGGTCAAGTATCTTCTTGGCATCTGATATAGCATCGTTTGCTTGAGTTGCAATTCCGTGCAAGAAAAACTCAATCCAATCCCGCCAATCTCCTTTCTGGCTAACAGCAAGAAGCTTTGAGTAATATTCACCTTTGAATTTATCAAAAAATGCAGATAGATAAAGCAAAGGCTGGGATAAATACTCTCTTTCACAAAGAAAGAAAGTAATTAAAAGTCTTCCAATACGACCATTACCATCAAGAAACGGGTGGATTGATTCAAATTGATAGTGCATAACGGCACATTGGATTAATGGGGATTCATCAGGATTTGAGTGAAGATATTTTTCCCATTCAGTAAGTGTATCTTTCATTTCTTCAACAGGAGGTGGCACAAATATAGCGTCATTAATTAAACATCCCCGTGGACCTATCCAGTTCTGACTCCGGCGAATTTCTCCTGGAGTGGCATGTTCACCCCGCACGCCTTCCATTAAAATCCTGTGAATCTCACGGATTAACCTTATAGAAACAGGCAACTCTTTTAAGAGTCGAATCCCATATTCCATTGCCCGAACATAATTTAGCACTTCCCGGACATCAGGCACCTTTGGCTTCTCCGATTCCGCAGCTTCAAAGAAGAATAAATCGTTAAGTGAAGCTTGAGTCCCTTCAATCCGAGAACTTAATACCGCCTCCCTACGAATATATGGACCGATTAAAAGATATGGATTAGGTAATAATCTTCCCGTTCCTGATAACTCACCCAATAATCTATTTGCCTCCGAAAGCAAATGGATGAGTTTTTTATCATAGTCAATATTTGGTGGAAGTGGATTAGGCACAAATGCCCAATATTCTTGCGGGGTTTTTATACATTTTCCTGATGGTGAATTTTCAAAGTCCTTGGGATCCACTACTTGCAACCCTTATTGACAGATTATGCAATAAGCAAATCTTTTATTGCAGGAATTAGCGTAAAGCTGCAATAACATATTGCCGTATTGAGTGATTCTGCATTAGCCAACGCTGTTATTGACGGATTGTCAATAATGCAGCAATAATTATCTACCCCCTTCACATCTACATTAACTAAGTTACTATGAAAAAATACCCACGTCAACCAAGAAATTCATCATTTTTGGCCAAACTTCTTCGACCCCGATGCCCATCGGGGCTCAGGACAGGTCATCAAACCTTGAGGGAAATTACCTAAGAGAAGCGGGTCGGATGAATCCGACCCCTACATTGCGGGGCGCCCCGATGCCCCTCCGGGGCGTAGTCCCCTACGGGGCGGAGCCCATCGGGGCGCCTATCCTGTTTCGTGTAATT
>SDBT01009739.1_pt1 | contig 15557 bp, 16 predicted proteins | sample 2277101 | NCBI WGS metagenome assembly SDBT01 (sample SAMN10404973, study PRJNA504765) | marine sediment metagenome | isolation source: marine sediment core GS10_PC15, 103 cmbsf | place: Arctic Ocean: Southern Knipovich Ridge | collected 2010 | reverse complement strand
CGTGCTGTGTTCTGTTCTTGCTCACGTACACGTTGCGCAAGGTCGGCGAGGATGATCGGTGACCGGTAAACCTAACGCGCTTACGAGCTTGTGGGGCAAGGGCGGCGTCAAGAAAGAACGCGAGCAAGAAACACTCACGCCGGATTGGCTGCCCGCGACCCTGATCCAGGGATGGGGCTCGATCATTTTGGATCCTTGCGCCGAGGCTGCCCCGAGCATCGACGCCGCGCACCATTACATTTGGCCCGAGCGTGACGGGCTTGCGTTGCCTTGGACCGATCCCACTTACGCAAACCCGCCGTACAAATACCTACGCGCGTGGTTGGAAAAAGCGCGCGACGAATCCGTTTCGGGGTTTCGCATCGCACTACTCGCGCCAGTCCGCACACATCGCTGGTGGTATCGCTCGGTCGTGCGCACCTGCCAAGCAGTGATCGATCTCAACCCGCTTACATTCAAAGGCTACAATCAATCATTCCCCGCCCCGCTCGTGCTCTTGTGCTGGAACTGGACACCGACGCGCGAGCTATGGAAAGATCGCGGCGACGTGAGGCCGGCACTGTGAGCGCCATCGATGATCGAGTACGCCGCAAGGCACGGCGCGCGAAACGAGGCACGCCGGAGGATGACATACAGATCAAGATCGTTGCCGAGCTGCACGCGGCCGGTGTCGGGTTTTTCCATGTACCGAACGAGAGCATGGTGCCGGTGCAGTATCGATCCAAGCTCCGGCAAAAAGGCCTATCAAAGGGTGTGCCCGATCTAATCTTCGTTACGTCGCCGCCAAATTATGCAATGCGTGTTGCCGCTGCACTTGAGATAAAAAGCGACACTGGGAAGTTATCCGACGAGCAGCGTCAATGGTTAGAGTATTGTCGGGCTATGGATTGGCTCGCGGCTTGTACACGCGGCTACGCCGAAACGCGCGCCACACTCGTAAAATGGGGCTACCTAGAGCCCTAGCTCGCTCAAGAACGCATCCGAGATCACGGACTCCGCCCAGCACCGGCAATTGACCGGCTGCCCCGGCAAGCCCTCATCCGGCGGATCACTGTACGCGAAATCGAGATCCATGAGATCCTCGTGTGCATCACGTACGTCGTCGTCGCCTTGCGTGCGCCAAAAAAAGCGCTCGACACCAACCGCTTGCGCGCGCGTTGACTGTATGTCGGCCTGCAACGTGCGCAGCTGGTGGTGCGCGATCACTTGGGTACGCCCTTCGAGCGTGCCGAAGTTGAGCGGGATCTTACGACTGCGCCACGACGCGGCGAGCTGATCCGGTGTCCAATCGTTCTCAACCGCGTGCACAATATCGCGGCGCAAGCCCACTTGTATGCCGTTGCGCACCGACGTGATCAGATCCGTCGCGACCGTTGACCACCCTTCGACGAGCGCGCGCCCATCGGGGATCACTTGATCGGCTCGACGCACTCGTGCATCGCGGTGGTCCAGCCGTTTTTTCAACGGCGCAAAGTCGCGATCGCTGTGCTTCACAACTTCCCCGCCACGCTTATCGATCAGCGCACGGATCCGGCGAGTGGGCCATTCGCGACGTAGTGCTGCGTCGAAACTGCGAAGCGCCGCATCCACCAGAGCGGGATCCCCTAGGACTTTTTGGGCAAGAGCTGGCATCGTCGCGCGGACCGCCCGGCCGAGCGGTGCCAAATCTCTCACCAGTCCCTCAGGGATCCCGCCGGGGAGCGTGCTTCCTAACTTGATCATTTGTCGTCGTCATCGTCGGGATCATCGGGATCCGGCTCTCGGCTGATGTGCGATGCTTCCAACACGTGCGACAGCGCGAACCGGAAACGGCCACCGATGCGCCATCCTTCGATCTCCCCACGCTTGTGCATGTTCGTCACACTGGCCGCACTCACGCCGATCTTGAGCCCGATGTCTTTAGGGGACAGGAGCGTCTCACCCTCAGGGGGCGCGTGTGGGCTCTCTATCGGCTCGGGCTCCAGGGCAGGATCGTCGCCCCCGGCGACCGCCGCGGCGGCTCCAGGAGCACCAGCGGGCGCCACGGTGGGTATTTCGAGCGAGGATAGGAGCCCCTCCGCAGCCACGGCGAGCGCAGGAAACGCGAGTGCGACAATCCCGCGCGCGTCTTTTGGTGTGATGGCCCCAGATCGCACTTCTTGCGCGATTGAAAGCAGGCTCGTGATCTGCACGCCGGTGAGCGCCTCCGCCGAAGGATCCACCATCGGCGCGGCACCAGGTACCACGGCTCCCGGCGCCAGTTCAGGCGGCGGTGGAAGGTCCAGCGCCAGCGGTTGCACCTCGGGCGGTGGCTCGACCTTGATCGGCACATCGTCAACAAAACGAGCTTTACGCACCTCATCGGGTTCGAGCACACCGGTATTTAGACGGATCTGATCGGCCTCGGCCTCGGCCTTTTCCGTGGTTGCAGTTTCTGCTTTGCTCTCTTGCCATAGCGGCTCGAATTCGTTTGTCCACTCGGTAGGACGCTCAAGCCCGTTGTTAGCGTCGATCTGGAACAGCAGTTCCAGGATCCAATCTAGGAACGGATCTAGCTTTTGTTTCTGCTCGAACGCAACTTGATCGTACCACGTACGAAACGCGCCTCGATTGTCGCCCGAGTTGAGACCGCCGGGCGTGAGCCCTAGCAGGATCTCGACGGGGATCCCCGTGTCGTGCACGAGCGCCATAAGCAGCAACGTCACTAACTCGGCCGCGCCGGTAGTGCGTCGCTCGACAGCCGCGAAACTGTCCTCGGAATCGATCGCGATCCAATTCAGCATGCTCGCCGCGTCTTGGATCCCCGCGACTAGGTCGGCTACATCCTGCTTTGTTTTACCGCCCTCGGTGATCCGCTTGTGCATGTTTTTGATACTGAGTACCGGTTGGGATGCAACGTGCAGCATGTTGCGAGCGCTGCCATAGCCTTCGCCGATTCCGGTAAGGCTTTCGATCACTCGCTCGAAGATCGACGGGCCCCACCCTCCGTTGTTGATCATCACGGACTTGGGAACGCGCATCCCGTCACACCGAAACACACGAGACGCGTGCACAGTAAGAATGCTAAACGAATCGCGCGGCGCGATCATGTAGGACTCCGGCTCCAAGATCGAGAGCGTTTCAGAATTGAGGACCGGCACGGCGTAGCGCGATTCGATGATATCGATCCCGTCTATCCCGCGAATTTTCGTTGGTTGCAACGGCTCAGCGGGATCGAGTCCATCGATCCACGCAGGCACGACAATCGATCCACCATACAAACGGGCCCACCGCCACGCATCGGCCGCGACCATTTCTAGTTTGAGATCGTCTAGCTTGGCGCGGAAACGTTTCTGATCGAACCCTTCGAGATCGACGTCTGTGATCTTGAATTTCTCGCGCGTCGCATCGTCCGGCATGCGATCGATAATGCGCGCAGCGACTCCGTTTTGGGTGTAGAGTGCCTCAAGCTCCGGGGCGGTAAGCAGCTTGCGGATTTTTACACGTGTGGATACGCTTTTGTCGCGGCCTCGTTTACCGAGTCCGGTCATCGCGTTGATCCACGCATCAGAGATTTGTTTGAAAAGCTTCATGGTGTCACCGTTTCACGCGTACGTGTTCCAGGGGTCGTATTCCTCTTCGACGTCGTCGAGCATAAGGTTTGTTAGGGCGTGTACTACTGCGTCCAGACGATCCGGCGACCAGGTCGATTTGCCTGGCACCCACGACGTCCACTGATCTTCTAGCTTCGATAACTCGTTGAGGTGGTGCACCACGCCCTGCTCATACAACGCGCCGACAGGTTCCGCACGTAACCGTTTGCCACGCGACGCCGTTACCATTTGAAACGGGACGTTGGGATCCACAGCGTGGATCGTACCGCGCACCATGTCGCCGCCGTAGTTTGTTTCACCGATCACTTTATCCGCGTGCCAGCGCTTGTAGGCGTCGACGGCCCTTTCGCCCCACACGTTGGAACCGCCAGCAAGTGAGCAATCTTCGAGCACATACGCGTGCTTGCGTTGGAGCACCGTAGCGTCCGGGGGATACGGCGACGGACCGATACCCGCAACGATAATGCCAGCCTCGCGGACTTCGTTTTTGTTGTCACTGCTCGGTGTCTTTTCTGAATCGTCGGAGCCCACGGGATCTACCGAGACCACGATCGTGTCGAGGTGCGGCAGGCTGCCTACGCGATAGCGGTGGATCGTGTCGAGGATGAGCAACGCGCCACGGTGATCGCGAAGCACCTGGCCTTCTAGCTGTTCCTTACCCAGGCGCGTGCCGCCGTATCGCCGCTGCAATTGTGCAAGCGCTTTGCCGTGCAAGTGCGGGTTGCTTGTGGAGGATGCGCGCGTGATCACATAATCCGGCTCATCAGGATCGAGTGCGAGATCTTCAAGCTCGGCGATAATCGGATCGCGCGATGGTGTGGTGGAGACAACCGCCTGCGGATTTGGACCCTCGCGAAGCGATGGCATAAACGCATCCCAGCACTCCCGCGGCTTTTTCCACCGCGCCAGTTCGTCAAGCCACGCTTTCGCGACGGTGGGACCATGGAACGAGTCCGGCTTGTCGCCCGTCGCGATGATCCACTTGACACCGTTGGGGTAAATGAGCAGCTGTTTGCCGGGATACCAATCGGGTTTGAAGCCTGGTGGAGCCGTCGCGAGCAATCCGCTTTTGCCTTCGATCTGATACTCGCGCACGTCGTCGTAGGTCTTGCCGGCAAGCAACCCGTACCCGCCGCGGAAATTGCTTTTGTCTTTTGACCACTCGTGGCACTGCGCTGCCGCGCCGTGAGTCTTACCGCCGCCGCGGCCCGAGTACATGAGCCACACCAGGTAATCATCGGTGGGCGGCGTCTGGTGTGGCAAGCGCCACAGATCCCACGCCCCGACGAGTGCCGTAGCCTCATCGTCCGACAGCGACCCAACGAATCCATCGATCGTCAAATGGCCCGTACGGATCGGCTCTAGCAAATCGTAAATGTTCATTCGTCGCCCTCGTGGTCAACGTGCGCGCGAGCGAGCAGCGTTGCGAGCCGCTCGGTGAGTAGCTCGTGCGCATCGATCTTGTACTCCGTGCCCGCCTCATCGTCGAACCGTGCGCGCGGGTTGTTGTTGTATCGCGCGTTATGACGGTGCCGCAGATACCATTTTTTATCTTCGTTCGAGCCGCTGGAGATATCGAAGATCAGTCGATCTTCTAGCTGCGCTTCGCACTGGTTCAAACGCCGCACGAGATCAACACACATCGCTCCGTGTTCGGGGCTAACACCGCGCTGCGGCTGGCTCCCGTTGATGTACGCATTCCCGATCGCGACCCATTTCGACCACGTGTTGACGCTGATCCCATAGAACGCAAACGCAACCTTGCGGTAATTACCCCGCAAGATCATCGCGCACACCTGTTCTGTAAGACCAACCGAAAGCATTAGCCGATCACAATCTCCACAGGTGCGGCTGCCGTAGCGCCATCGACACCACCGCCCGCACCACCACCGCCGCCGGTGTCGCCGATACCTGCCGCGTTGGTTAGCGTACCTGCGCCGATCTTGTCGTGATAGATCAGGATGACGCGGCCCGCACCGCCACCGCCACCGCCGGCACCCGTGAGCACACCGGCGCCACCATCCCCGCCGTCCGCCGAGATCACGCCCTCGTGATCGATCGACGCTGCCGAGATCAGGACAATTCCAGCACCGCCCCCGCCGCCGCCGCCCGCATCCGATCCCGACTCGCCCGCACCGCCGCCGCCGCCGGTGCCACCCACAAACGTGGATATCCCATCCGCGCGGGTTTGGATGTTCGCGATCACCAGCGTTGCGACACTCGGGCGGAGCCGCAGATCGTCGCTAAACAGCTCGCCAGCCGCCCCACCAACTTGTGCGCTAGCCGGGCCCCCATCGCCACCCTCACGCCCGCGGCCGATCCGGGTATTATCACCGTCGCCGTCACCGCCGTCAACCGCCCCGGCAGCTCCGTCGCCGCCGTCGTAAGAAATTCCGAGCGGGCCAACCGGAGTGGTATAGGATCCCGTACCACCTACGCCGCCCACAGCTGGGCCCGTCGTACCATCGCCACCGTCGCCGCCGCTCGCATCGATTGACGAACCTGATTCGATCGTGAGTGTTTCCTTGACAAAAATTCGGAACCCGTCCGGGGACAAAATAGACGACGTATCGATCGTTAGGTTGTTGTAGAACATGTCGGCCGTTAGCGTTGTGTTACTGCTGATCGTCACGTCGCCGTCGATCCCATCGCCGAAAAGCGCGTCGGTCACGTCAAGGTGTGCGACCCAGGTATTGATCAGATTGAGTAGATCGTTCGCGTGTTCGGTTTTGAATGTCGCGCCAGCAACATGGCCTTGCGCTTTCTGGGCAGCGCTCGGCTCGATCTTTGTATTCTCGCCGCTCGCGGGGCCGGACGTCCAGGTCGCATCCGTCGCGTGAATAGGTAGGCGGGTGGGTCGTGTCATGCTGTGATAATCCTTCCAAGAATTGCGGGTTCAAAAATCGCGACGACGCCGACGGAGTCAAGAATTCCGGCGTTAGCGATTGGCCCAGCGGGACCGGCGGAGTCTAAAATAAATGGGTTTTCGTCGAGCGCGCCAGCAGCAAACACGTTCCCCTGTACGCCCAAAATGCGCGCGCGTCGTACAAGATCAGCGAGCGTTGCAGCCTCGCCGTTTGCGACGAGCACATCGATCATGAAACTTGCTGGGTAGTTTTCGATATAGCTTAGCGCCGGCTCGCCGGTGAATTTCTCGACGACGCTTAGAATCGTGTCGACGTTCCCGGCCGATGACAAGATCAGATCGATTTGGATTTGCAGGATCACACGGTAGCGATCGTCGGTTTCGGCCTCCAGCCGCGGACGTTGGAGTAGTGCGCCAAGTATATCGAGCTGTGCGCCAACCGCTTTCTCGATCCAGAACGAGTCTCGCACCTTACGGGCCAGCGTGATCAGATCCTCCGAACGCTCGACGAAAATCCGGTGCAGTGCTTTGAAGATCGGCCCCGCGCGATCGACTTGCAGCAACCGATCTAGCATTTCGTTTACAAAATTGAGCAGCCGGATCGTTGGGAACGCTTCCGCGACGTCGTCGGCAATCCGTTCCGCGATAAGCAACGGCGTGATAATCGTGCCAACCGCGACGCCCGTTTGCGAGGATGGTGCGTCTATCAACGTGCGCAGGTTTGGCCCAAGTACGAAATCCGGCGACGGGTTCCCGTCCGCGTCCGCCGTGATCTCATCGTCGGACAAAACGCGGGCATAGACACACGGCTCCAACATGAGCCCGTCCATGTCCTCGGTTCCGATACCGCCAAACTTGAAATCGCCATCGGCAGCGCTAAGCGCTGCGCCCGAGCCGTCTGTGGAGGCTGCCAATGCAACTGCGATCCCATCCACGAAAAACTCAACATCCGTCGCCGCGGTAGTTCCACCATTGTACGTAACCGCGAGCCGGCGCGCGCCGGAAGATTTCGCAAACGGGATTGCTGCAAAAAACGAGGTAGTCGTGCGCAGAAACAGAAACGCCGCGCTAGATGTAGCGTTGTCTAAAACTAGAAACATCCGCGCAGCGCCGCCCGAGGTTCGCACTTCCAAGATCCGCGGTAGTGTACCAACCGCAGCACCGTCCCAATCTATGGATGCGATCACGGTCATCGGCGTTACGCCAAATTCAGGCTCGAAACTCGGGTTTGTAAAATCCAACCGCGTCTGATCGCGGCGTTCGGGAGCAAGCTGCACGGGCGCAACGTCGAGGGATGTGCCATCAAACGTGGCTGTCTTGCCGCTAATGTAATCCTCGCCGTCGCTGAAACACGGCGCCCACTGGACGTTTGCGATGTCAATGAACGTCGGGCTTTTGCCAGCGACTGCGAGCGCACGATCGCCCGATGATAGCTCAACATCCCAAAACCCAGGCCCGGCCATGTCGCCCGTGAACTGGTTGGCGTCACTCGACGCGCGCCCACCTTGAACCCAAATGCCGGCCCACGCAACGCGCGTGCCGGAGCCATCGGTCTGGATCGAATAGGATACCTCGACGCCGTCAATGTAGATATGCACGTCCGCTGCGGTATCGTTGCTCGCAGGCTCATGCACCAAAATGTGGACCCACTGGCCGGTAGGAATCACGGTGGAGGATGTAACATTGAGATCGGTCGTGTCATAGTCCACGAAAAATTTGAGCGTGAGATCGGTCCGCAAAAGCACATAAGCGGAGAGCGCCGTATCGCCAGTTTGTTGGAACGTGTGCAGCCACTCGGTACTCGACGGCGCAGCGTCAACCTTGATCCACGCCGCCCACGTTTTCGCGCTCGTCGCGAAATCCGTAAAGGCGGACCATGTGATCTCATCGGTCGCCCCGTCGAAATCACGGGCCTCGGGATAGCCCCGCCCAAACTCGCGCGCAACAATACCCATTTAGGCCACCTTGAGATCCCCGCCAAGAAACCGCGGGACGTCGCCGGCTTCGTAGTCTTGTGAGATTAGATCGTCCGTGAGCGGATCAACAAAGTTACCAAACGCGATCAGGTTGCCGGAAGTGATTGCGTCGTAGATCGCGAAGCCGATCACGTCGTTGGCGGCGGCGAGCAGCTCCGCAAATTCGATCGGGCCTGTGTTCACTCGAACGGTTGGCACCGTGCCCGTACCCGCAACGGTCGCCCACACAGAATGTGCAACCCGGGCGTAGTTTGTATCGGTCAACTCGACCACGCCTACATCCTCGAAGTCGGGGAGCACAGTACACAGCGCAACGTACACCGTTTCGGCGTCGCCAATAATGTCGTCGAGGATATCGTTTCGTGTGAAGTTGGATAGGGGCATTTAGACCACCGTGGCTGTGATGCGGGCTGCGTCGAACGCCGAGCGCTCGCGGATAGTAATTACTCGTTTGGTTGTTGAGAACGGATCTAGGTCGCCGTCGTCAAACGAGAGCGTGATCACAATGTCATCTATGCCAGGAATCCCAGAGTCGTTGACGGCACAGATCAGCTTGTACGGGATCACGTCGTCGCCGATTCCGAAAATGTTCGAGGCTTCGGCAAGCAACACGGCCTCGACTTGATCGGTTACGTCCGCGGGCGCGGGCGGATCGTTGATGTCCGTCGTGACAGTTATGGCGGCTTCGATCCAAATCTCCACGTCATTGACTCGGTTATATTCTACGAACACGGTGGAGCCGTTCGATTTCAAGATCGTTTCCTGCACGCGGGTGCCGTCGTCGAGCCCAAACAAGCGGATCCCAGCGCCGCGCGAACGTTCGAGCGCGGCGGCTACATCAGCATCCGTACCGCCCTCAACTACTGCGTTGATTGATCGCGCGGGAATGCCATCCGAGTCAGTGTCCGCAGCGCTGAGCGCCTGCGACTCGAACACGCCCACGAACGTTGCGCCGTCGACTTGTGTGATCGCAGCGCGGATGGCTTCTTGCGGCCCCTGGGCGCGGCTAAAGGCTTCGATGTTCGAGCGCGAACGTAAGGCCGCGTCGGTCTCGATCTCTTGACCGATCACGGGCTGTGACGTGGAATCGAACGAATCGAACCCGGGCACGGTGTCGATGATTGTCCAGTCGCTAGAAAATGTAACAACCTTCGGCCCGTTTTCTACCGCCTCGATTGTGATCACGACCGTACCGCCGCCGCCAATCGTGTACGGTCCATCGACGGTAAGCCAGCGCGTTGATTGCGTATCAAACTCGATCGTGGTGCCGTTCGGGATATCGGTAACGGGAGTGCCCGTCGCGGTCCCGATCACGCGCGACTTTTCGGCGCCATCTTTAGTGACACCGAGCAACGGCACAAGCCGCTCCAACTGCACCTTTTCCGACGAACGAAAGTCTAGCGAGTTATATACTTCGAGCAACTTTTGCTGCTGTACCGATTCTAGTTCCGACCATGTGTTTTTGAACTGGCCAAAACTAGACTCAAGATCGAGCCGGATCCCCGCGCCGAACGCAGCCTGTAGTAACACCGAAATAGCTGCCTGAATCTCTTCAAGCGTTTCGATCTGTAAACCGTTTCCGTTTATGGTTGCACTCATGGGCTAATCTCCACAGGCACCGGCACCACGGTACGATCTTCAAGAACGATTACGGGCGCCATGCGCAAAGTTGTAAGGTCTAACTCAATTGACTCGATCGGCTCCACCGAGATCACACCATCGGAATCCAAAACGTATTGCTGAATCATCAGCGCGATCCCTTCCATCGGCTGGACGTCAAACACGCCCTCTTTATATGGCACGCCCCGCGTGCGATCATACGGCGACTCGCTCAGCCACGTGTGTAAGCGATACGTCACGTGCTGCACCGTCTCGGCGTTCTGCTCAACGGAGGTTAGATCGCCGTCGACGATCTCAAGATCGAACGTGGTGCCTAGATTCACGATCGTTAGATCTTTCATTCGACTTTCGCTTTCGTGGTTTTTATCGACGCCTTAGCAAAATCCCAAGCTTCTTGAAACGCGACAAAGGCGGCCGTTCCGCCGTCACCCGCGGGGGGAGTAATCAGAGCGGCAGCCACGACAGCTGCGGTCAGAGCTACATCCATCACCGTGATGAACGTCTCGGCTTTGATCGCGAGTTGGGTTGCATTACGCCCGACCTTTACGAAGGCATCGCCATCCATAACGGTCGCCGTTAGATCGGTGGATGTTTCGATCTTGTTAGCCGCCGTGCGTACACCGGGGTAGAAAACGCCGTCACCGAGATCATGCGCGCGCCCGTTCACCGGATCTGTAGGCAAGCCTTTTTGCAGCCACAGCGAGAGGCACCGATCCGAAAAGATCACCATGCCTGTGTCGCCCGGGATCAACGGGGTCGAAAAGTACCCGAGCGATCCGCCCATCCAGTACACGGGCGTCGGCGGCAATAGAACCGGCGGCAGCGGCACTTCGATTTCGCCCTCATACCGCACCGGCAATAACTCGACCGAAAGCGTTGCCGTCTGATCCGCCGGGTTGTAAACGACAACCTTGGCAGGCAGCGAGACGCGTAGATCTAGCATGATGTTACGCCGCACCTGTTCAATATAATCCGCCAAAACCCCGATGGCCGGCAAGGCGTCTTGATTGTCGCGTTTATCGGTGCCGCTCATGTTGGTAGCAACTCCGTTCGGCGTAGCACCATGGCGACCGACCACGGACCGCCGCGCATGTCGCCGCGCTGCGTCGTGGCTTCGCAGCGGTAGGGCTTTTTTTCGAGCAAGATCAGACGCCCCGGGACCACGTTGGGATCCATGAACGCCGACAACCGCGCGAGGCCCGAGCCATCTTGATTCAATTCCGAGAGCCAGTGGGAGCGGGGCAGGTCCACGGCGAGCGCGTCGGTGGGTTGGTTGCGCCGCGCCATGAATAGCTCGCCATCGCGCAGCCACCAGCGGACCCCTAGCACGCGCGCAGCCTGGTCAATCAGCTCGCGCACCGAGCCCACCGACACCGTCGTGAACAGCGACACGGTCGCCACAGGGAGCACTGACGCTAGTGCTACGCCCACGCTCGCGTGCCGGGTAATCAGCTGGGGAACGGGCGTGGCGTTCGCCAAGGCGGCGAGAGCGACGGTGATCATGGTATCGGCGTTCATGCCGGTGCTGGAAAGCGCACCTGTGGTACCCGCTAGGGTGACGTCGGAGAGCGCATCACCACCGTCGTCTGCCTCCGCGATGGTAATCATGTCAGGCCCGTTGCGCGTGCTGGCGAGCAAGCGCCGAACGTTCCCGCGAAAGATACGGATCGGCACGCGGTCATAACCGGCCGACACTTCGAGGATCGATAACCCGGTTTCGTCAAACGCGGATTGCATCGCCGCGCGACGGATCTGCGAAAGGTTGTAAATACTAGCCTTCGCTATATCGGGCGAGGATGTGAGCGTGCGCCGCACCTCGAACGCGAGCCGCAGCCCGTCGCCGTTTATGTTCACGACCTTTTGACCTGACAAGGTCACGATCGCCGCCGGCTTGAACAATCGCGATGCGGTGATCATGCTACGGTGCTCCGATAATAAACCTTAGCGTCGCCGTCGATCGTCTCCGCCGTGGGTGGCTCGCGGTCAGCCGAAAACGTGAACAGCTGACCGGGCGGCACGCGCGGATCGTATTTGTACGGCTCGAACACGTCGACGCCGCCCAACATCTTTAGCGGGCCGGCAATCACCGCGTTGTCCGTCGCGATGAGCCACAGATACCAGCGATCCTCGATCGCCGTATGGCGAAAGCGAAACCCGATCCGTATCTCGTCGAGCGTAACGAATTGCAGCGTCGCGCGTTGGCGATCGAGCAACCGCACGGTGATCTCTTCAAGATTCATCCGCCGACCCCTCCCGACACGCCCGACGGCTCGGGCACAGTCGAGGTAGCTTGCGATCCCACGCTTTCCTCAGTGAACGAACCGGCTAGCAACGAATCCAGATCAAGCGCGCCTTCAACGAGCAGCGGCGAAACGATCTTGACCTTCTGCAACTGTAACGAGATCTCGATCTTGTTTCCCTCACCATGCCGATCGCTGATCACCGTGATACCCATATCGCTCTCGGTAAATTCCGGCGCGACCACGATCAACGGCTCGCCGGTATTAGCCAGCGTGTACAAGCGCTCTAGCAGTTGAATATCGCGGCGCACGATCGATCCGAACGTGCCAGCCAACACCGCGCCCGACAGCACCCCGAGCGGCGTAGCAGATAGCGTGCCGGTAATGTTCACCGCGCGCGGATCGATGATCACGTTGTCAGCGTTGACAGACTCGATCGGCGAGCGCGTCCATCGGAAGTTTTGGGAGCGGCTGCGGCTTTTGCTTAGATCAAACGTAACTCGCCCGGGATCGGATAGGTCGACGTCCGTGATCAGGAACTGCACGAACCGGGTCCGAACCGCCGCGCCGAACTGGGTACGCGCTTCGATCGGGGTTGCGAAGATGCTCACCGATTTCGGGCGTATGAATTGGCCTATGTTAGTTGCGAGTGCCATGCGTTACCTTGCAAAAATAATCTTTGTGCTTTTGCTTGCGGCAGCAATTTCGCCCTCAAACAGATCACGAAACGCCTGCACAATTGAGTTACCGACTTCGCCCGGCTCGCCCGCGCCATCAATCGTCTGATTGATGTCAAAATTGAAATTGTTCGTGATGTTCGACACGAGCGTTTGCGGCTGCGCGCCTTTGGTGATCTCGCCAAGCGTGACGTCGGGCTGCTGTTCGTCGCCGAGCAACTCCGACAGCAGCTTGTCTTGCCCGCCGCCAAACTCTGCGCCCGTCAACGATGAGAGCTGCCCTAGCCCCGCCTTACGAGCAACACTTTCGGATGCACCCGCAAGCAGCGATTGCGATGCGGCTTGTAGAGCGGCCGCTTGTGCTTTTTCGGTTGCGCCCGCGCGTGAGCCCAGCCGTGTAAATTCCTCCCCAAACAACGTGCGCGCTTGCTCAACGGCCGCCAGCTCTTCGGGCGATGGACCACCACCCCCACCACCGCCGCCGGCCGGCGCTCGTGGTCCGCCCCCCTTCACGGGCAGCGCTCCAGCCACGGCCTTTTGGATTTCCTTTTGGCCGCCGCCAGCCAAAAACGCTTGCGAAGCCGCCGCGCGGGCTTTACGAACGCTAGTTTCGGCGCGGCGGCGTGACGCTTCCGCCGCCAACCCCCCACGCTTTCGCGCTTGCTCGGCGCTCAATCCTTGTCGCCGCGCGGCTTTTTCTGCGTCCGCGCCTGCTTTGTTAGCCGCCTTGGTCGTTTCCCGTTTGATGGTGTCTTCTATCTCTTGCGCCTTTCGTGAGCGACGGAATTCGCCCCGAATCCCCGACTCCTCTAACAACTCCGGCGCAAAACCCAACACACGTTTCCGCTTCCGTTCGATAATGGCTTTCGATCGCTCGTCGGCTTCTGTTTCCCGCTTCTCAAGCGCTTTTCGCTCCGCACGAACTTTCTTTAGCTCCTCCAGAAGCTCACGAGTTCGTTTTCGCGTAGATTGAATTGCTTTATCCGCGTTGGCCATGGCCGTACCGATCGCAGCACCAGCCGCGAACGCGGCTAGACCGATAGCAGCAAACGGCGCAACGGCAGCAAGCGCGGCTAATTTGAATCCTACCAAAACTCCAATCACGAGTTGGATCACAGTACGAAACTCGAACATGAGTTTTATAAACGACGCGACGTTGCTTGCAATTGCGCTGCCAACGACGATTGCTTTTTTCAGGCCGGCGGCAAATTTTGCAACAAACTCAGGCGCCTTCGATGCGATCAGATCTTTGTTTTGTACGATCCATTCTTTCAAGGCCTCGACTTGTTCACCTATGACAGGGATCAACGCGCCGCCGATCTGAAACTTCAAACCCCCGAGCACGCCTTTTAGATCCGTCATGGAATCGACGAACACCTCGGAACCCGCCGCCACTTCATCGGACATCGAAAACCCGAGCCGCTGCGCTTCGCCGCGCATGTTCGCAATTCCCTCTGATCCTTCGGCCAGCAATGGAATCAAATCGCGGCCTGACTTACCGAACACATCCATAGCAAACGCGGATCGTGTGATCGGATCTTCGATCCCTTGCACCGTGTCGGCTAGCTTGCTAAAGATTTCCTCCGGGCTTAGCCCGTCGAACTCTTCGATGCTGATCCCTAGGGCATCCATTTGATCCACAAACGGGCCTATGCCCTTGAGGCGCGCATCGGTTATGTTCTTGCCCATTTTGGCAATGGCCTTGACTAGCTTGTTTGAATCCGCGCCCGCACGATCGGCAGCGAAGCTCAACTCTTGCAGCGCCGACGCAGTGATCCCGATCTTTTTTCCCTCTTTCGCGAACGTGTCGCCGCTCTCCGCGATGCTTGCCGTTAGCTTGACCACGCCCGCGACCGCGCCAGTAATCACGGCACCGATCGCTAGCACGCTTACCCCGATCTGTTTCGCGGATTTTTTCCACGCGCCCTCAACACGCGTAGCTGCGCCCACGCCCGCCGTCTCGGCCCCCTTTAGCTTTTTGCTGTCGACTTGGTAGCCGATGCCAATCAACAGCTCGGAAACGAGATTAGCCACGACGTTTCCCGCGATCTATTTTTTTGCGATTCTCGGCCGCCTCATCCATATTGAAATTGGTCGCGGCTTTGATCGAGCGACCGATCTGATCTATCTCTAAGAGATCGAGCGCGTCATCTAGCGAAAGTGTAGTGTGTAGTGCGGTATACATGCTGTGATCAACCGACCCATCGGGCCGAAGCACCAGCGTTGCGATTATGGGGTGGACGTTTGCGGGCGGGATTCCGTTTGTGCTTCCGGCCCAGCCTTCGGGGACGTACGGCTCCCACTTTTCAAGAGGGAGCCGAGTGTAGGGCCCATGATGTTGTGCTGCGCTGCAAACACAAGCACTTTGATTAGGTGTAGATACTCGCCCGAAAAGTGCTCGTCAAAGTGATCGGCGATAAGGCCTTCGTTACCGTCGATCCGGTTTACCTTGTTCGCGCGTATGTTCGCAAGCAAGCGGCGCGCTAGATCGGGAAAATCAATCTCGTCTGCGCGTTCGGCCACGCGCATCGCCGCTATGGCTGACAGCTCGCCAGTTTCGTCGTCCTCGAACACCGATAAGTTGCCGGTGATCACTGCCGCTAGCA
>SDBT01009738.1_pt1 | contig 15559 bp, 11 predicted proteins | sample 2277101 | NCBI WGS metagenome assembly SDBT01 (sample SAMN10404973, study PRJNA504765) | marine sediment metagenome | isolation source: marine sediment core GS10_PC15, 103 cmbsf | place: Arctic Ocean: Southern Knipovich Ridge | collected 2010 | reverse complement strand
GAAAAATATAATAAAGCGAAACTTCCCGTTTGCATCAATGGAAATGTTTACCTGAATGGTGCTAAGGCTTATATGAAAGAAATGAATTTTGTTGAGAAGGGGAGGTTCAACCCAAAAATTAGACTGGAAGAGGAAGATGGCAGACTGTTCCTTCATATTACCTATGACAAGAGCATATTCAATCTAAAAAATAAATTGGTAACAACCGACCTACTTGGGAAAACGATCATAACCAAACAGTATTTTGAAACGACCAGTGGATCTCCAATATCGATTGATAAAGATTTCTTTGGAATAACACGGAAAAAGAAAAACCCAGTGGCCGGCCCATTTGAAAATATAAAACGTGGTGTTAATAAGTTAAGAATTTGGTAACTAATTATAAGGAGATATATTAGCCCCAATTAAATGTAAGCACATATAATTCTTAAATATTTTTTTTATTATGCAGGAAGAAACATGTGCAAAAATGGTAGAACAAGGCAAATAGCAGGAATGCTAATTTTCTGCTCAATGTCGGCCCTGATCAGAATGGTAATATCATAGAATCGAGTATTGAAACATTGACGGAAATCGGAAAGCTATTGGATCCAAATTAGAAGAGGGATACAGACCGTTGTGTTTACTGCAGTGGGGGAGCCAGCTACAAGTCCACAATGTCTCCGGAAGCTGAACTTATTGCAGGCATAGATTCGCCCATCGTAAATATCTGCATTGTTATAAACGGGTGGGAAACAGATAAGGTCTCAGTTCAATTGAATGATAAAGAACTGCTGGAAAATAAAGATTACAGGGTTGGTAAAAGAAGGGGACTTGAAGGCGAAGATTTAATTGTTTGGATTGAAAATGAATCAACCGGCAAAGCCCGGATTCTTATAAAAGGAGGAAACTGAATTAATTCAGCATTACCGGGTAAACTTGCCAAATATCCCTGAGGGGAAAGTGTTGCAGTGTTTTAAAAAAAGTAACGCGATGAAAAAGCAACTTACGAGAAGGAGATTTATTCAGACTGCTGCATTGGGTGCTGTGGGCGGAATGGCTTTGCCAGGAGGGCTGAATTATGCGTATGCATCAGAGTATGGAAAAGCCAGAGATATAAAATCTCTTTTTGTATCGAACCGGGAAGATGCTCTTGCCCTTACGGACGAAGTTTTTCAAAAATGTATTCTGGAAAAGATTCAGCCACCGGAACCACCATTGAAACATAACTGGGTCTATCCGGGAGGCCCCTATTATAAGGGCCAATGGATTTGGGATAGCATGTTTGTGGTGGATCTTCTGAGTATTCTGCCAGGCAAGGAACAGGTGATCCGTGACATTTTTCAGAACTACTGGGATTTTCAGGACAGATGGAATAGTGAGATGCCGGAATATGCTCATGACATGGTGACCGTTGCAATCAAAACGGCTCCTCAGGAGGTTCGCCAGTTTTCCCAGATACCAATTCTGGCCTGGGGAGTTGAGCGTGTTTTTCAGCGCAATGGTGATAAAATGTTGCTCGAACAGTGTCTGCCAAGATTGGAAAAGTTTCACAATTGGTACTGGCGAGAAAGGGATGTCACAAATATCGGACTTGTAACCATTGGTTCCTACAGCGGAGATATTCAGCATGCCAGGTGGGAAACATTCGACTATGAGTGTAATATGGATGATTTGAAGTTACTCACTCATCCCGTCAGAAAAGGTAAAACTGAAGGGGCCTGGTATGGTGATATTTGGGTCACAGGGAATACTTCTTACCTGATTATGGCAGAAAAAAGTCTGGTGAGACTGGCAGAAGTCGCCGGAGATCCGGAAATGGCTGCACGGCGCAAACCGTTTATAGATAAAGCTGTACGAGCCATGCGAAAGTATATGTGGGATGAGGAAGCCGGTACTTTTCTCTCGGTTAAAAGGGATACTATGGAGAGAATACCGGTGGCAACCATAAGCAGTTGGGTACCCCTGGCTGCCGGTGTTCCAACAAAGAAAATGGCACGCCGGATGGCCGGGGTACTGGGAACATCCTCCTGGCAGACACCGCTCCCGGTTCCAACTGTAGATCGCAATGATCCGCAATGGAAATCAAACAGCTTCTGGCGTGGAGATGTTTGGCCTTCAACCAACTATCAGATTGCCAGTGGTCTGGCAGCTTATGGACATAAGGAGCTTGCTGCTGTGATTGCTGATAAGAGTGTGGCTAATGCAATAAAAAACGGGATCAGCGAGCATTACGATTCTGTATCCGGGCTGCCGCTGGGGATCAGGGATTATTGCATGTCCTCAACTCTTGTGACACTTATGCTGGATGGTTTGACAGAGAAATACAAATTGCAGATACGGAATCATAAATGACAGACATTCAAGCAGATAGCTACAAAACCATATAAATAGAAGATATTAGGAGTTATTTCAAAATAATACAAATGAAAAATCTATTCATTCTATTCGTACTATCGTTTTTGTTGATTGCAAAGACAAACCGGGAAAAGCATGTTTTATGACAAAGAGAAGTTCCTGACACCTGCTGAAGATATAAGGTTGAGCTATCTGACAGGAGCTGCTCTTGCATGGATGTCACAATACCAGGAGGTTTCAAAAGTAAAAAGTTTTAAGAATGGAAAAAAGCCAAAGGTTACCTTCGATTTAACGCCAAGTCTTGAAGGACAGGTGAAAAATGCAACACGAACATTTACAAAAGAGGGTGGAAATGCTCTGCTGATTGAGGATAAAATTAAACCAAATGAAAACACAAAATATGTAACCTGGCAACTCGTCACTCAGGCAGATGTAGAGATCGTTGACGACGGTGCACTACTGAAACAAGATGGCAATGGTGGCGCTATGAAAATTAGTGTATGGCTTGAGAGTAAAAAAGATCAAAAAGAAACTGCTAACTTATAAAGTCAGGTCAAAATTATTCATCTATTAAATTTCTCCATCAATCCATCAGCTGAACGTCTGTATTCCCTATGAGCTCCGGACTTTCTGATCTCAATACCCGTTTTCTCATTCATGCCGCCAGGTGTGGCAGCATGGTGTGAAAGAGACTCAAAGTCGGGTTTATCTGAAATACTGGCTGCATAAGCCAGGGAGTTGAACATGTCAGCTACATATTTGTCGGCAACTTTTTTGTCAACACCATTTTCATTTGACCAGCAACTTAATTCGGCCATAAGGTCATAAAAGGGAGTGATAAGTCCGGTAAGTGTCCAGATTGTATGCAGCTGGTTCTCATCCTCGATTATCAGTGGCTGTCCAATTTTTCCTAATAACTCAAGTAGGGTACCATCAGGCTTAAATACCGGGATTGGACAAACCAGGTTAACAACTGTTGGTAAGGGAATCGCCCTGCTTAGATTCTTTGCCGGACCCACTAAATCTGCCAGTTCCTGATATTTTAAATAGGGTATTAACGATATTACAGTTTGATCTGCCCTGAAGACCAGATCAGCCAGTATTTCTTTGTAAACATTCGGCCTCAAAGCAATGAATACAATGGTGGAGTTATCAATTACATCCTGGTTGCTGGAAAGCCTGGTTACATTCTCAAACTTTCTCGCAAGTGCTTCAGAAACCTGCTTGTTCCTTGGAGAAAGCTGAATCCGGATCTCTAATTGATCCACAGCACAAAGAGCCTTAACCATTGCACTGGAGATCTTACCTGTACCTATAAATCCAATGTTCATATCTGATAGATTTTGCTAATTTAGACAGGCCAATTGGTTCTCACCAAATGAGGAAGGTATTGGTAAAAATTAAAATGGACTGCAGTATTTGTATTGTATCACTACTAACCGACTTCTAAAATAGTATAGAATAAGGAAAGAATATGAAAAATAACAGAAGAGATTTTATAAAAATGGCCGGTTTGGCAGGACTAAGCCTATCCGCTGCCAATGCTTTATATGCACAAAGTGCAGAGACGGAAAACCAATTCAACATTTTGCCAAAGCGAATTGAAGAATATCAAAGAAATCACAAGCAGCGATTTAACATGTCGGGCTATGCTGCACCAAAAATCAGTACCGTCAGAATGGGAATAATTGGTACAGGGAACCGGGGATCCCATCATGCAGGAACCATATCACGTGTGTCGGATGTAGAGATTAAAGCGGCGGCAGATGTTCTTCCTGAGCGATTCGAAAGAATAAAAAAGAACCTGGAAAATACCGATCACAACCCGGAATATTATTCAGGTTCAGATGATGAATGGAAGAAATTGTGTGAACGTAAGGATTTGGACCTGGTATTGATAACCACGCCAACCTACATGCATGCAAAAATGGCGGTGTATGCCATGGAGCAAGGGAAGCATGTGATCACAGAGGTGCCGGCAGCTGTAACCATCGAGGAGTGCTGGGATATTGTAAAAACCTCTGAAAGAACAAAGAAGCATTGTATGATGATGGAGAATTATTCCTATATGCCTTTCCACATCACTACGCTGAATATGGCAAAAAAAGGATTCTTTGGAGATATTGTGCATGGAGACGGTGCTTACAATACCAGTAAGATGGGGAACAATTTTAATAAGAACACATATTGGAATATGTGGTGGCTGAGAATGTACGGTTCAAGAAAAGGTAATATTTATCCCACACACGGCATGGGACCTATCGCACAAATGATGAACATCAACAGGGGCGACCAGTTCGATTTTATGGTTTCTGTTGAAAGTAAAGATTTTATGATGGCCAAAAAGGCGAAGGAATTGGCTAAAGATGACCCCTTTTTCGAAGAATTTGCCAAAATGGAATACCGGGGAAATATGAGTTCCATGCTTATAAAAACAGAACAAGGGCGTACCCTTAATATTCAGCATGATGCCACTTCGCCTTCTCCACATAACCTTATTCTCGGTGTTTATGGTACAAAAGGATCCGTATTATACGATCCGGCTCCACCAAGAATATCTACTGGTGATCACAAATGGGCTGATAAAAAAATCTATGATGAACTCATGGAAAAATACAAACCGGGATTACTTCATCAATTCGAAGAATTTAGAAAAGGCTTGGGGGCAGATCTCAAAAGTGGTCATGGTGGATCGGACCTGATCAATGTCTGGCATATCATAGATTGTTTGCGAAGCGGTTTGCCGCTGGACCAGGATGTATATGATGCTGCTACATTTAGCTCGGTAGTTCAACTTTCTGAATGGTCGGTGCGCAACAATTCAAATTCCATTAAAATACCCGATTTTACAGCAGGAGCCTGGAAGGAAAACAAGCCAAATATGGATATTAACCTTGAGAATGGACATGGTAATACAAAAGTATTAAGATGAAATATAATTGCATTTAAGTACATAAAATGAGAACTTCCAAAATTTCAACAATTGTAATTTCAATTCTTTTGTTGTTACAATTTACCGCTTGTAAACAGGGGAAAAATAATCAAACAATAAGTGATTACCCTTATATTCCCGTAGCTTTTACCGATGTAAAAATTGACGGTGGATTCTGGTTCCCAAGAATTGAAACCAACAGAGATGTAACTGTTTGGTACGACTTCAAAAAATGTGAAGAAACAGGACGTATTGAAAACTTTGAGATTGCAGGAGGATTGAAAGAAGGTGGATTTACAGGAATTTACTTCAACGACTCTGACGTATTTAAAGTAATCGAAGGAGCGGCTTATACAATGATGATGTCTGACAAGCCAAATGAAAAACTTGACAAATACCTGGATGAGCTAATTGCAAAAATTGGAGCTGCCCAGGAAGACGATGGATATCTGTACACAGCCAGAACAATAAATGACCCTGCATACAAATATCCGGGAAAAGAAGCCCGCTGGTCTCACCTTGGGCACGGACATGAACTTTACAATGTGGGTCATATGTATGAAGCTGCAGTTGCACACTACCAGGCAACCGGTAAAAGAAGTTTACTTGACATTGCCATAAAAAATGCCGACCTGATATGTAAAACATTTGGACCAAATGAAGGACAAATTATAGCTGTACCCGGACACGAAGAGATAGAAATAGGACTAATAAGACTATATAGGACAACCAATGATGCAAAATATTTCGACATGGCAAAATTCTTTGTTGATATGAGGGGACGTAAAGACCTTCGCAAATTATATGGAGAATATGCCCAGGATCATCGTCCACTATTAGAACAAGAAACGGCTGTAGGTCATGCTGTACGAGGAGGTTACTACTATGCAGGTGTAGCTGATGTTGCATCAATAACAAAAAATCAGGATTACGTAAATTCAATAGACAGAATCTGGAATGATGTTGTTGCAAGTAAAATATATCTTACGGGAAATGTTGGTCAACATGGTGCAGGCGAGGGATACGCCGGTGCTTACAAATTGGATAACCTGAAAGCATACAATGAAACATGTGCTGCTATTGCCCTGGCAATGTGGAACCACAGGATGTTTTTGCTTAAAGGAGACTCTAAATATATTGATGTACTTGAAAGGACAATTTATAATGGATTCCTATCAGGGGTTTCATTTAGTGGCGATAAGTTTTTCTATCCCAATCCATTGGAATGCGATATGAAATTCAAATTTAATCAGGGAGGATTGGAAAGATCTCCATGGTTTGGTTGTTCTTGTTGTCCTGTGAACATTGTGCGCTTTATTCCATCATTGTCAGGTTATCTTTATGCAGTAAAAGACAATAACATATATGTAAATCTTTACACGCAAAATAGTGCTGATATTAAACTTGGGAACAATGAAGTAAAACTTATTCAAAAAACAGACTATCCATGGAAAGGGTCAATATCGCTTCATATTGAGCCGAAAAGATCAAAAGAATTTGCAATAATGCTAAGGATTCCGGGATGGGCAAAAGGTGAAGTTTTGCCAGGCAAACTTTATGAATACCAGGATAACAGGGCAATAAACTGGACAGTTTCAATAAATGGTAAAAAACTTGATCATTGCAAAATTAATCAATGGGGTTATGTTGAAGTGAAGAGAAAATGGGCAAAAGGAGACAAGATTGATATAAACCTGCCAATGGAAATAAGAAAAGTAAGAGCCGATAACAGAATAGAATGTAACAATGGAAAAATAGCAATAGAAAGAGGTCCGATCGTGTACTGTGCCGAAGGAGCGGACAATAATGGTAAGGTATTAAATTTCGAAATAGACGAAAACAGTGAGATGAAAAGTGAATATAAAAGCAACTTACTTGGAGGTATAACGGTTTTAACTGCCGATGCTGAAAAAATTGACGAAAAAGGTAAAAGCAAACCGGCAAAACTTACGATGATACCTTACTATTCATGGTGCAACAGAGGTGCAAATGAAATGTTGGTTTGGTTGAAACAAAAACAGGTACCATAAATAGCCTTTAATCATATAGACTGAGGGGATCCTGTTCGCAAAGATGAAATTCTCAATTATAAAATACTGGTAATGAAAAATTTAAAAATACTTATGTTACCGTATTTTGCTGATGCTACTGCCGCCTCTAAATGGACCGACTGGAAAGTGATCCATACTGAGAAAGGACCATTTTGCAATGAGATGCTTGGCGATAAGTACCGATGGAAGAGTGAGGAGGTGCTTTCTGTCATGGTGCAGAAGGCTCCCGTGGCAACTGGTGCGTCCACCCCATTACAGATCATCGACTTCACCTTCAAACAAAAATAATATGAAAAATAATATACTGATATTATCCTTGATACTGGCTTTCTTCTCTTCCTGTAAAGAGGAGATTACCATCGTGACATCGGAAAATGCCGATGCCATTGAAAAATTTGCAGCAGATGAGTTGAGGAATTACTTAACAGAGATCTATCCCAAACAAAAATTCTCCGTTGCAAAACAGACGAACGGAGGCAAAACCATTCACCTGAAAGTTACCGATAAGATTGCTGGAGTTCCGGATAATGCAGAAGGATATCTTGTTAATTCAGAAGGAGATAATGCCTATATCCTTTCAAGGGGGAATACCGGTTTGATTTACGGAGTGTATGGTATCCTTGAAAGGCTGGGTTGTGGATTCTTTCTTTCAGATGAAATGCTGCCTGAGCCGGAGAAAGATTTTGATTTTAGTGCATGGAACCTTTCAAACGAACCTTTGGTAAAAGAGCGATTTGTATTTAACTGGCATAACTTTATCTCAGGTTGTACAGGCTGGGATAAAGCACACTGGCTGGAATGGATAGACAGGTCACAGAAGATGGGGTATAATGCTGTTATGGTACATGCATACCACAACAATCCCATGCACACTTATGAATTCAATGGCATAAAAAAGGAAGTTGGATATATCAATACTTCTGCAAAGGGGCGTGATTGGGGGAATATTCCTGTGAATGATGTTCGAAGATTACCCGGAGGTGAAATCTTTAACGCTGCGGAATTTGGAAGTGAAATAGCTATGGTTCCCGATGCCCAAAGAGTTGAAGTTGCCCAGGGCACAATGGCAGAGGTTTTTTCGTATGCTGATAAAAGAGGGGTAAAAGTCAACTTTGCATTTGATATGGATATGCCCTTAACATACTTGCAAAACTCAATGATAGCAAGCATACCGGAAGAAGATAAATTTTATGTACAAAACGCTGAATTATGGATACCAAGACCGGATAAGCCTGAAGGATATAAGTTTTATAAATCGCAAATTGAAGGGCTTTTAGATGCATACAAAACACTTGCAGGTATTTCATTTTTCAGAAGAGGGGCAAGTTATTTCAGAGAAGTTAAATTGGATGAACTTCCAGGAGAATGGCAGGAAGAGTATGTTTCATTTTTAAAACAATATCCCTACCTGAAAAAAATAGATAAGCCTGAAGTTACAGGTTCATTTATTGCGGCTAAACTTGTTACGGGATACCAACAGATACTTAAAGAGATAGGCAGAGAGGATATTCACCTGGGAACCGGAAGCTGGAATCATTATTTTGTAGTTCCTACTGCTGCATTTTTACCTGAAAATATCAAACTAATACCCATCGACTGGAATAGCAGATTTGACAAATCAATCATGGATGATGGTGATATTCTGAGTGATTTTGCTACTCCCGAATGTAGAAAAAGAGTTGTTCCGTTTATATGGGCACATCATGACGATGGAAGGTATGTTGGCAGACCCTTTAAACCTACAGAAGATTTATACACAAAACTAAAACAGGGAGACTGTAACTCTTTTGGCGTATTTCACTGGATGAACCGACCCCTGGATCTTTTCTTTAAAAGCATGGGCAGACAGGTGTGGAGTGAAACAGTGAACGAACCGTTGGATAAGACCTGTGGAATCATGGCAAAGCACTATTTTGGTACCGAAGCTTTGAACATATATTTTGATGAATGGTTAACCAATGCCCCCATGTTTGGCAGGGCAACACTTATGAACTTCTTTCATCGCCCAATGGGCGAATGTGTTTTTGATTTTGATGCAGCAATAACCGGATGCAAAAAAAGGATAGCAATACTCGAGGAGGCTGATGCATCACAGATGACTGCAAAACAAAAAGAATACCTGGAATATTTCAGGACATTGGAACAATTTATTATCGATTTCAGCAAAACACAACCTCACTTTTTGAATGCGGAAAAATTATTGAATATGGGCAACATTGATGGTGCACAAATAGAGCTGCAACAGGGAGACCCGACAGTGTGTGTAAGAACCTTTTCGAAGCTGAGTCAGATTGTAAAGAAAGAGCGTGGAGAGATGGCTTTTACATACAGATTTGCAACAAAATACATTCCGGATTACATATCTTTTGAACAGCGAACAAGGCTTAAACCTTTTCTTATAAATATTGACTCTGTCGTTTACGAAGATCTGGCACAGGGGAACAGAGTTAACTTGACGTATCATATTGACCCTTCCGGTAAATTTTGGGAATCGTTAGGAGAGAAAGTGTTTGACTCTCCCATTATAAAATTATCAGAAAAATTAGCCCTCAATGATGATCTAAGTCCTTTTGCTGAAATTTTTCAATATGGGTTAAAAATAAGCTCAGCAGATACCATACCGATACAACCTGTCATGAGGGCAAATGCAGTCAAAAACAAGAGTGATGTCTGGAAAGGAAAGTATGAATTAAAGATACTGGTTGCATCAGAAAACGATGAAAAGGTTTCATTCCATATTCATGTAAATGAAAATGAAAGTACATTTACCACTGTTGGGAAAAGTATTGTCAGTACTGCGATTGAACAAAAAGAGACAGGCTTGATGTCACTGACAATAAAACCTGATAACGGAAATATTGTCATTTGCGGAGTTATTATGAACCCCATATAAAATAATCCAACGAAGGCACAATAGAAACACCATGAAAAAGATATATTTTGTAATAGCCTTAATATTAAGTTCTCTTATATGCAGTAAGAGTCTGGCAAAACAACCCAATGTAATTTACATCTTAACCGATCAATGGAGATCAACTGCTTTTGGATACGAGGGCAACAATGTTGTTAAAACTCCTCATATTGACAATTTCTCGGAAGAAGCTGTCATTTTCAGGAATGCTGTTTCTGTTTGTCCTGTTTGTACACCATACAGAGCTGCCCTTCTGACCGGCCGATTCCCAACAACAACAGGGATGTTTATGAACGACCTTTATCTTCCCAAAGAGGAGTTATGCATGGCAGAGATTTTTAAATCTGCCGGGTATCAAACTGCCTATTACGGCAAGTGGCATCTGGATGGACATGGAAGGTATAACAATGTACAACCTTACAGAAGACAGGGATTTGATTATTGGAAGGTACTGGAGTGTTCTCATGACTATAACAACATGCCTTATTATGAGAATGAAGATTTTGAAATAAAATACTGGGAAAAATACTCGCCTTTTGCCATTGTTGAAGATGCAGGGGAATACCTTGAGGAAATATCAAAAGATGAAAATCCTTTTTTACTTTTTATCTCTTTGGCAACACCACACTTTCCGCATCATACGGCACTTGAAGAGTATAAACAGATGTATCCTCAATCTGAACTGGAACTGAGGAAAAATGTATCAGAAGATAAGTATCCTGAAATAAGAGAAGAGCTGCAGGGATATTATGCCCATTGTACAGCTACAGACAAAGCCATTGGTGATTTGATAGAGAAGATTAAGGATCTTGGCCTTTACCATAATTCAATTATAATTTTCACCTCTGATCATGGAGAAATGATGGGTTCGCATGGAGTCAGGCCCAAAGAGAAGCAGGTAGCCTGGGATGAGTCAATCAAAGTCCCCTTCTTAATTCGTTATCCTCATATGGGAGAGAGTGAAGGCAAAGAAGTTTTTTCACCTCTCAATACCACCGATATACTACCCACCATGCTCTCTTTATCTGATATTGATATCCCCGGTAGTATTGAAGGTGAAGATTTATCTTCCATGGTGAGAAACCCCGAAAAACAAAAAGACAGGGCTGTTCTTTTTATGAGTGTCTATCCATTTGCCGGCACCCGTTATACCGAATACAGGGGAATAAAGAATACACAATATACCTATGTAAAAATCCCTGATGAACCCATTATGTTATTCGATAATATTGCAGATCCCTATCAACTGAATAACCTTGTTGGACAGCCTGAATATCAGAAGTTGCAAAATAAACTGGAAAAGTTATTGCTGAAAAAACTGAAAGATATTGGAGATGCAGACTTTAAACAAAAGCAATATTATCTTGATAAATGGGGATATGATTTAGGAGGAGGGCGGTCAATCCCCTATAATACAACTCCGGGCAAAGAGGTGAGGGTTCAAACACCGGAACAGCCTGTAAAATATAGTTTCAAATAGATGTTACAGTACCAAAAGTTTTTTGTACCGGTATTGATTCTGATTTACCGGAATATGGATTAATGGAATATTTCACGATCTTCAGGTTTGAACAGGCCAACCTTCGTTAAAGGTCATATGCATTTTAATCTTTAATTGGACACTAATGATGAAATATCTCTATTTATTACCTGTACTATTCTTTCTACAGTGTAGTGCTGACAATTCACTCAAAGAAGAATTTCACAATCCTCCACACTCATCTTACCCCGGTGTTTACTGGTATTTTATGGACGGTAATCTAAGTCGTGAAGAGATGACCAAAGACCTCGAATCAATGAAGGAAGTTGGCATTGGCAATCTGATCTTTCTTGAAGTGGGATTAGGAGTTCCCAGGGGTCCTGTAGACTTTATGAGCGAAGAGTGGCAGGATATGTTTGTACATGCGGTCAGGGAGGCAGAACGACTTGGCATTAAAATACTATTGGGGGCAGGACCCGGATGGTGTGGAAGCGGTGGACCATGGGTAAAGCCTGAAGAGTCAATGCGACACCTGGTCTCCAGTGAGACAGAAATATCGGGCAATAAAAGGATAGATATTGTGCTTCCCGTTCCTGAACAACGCAGTACGCGTTGGCATAAAATGAAAGATCCTTATTATGAAGATGTAGCAGTTTATGCTATTCCAGGTTCTGCAAAGCCTTTAATTAAATACATAAATGAAAAAGCGTTCTATGAGAGAGATCCTTATTCATCTGCAATAGTAAGGCCTCATTTACCTGCATTGAAAGAGTATGATAAGATTGAGGAGAGTAAAATACTTAATAAGAGAGATATTATTGATATTTCGCAGTACTTACAAGATGATGGACATTTAACCTGGGATGCGCCGGAAGGAGCCTGGACTATAGTGAGAATGGGAACCCGCGTAACCGGGGCCAGTTCGCGGCCAGCCCCCATGCCTGTACTTGGACTTGAAAGCGATAAACTTAGTTCAGATGCTTTTGAGAATCATTTAAAAAATTATACCGATCTATTATTGGAAAAAACGTCACCCCGGAAAGAGGGCGTTGGTTGGACAGGATTTCATATGGATAGCTGGGAAAGTGGTGCTCAGAACTGGACAGACAATATTGTTGAAGAGTTTGAAATGAGAAGAGGCTATAATCCGGAACCTTATTTTCTCGCATATACGGGACGAGCTATCGGTAGTTTGGAAATCACTGAACGTTTTTTGTGGGATCTTCGCCAAACGTGTAAGGAATTAATTCTGGAAAACCATGCCGGTTTTGCAAAGGATTATGCAAATAAGCATGGATTGGAACTCACAATAGAGCCTTATGACATGAACCCTGCAGGCGACCTTGATCTGGGTGCAGTTGCCGATGTTATAATGGCTGAATTCTGGAGCAAGAGATTTGGACCTGATACTCATTACGCTGTTATTGAAGCTACATCTATTTCTCATATTACAGGTCAGCCTATTGTAGGTGCTGAAGCTTTTACTGCTGGATGGAAAGAGGCATGGCAGGAGTATCCATGGTCGATGAAAGACCAGAGCGACTGGGCTCTTGCAATGGGAGTAAATCGCTTTGTATATCATACTTTTGCCCATAAACCACTGGGTGATAAGCACCGTCCGGGAATGACCATGGGGCAATATGGTGTTCACTGGGACAGGGGGCAAACATGGTGGCCTATGGTAGAGGCCTACCATAAATACATAAGTCGTTGCTCTCACATGATGCAGCAGGGACAAGCTGTCTCCGATATTCTTTACCTGACTCCTGAAGGAGCACCAATGGTATTTACACCACCTGAAGATGCAATGAAAAGAAATGGGAGTATTCCCGATAAGAGAGGATATGGATTTGATGGTTGTTCACCCGGAATGCTATTGGAAAGAGCTGATGTGGAAAATGGGAAAATTGTTTTTCCGGGTGCCTCTTCTTATGAAATAATGGCACTTCCGAATTTCGAAACAATGACTCCGGAGTTGCTGAAGAGAATAACACTTCTTGTTGAGAAGGGTGCCACTATTATAGGTTCGCCTCCTCAAAAATCACCAGGCCTGTCAGATTTTCCGGAATGCGACGAAGAGGTTAAAAGTTTGTCAGAAAAACTGTGGGGGTCATTGAAAATCCCCGATGAAATAAGCGTTGTTGAATATGGAAAGGGGAAAATTTTCTGGGGAGGAGATCTTTCTGGAAAATATTCAGGCAAAGAGCTTTATCCTGGTTATGAAAGTACTGCCAGAATATTGGGCGAAATGAATATTCAGGAGGACTTTGTTTCTGAAGGAGATCATATAAGATTTGGACATCGGAGAACAGAGGAAAAAGATATATATATTGTTACAAACAGTACAGAGGAATTTCAGGAATCAGAGTGTGTGTTCAGAGCATCCGGAGAACCTGAGGTGTGGATAGGTGCAACAGGAGAATCCAGAAAGATTACGGAATTTTCTACTGAAAATGGAATAACCACAATTCCTTTGGAATTTTTCCCATATGAGAGTTTCTTTATCACCTTTTCCGGTAATAAGAGAGGGAATCCGTATGCAAAAAAAGGAGAAGGAAATTTCCCGGCGCTAAAGACATTAAAAACTATAGAAGGATCCTGGGATGTCTCATTTGATCCGGAATGGGGAGGTCCTGAGAATATTAAGTTTGATAAGTTGCAGGATTGGACGGAACATGAAATGAGAGGTATTAAATATTACTCCGGAATTGCTACCTATAAAAAGAGTTTTAGTATCATTGAGAATGATAACAAAAACACTAAATATTATATCGATCTGGGGGTAGTTAATGATATTGCACGCGTAAGGATCAATGGTAAGGATTTAGGGGTTGTATGGTGCGCTCCCTGGAGAACAGATATGTCAGAGGCAATAATTCAAGGTGACAATGAAATAGAAATAGAGGTGGCTAATCGATGGGTTAACAGACTCCTGGGTGATAATCTGGAACCGGATGCAAATGTCAGGACAGTAAAATTTGAAAATGGATTATTGGGAGGAGAGGAATACTCTACCGGAAGGTACACATTTACTCCGCTGGTAGCCGAATGGATATCCGAAGTTACAGAACTGCAACCTTCAGGATTGTTAGGACCCGTAACCTTACAAATAGAATAATAAAAATAATGAGAACTTCATTCACCTTGATCCTGCTCTCTTCTTTATGTGGATTGAGCAAGGCAGAAAACCCAGACAAAGTTGAAGAACTGAACTCCAATCTGGTAATGATGTTAGATGAGATGGATACTGAACTCCTCATAAAGAATCCTGAATTCAAACTCAACGTATAACAGATATTGGAATTTGAAATACACCAAATCTTTGGCAGAAAAGGAAAGACAAGACAAGGCCTTGAAGAGCGTATTGAGAACTATGAAAATTAATAAATCTCCATTCTGTCAAAATTAAATTTCTATGTATGTAAAAATATATTTGTTTAGTTTCTTCTGGGAAGTATAAACTCATACGCTCAACAGAAGGGCGACAATGATTATACAGGTATTGAGTATATCCAGTTGAAATCAGAGCTTACAAACGGGTGGAATGCCTGGTGGAATAATGCAAACAGATAAGATCATCCCTGATCGTTTTCACAAGCCTATTAGGGCCCCATCCCGCTCAGTCTCATGGTAACAACATCGCTCATATTATCCAATTGTTGGCAAAAGCGCAGACCCAAAATCAGGCAGAAAGAATGATAAATGAACATTTCTATAATCCGGATGAATTTTGGGGTAACTATATTTTACCTTCAATTGCCTTCAATGATCCTGCATATAGAAATAATGATTTTTGGAGAGGTCGAATCTGGGCCCCAATGAAAATATTAAATAGTGCCTCCTTATTC